>Ga0105046_10014862_pt1 | contig 11988 bp, 13 predicted proteins | sample MAT03_FD_78385 | JGI IMG/M metagenome (GOLD analysis project Ga0105046, IMG submission 78385) | Freshwater microbial communities from Lake Fryxell liftoff mats and glacier meltwater in Antarctica - MAT-03 (megahit assembly) | ecosystem: Environmental > Aquatic > Freshwater > Ice > Liftoff...
GCCCAGGACCGGCGCCTGATGCATGGCCCGATCGGCCTGGCCGGCCATGCCTGCACCGCGACGGTATTTTTCTGCGCCGGCGCAGCGCTGGATCGTCAGCGGGTGCACCAACTGCTCGACGGCGCCCGGGCGATTATCGACAGCCATCCATTACGCGCTCAGGCCGGTGCGACCAGCCCAAACGACCAGGTCGTGCTGATGCGGGTGCTGGCGCCCATGGTCGAACCGGCGATGGACCTGCTGCGCCAGGTGCGCGGCGCCTGGCGCTCGGCGGCGTGGACGCTGCCACCACACGCACCCCGCATCTGGGCCACCTGAACCAGCGGCGCCAACAAGAACGGTGGGTCGCCGACCATGCCCATGCTGGGCCGCAAGATCAGATCGCCACCAGTTCGCGCACGCCGCCGGCCACCATGTCGGCGCCAGCGCCGCGCGCGATCACCGCACCACGCTGCATTACCAAATAGTCGTCGGCCAGCTCTTGCGCGAAATCGTAATACTGCTCGACCAGCAGGATCGCCATCGTGCCGCGATCGGCCAGCATGCGGATGACGCGCCCGATGTCCTTGATGATGCTCGGCTGAATACCTTCGGTCGGCTCATCGAGGATCAGCAGCTTCGGCCGTGCGGTCAACGCCCTGGCTATCGCCAGCTGCTGCTGCTGGCCACCCGACAGATCGCCGCCACGGCGATTGAGCATTTGCTTGAGCACCGGGAACAGCGCGTACAGCTCCGGATCGATCGGTGTGCTGGCGCTCTTGTACGCCAGCCCCATGCGCAGGTTTTCCTCCACCGTCAGCCGGGCGAAGATCTCGCGTCCCTGCGGCACGAAACCGATGCCGGCACGGGCGCGCGCAAACGGCGTCGTGCCCTGGATGGCACGGCCATCGAAGTGGATGGAGCCGCTACGGATCGGCACCAGACCCATCAGCGATTTCAACAAGGTCGTCTTGCCCACCCCGTTGCGACCGAGCAGCACCGTGACCTTGCCTAGATGCGCCTGCAGGCTGACTCCACGCAGGATGTGCGAGCCACCGTAATACTGGTTGACGTCGGCTACGTCGAGCACCGGCGACGCCGCCGACGGCGACCGCGTTGCGCGCTGCGGTTCGGCTACCGCGCCACCGGAGAACATGTCATCGGCCAAGATACACCTCGATCACCCTCTCATCGGCCTGCACCTGGTCCAGCGTTCCCTGTGCCAGCACCGAGCCGTCACACAGCACCGTGACGATCTCGGAGATGGTGCGGATGAAACTCATGTCGTGTTCCACGACCATCAGTGAATGTTTGCCCTTGAGCGTGAGGAACAGCTCGGCGGTGCGGGCGGTTTCCTCGTCGGTCATGCCGGCCACCGGCTCGTCGAGCAGCAGCAGCTTGGGGTCCTGCACCAGCAACATGCCGATCTCCAGCCACTGCTTCTGGCCATGGCTCAGGTTGCCCGCCAGGCGATTGACGTCCTCGGCCAGGTGGATCGTGTGCAGCAGATCGGCCACCTGGTCGCCCTGCGCCGAGTCGAGCCGGAACACCATCGACGGGACGACACGTTTGTCGGTCTTGAGCGCCAGTTCCAGGTTCTCGAACACCGTCAGGTGTTCGAACACGGTCGGTTTCTGGAACTTGCGCCCGATACCCATCTGCGCAATCTGCGGTTCGTTGTACCGCAGCAGATCGATCGTGCTGCCGAAAAACACTGTGCCCTCGTCAGGCCGGGTCTTGCCGGTGATGATGTCCATCATCGTCGTCTTGCCGGCGCCGTTCGGACCGATGATGCAGCGCAGTTCACCCGGCGCAATGTCGAGCGACAACTTGTTGATCGCCTTGAAGCCGTCGAAACTGACGCTGACGTCTTCCAGATACAGGATGCGGCCATGGGTCAGGTCGACCTCGCCGGGCGTCGCGATACGCGAGAAACCGGCCTGGCGTCCACCCGATTCGGTCTTGCCGCTCGATTGCTCAACGCGCAGCCGCTCGAGCCGCAGTGCGCCCTCCTCCATCAACTCGGGCGTCATTTGCCGCCCCGCTTCCAGCCCCTGGCCAGGCCGACGATGCCGTTGGGCAGGAACAGCGTGACGGCAATGAACAAGGCACCCAGGAAATACAGCCAGAACTCCGGATAAGCCACCGTCAACCAGCTCTTGGCACCATTGACGACAAAGGCGCCAACGATCGGTCCGACCAGGCTGGCGCGCCCGCCGACCGCGGCCCAGATCGCGATCTCGATCGAGTTGGCCGGGCTCATCTCGCTCGGGTTGATGATGCCGACCTGTGGCACATACAGGGCGCCGGCGACGCCGCACATCATGGCCGAAATGGTCCAGATCGCCAGCTTGTAGCCCACCGGCGAATAGCCGCAGAACATGACGCGCGACTCACCGTCGCGGATCGCCTGCAGCACCCGACCGAACTTCGCACGCACCAGTGCGCGCGCCAGCAGGAAGAAGCCCAACAGGCAGCCACCCGTCAACACGAACAGGAACATGCGCATCATTGGCGTGGCGATCGCGATGCCGACGATGCGTTTGAAATCAGTGAAGCCGTTGTTGCCGCCAAAGCCGGTCTCGTTGCGGAAGAACAGCAGCATCGCAGCGAAGGTCATGGCCTGCGTGATGATCGAAAAATACACGCCCTTGATACGCGAGCGGAACGCGAAATAGCCGAACACGAACGCCACCAGGCCCGGCACCAGCACGACCAGCAGCAAGGTGGCGACAAAACTGTCGCTCAGCGCCCAGTGCCAGGGCAGTTCCTTCCAGTCCAGGAACACCATGAAGTCCGGCAGTTCGCTCTTGTAGTTGCCTTCGCGGCCGATCTGGCGCATCAGGTACATGCCCATCACGTAGCCGCCGAGTGCAAAGAACAGACCGTGGCCCAGGCTCAGGATGCCGGTGTAGCCCCAGATCAGGTCCATCGCCAGCGCCAGGATGGCGTAACACATGATCTTGCCCAGCAGCGCCACCGCATAGTCGCTCAGATGCAGCGCACTGTCCTGCGGCACAACGAGGTTGAGCAGCGGCGCGAGCACGCCAACCAGCAAGGCTGCGATCACGAACGCGCTCCAACCGGCGCGCGTCAGCAGTGCACTGCGCTGCGGCAAGCTGATGGGGGGCCGCGGCACGACGGGTGCGGGAGCCCGAATGCCGTCGTCGGTTTTCACGCTCTCATGCCTCCGCGCTGCGTCCCTTCATCGCGAAGATGCCCTGCGGCCGCTTCTGGATGAAGACGATGATGAACACCAGCACCGCGATCTTGGCCAGCACGGCGCCGGCCCAGCCTTCGAGGAACTTGTTGAGCAATCCCAGGCCAAGCGCCGCATAAACGGTGCCGGCGAGTTGACCGACGCCACCGAGCACGACGACCAGAAAGGCGTCCACGATGTAACTCTGGCCCAGATCCGGACCCACGTTGCCGATCTGGCTCAGCGCGCAGCCGGCCAGGCCGGCGATGCCCGAACCCAGTGCAAACGCATAGGTGTCGACACGCGCCGTGTTAACGCCCATGCACGCGGCAATCGGCCGGTTCTGCGTCACGCCGCGCACGAACAGTCCAAGCCGGGTCCGGGCGATCAGCCACGCGACACCGAGCAAGACAGCCAGCGCGAATCCGATGATGACAAGTCGGTTGTAGGGCAGACTCAGATTGCCCATGACCTGCACACCACCACTCATCCAGCTCGGGTTCTCGACGGTCACGTTTTGCGCGCCGAACAGCGTACGCGCAAGCTGCATCAGCATCAGGCTGATGCCCCAGGTCGCGAGCAGGGTTTCCAGTGGCCGGCCATACAGGAAGCGGATCACGCCGCGCTCGAGCGCGGCGCCAACCAGCGCGGCGGCCAAAAACGCCACCGGCACCGCCGCCACCAGATACCAGCCAAAGCCACCCGGCAGGTATTTCTGGAACAGGCCCTGCACCACATAGGTCGCGTAAGCGCCGACCATTATCAACTCGCCGTGGGCCATGTTGATCACACCCATCAGGCCGTACGTGATGGCCAGACCCAGTGCGACGAGCAGCAGTATGGAGCCCAGGCTGACCCCGCTGAACATCGCTCCCAGGCGATTGCCCCAGGCCAGGCGGTCCTCGACCTTGGCCAGGCTCGCCTGCAAGGCGGCCTTGACTTGTGGGTCTTCCTCGACACGCAGGCGTTCGAGCAGCACGGTCTTGGTGTTGCGGTTGCTGCCGTCGGCCATCATCCGGGCCGCCTCCAACCGTTTGGCAGCGTCCGGGCTGCCGAGCAGGATGGCGGCCTGCACCATCTCGAGTTGCTCGCGCAGCGCCGCGTTCTTTTCGGCGGCCAATGCCTTTTGAACCAATGGCAGCTTGCCTTCGTCTGTCGCACTGAGCAGGGTCGTGATCGCTGCGGCGCGGTCCTTGTCGTCGGCGGCAAACAGCTTGATGGCGGCCAGCGCAGTGTCCAGTTCCCCGCGCATGCGGTTGTTGAGCATCGCGTCTTCGGCGTCGGCGGGCAGTGTCCGTTCTTCGCCGCTGACCGGGTCGGTCGCCTTGTCTGCGCGCACAACGAAGACCTTGTCACCGGACACCTTGACGACATCGTCGGCGAGCGCTTGCAGAAACAAGGCCGTGCGTTCGTCGGCCTGCGCCAGCGACTGGTTGATCGCGGCAATGCGGGCGTCTGTGTCGCCGGAGGCGATCGTACGCGCCTCGTCAGCCGTCAACGCGTGGGCCGCGCCCCAACCCACAAGCAGGGCGAGGCACAGCCGCTGAAACAGTCGCCCGGTCATGGAAATGTCAATCGTCTTGGTATTCTGCGAAACGTTCACTACTGGGGTCCACACCGGGCCTTCGCATGACCATGGCTAGCGCGGCGCGGGGGTGCCGCGGCGACACCCCCGAACGTCCGATCTCTTACTTCTTGGCGACCTGCGTCTTCTCCGGCTCGTTGAGTTTCTTGTCGTTGCCTTCGATGTACGGGCTCCAGGGCTTGGCCTCGAACGGGCCTGGCGTCTTCCACACCACATTGAACTGGCCATCGGCCTTGATCTCACCGATGAACACCGACTTGTGCAGGTGGTGGTTCTTCTCGTCCATCTTGGATGTGATACCCGACGGCGCCTTGAAGGTCTGGCCGGCCATGGCCGCGATCACCTTGTCGGTGTCGGTCGACTTGGCCTTCTCGACCGCCTGCTTCCACATGTTGATGCCGATGTAGGTAGCCTCCATCGGGTCGTTGGTCAGCGGCTTGTCGGCGCCAGGCAGGTTCTTCGACTTGGCATACGCGGCCCACTTCTTCGTGAACTCGTCATTGGCCGGGCTCTTGATGGACATGAAGTAGTTCCAGGCCGCGAGGTGACCAACCAGCGGCTTGGTGTCGACACCGCGCAACTCTTCCTCGCCGACCGAGAACGCCACCACCGGCACGTCTTTCGCTTTGAGACCGGCGTTGCCCAGCTCCTTGTAAAACGGCACATTCGAGTCGCCATTGATCGTCGATACAACCGCAGTCTTGCCACCGGCGGAGAACTTCTTGATGTCGGCGACGATGGTCTGGTAGTCGCTGTGGCCGAACGGCGTGTATTTCTCGTCGATATCCGAATCTTTCACGCCCTTGGTCTTGAGGTAGGCGCGCAGGATCTTGTTGGTCGTGCGGGGGTACACGTAGTCGGTGCCCAGCAGAACCCAGCGCTTGGCGCCGCCACCGTCCTTGCTCATCAGGTAATCCACCGCCGGGATCGCCTGCTGGTTGGGTGCAGCACCGGTGTAGAACACATTTTTGGACAGTTCCTCGCCCTCGTATTGCACGGGGTAGAACAATAGGCCGTTCATCTCCTCGACCACCGGCAATACCGACTTGCGCGACACCGAGGTCCAGCAGCCGAAGATCACGGCGACCTTGTCCTGACCCAGCAATTGCTTGGTCTTCTCCGCAAACAGCGGCCAGTTGGAGGCCGGATCGACGATGACGGGCTCGAGCTTCTTGCCCATCACGCCACCCTTGGCATTGATCTCGTCGATGGCCATCAGCACCGTGTCCTTGAGCACGGTTTCCGAGATGGCCATCGTGCCCGACAGACTGTGCAGGATGCCGACCTTGATGGTGCCACCCGATTGGGCCATTGCGGCGCCGGAAAGTCCGAAGCCCAGGGCCAGGGACGCGGAAAGAAGTTTGAGCGGTGTCCGACGATTCATGAGGTTCTCCGTTGGATGAACATAGCCCGGGATTGGGTTGCCCCCAGCAACGCAAGGGCCATGCCAGTTATTGCAGCGCAGCAAAATCAGGCACTCTGCCGGCACGCCATGTCGCACTGCCGCTAGATAGAGGGCATGCGTCCAGTTGCTATTGGTTAGGCGCAGTCGTGCCGATACTCTCGCCGGCCCATGCCGATGCAACGACCACAACGTTCGCGCGTCAGCGCGCACCGCCAAGGGGATCTGACCCTGCACCATCTCGATGCATGCGCACCACCGCCTTGCGCGACAGCACCGCTTCGGGTGGCACATGAATTGCGTGACAATAAATTCCCGCGGCCAGCACGCATGTACGCACAATGAACCGACCATGGAACTGACCCCCCGCGAAAAAGACAAGTTGTTGCTGTTCACCGCTGCCCTGCTCGCCGAGCGACGCAAGGCGCGCGGTCTGAAACTGAACTATCCCGAGGCTGTCGCGCTGATCAGCGCGGCGGTGATGGAGGGCGCCCGCGATGGCCGAACCGTGGCCGAACTGATGGGTACCGGACGCACCGTCCTGACACGCGCCGACGTCATGGATGGCGTCGCCGAGATGATCCCCGATATCCAGGTCGAAGCCACTTTTCCCGATGGCAGCAAACTGGTCACCGTTCACCAACCCATAGTGTGAGGTCCGCAACCATGATTCCCGGAGAACTGCTGCCACTGGGCGGCACGCACGCGCTCAACACCGGCCGGCGCACGACCACTCTGGTGGTCGCCAACGCCGGTGACCGGCCGATCCAGGTGGGCTCGCACTACCACTTTGCGGAGACCAACGGCGCGTTGGCGTTCGACCGCGCCGCGGCGCGGGGCATGCGACTCAACATCGCCTCCGGTACGGCGGTGCGCTTCGAACCGGGGCAGCAGCGCACGGTGGAACTGGTCGACTATGCCGGCGCACGCGCCGTGTTCGGATTTCGCGGCGACATCAACGGCCCCGTCGATGGCCCCGCGAAAGGAGATACCTGATGGCAACGATATCGCGGCGCGCCTATGCGGAGATGTACGGACCGACCGTGGGCGACCGCGTACGGCTGGCCGACACCCGATTGGTGATCGAGGTCGAGGCTGACTACACCTTGCGCGCGGGAAGTTATGGCGAAGAGGTCAAGTTCGGTGGTGGCAAGAGCATCCGCGACGGCATGGCGCAAAGCCAGCGTGCCCGTGCCGAGGGCGCGGTCGACACGGTGATGACCAATGCGCTGATCGTCGACCACTGGGGTATCGTCAAGGCCGACATCGGCCTCAAGGACGGGCGCGTTGTGGGGATAGGCAAAGCCGGCAATCCCGACACGCAGGATGGCGTCGAGATCATCATCGGCCCGGGCACCGAGGTCATCAGTTGCGAAGGCAACATCGTCACGGCTGGCGGTATCGACTCGCACATCCACTTCATCTGTCCGCAGCAGATCGACGAGGCCCTGGCCAGCGGCATCACGACCATGCTCGGGGGCGGCACCGGCCCGGCTACCGGCACGCTGGCCACCACCTGCACGCCCGGTGCCTGGCATATCGAACGTATGCTGCAATCGGCCGACGCATTTGCCATGAACCTGGGTTTCCTGGGCAAGGGCAACACCAGCCTGCCGCAAGCGCTGCACGAGCAGGTCAATGCCGGCGCGATCGGCCTCAAGCTGCACGAGGACTGGGGCACCACGCCGGCGGCGATCAGCAACTGCCTGGACGTGGCCGAAGAGACCGATGTGCAGGTGGCCATCCACTCCGACACGCTGAACGAATCGGGCTTCGTCGAGAACACGATCGCTGCGACCAAGGGCCGCACCCTGTGCGCGTTCCACACCGAAGGCGCCGGCGGCGGGCACGCGCCCGACATCCTGCGCGTGGTCGGGCACGAGAATTTCCTCCCCTCGAGCACCAACCCAACCATGCCCTATACCGTCAACACGCTCGACGAACACGTCGACATGCTGATGGTCTGCCACCACCTGGACGCGTCGATCGCCGAAGACCTGGCGTTTGCGGAGAGCCGCATCCGCAAGGAAACCATCGCCGCCGAGGACGTGTTGCACGACCTGGGCGCGATCAGCATGATGAGCAGCGACAGCCAGGCGATGGGCCGGGTCGGCGAGGTCGTCCTGCGCACCTGGCAGACCGCGCACAAGATGCTGGAGCAACGCGGCAAGTTGCCGGGTGACCCGGACCGGCACGACAACACCCGCGTCAAGCGTTATGTTGCGAAATACACGATCAACCCGGCGCTGGCACATGGCATCGCACACGAGGTCGGCTCGATCGAGGTTGGCAAGTGGGCCGATTTGGTGGTCTGGAAGCCCGCCTTCTTCGGCGTCAAGCCGGCTTTGGTGGTCAAGGGCGGATCGATCGCCCTGGCCGCCATGGGCGACCCGAACGCTAGCATTCCGACGCCGCAACCGGTGCACTACCGGCCAATGTTCGGCTCGTTCGGCGGCGCCATCGCCAAGTCATCGTTGACCTTCGTCTCGCAAGCCGGCCTGGCCGCCGACGTCGGCGCCCGCTACGGTCTGGCCAAGCGACTCAGCGCGGTGCGCGGCACGCGCAGCGTGCGCAAGAAAAACATGGTGCACAACCACTACACACCGGTGATGGAAGTCGACGCCCAGACCTACGCGGTGCGCGCTGACGGCGTGTTGCTGACGTGCGAGGCGGCGACGGTGCTGCCGATGGCACAGCGGTATTTTTTGTTTTGAGCCGCAGCGCGCGTGCCGCTGGACAAGAGCAAGCGCGAGAAGGCTGTGGCTTGCGAGTGCGCCGTCATCCAGACCCGACCGACACGGTCAACGAGCTTGAATGTGGTCACGCAGCCACGCAGCAAATTCCAATTCGTCGATTTCACCGGCCGCTACGCCGAGCATGGTGAGCGTGGCATCGACCTGCGTGGCCTTGAGCCGATAACCGTTACGCGCCAGAAACAGGCCAACCGCAAGGAATGCGACAGGTTTGTTGCCATCGACAAAGGCATGGTTGCGCGCCAGACCGACTCCGTAGGACGCAGCGAGCCGTGCCGCGTCAGGCGACTCGTACAAGGCAAGGTTCAATGGCCTGGCAAGTGCGGACTCCAGCAGACCTTCGTCTCGCAGACCGCTGCTACCGCCATGCTCTGCGAGACTCTCGTCATGCAGCAGCATCAGGACCCTGCGGTCCACCCACTGCCACTCGTTCATAGGAGCACCTTCGCCCCTCGGGCTGCTATGCGAGCGCCTTGGGGGCGGCCCGGCGGCGCTCATTTGGCCAACTGGTGGAAGGTGTCACGGTACTCCCGCATGAAGGCGCGCCCTTCCTCCAGTTGCGCTTCGAGTTTCGGGTCGTATGGAGTCAGCGTGATACCGTTGGCGGCCTCGGTCCAGAACAAGCTGTCCCCTTTCGCCACCTTGAGTCGCGCCAGCAGTTCCTTGGGAAGAATGACACCAACCGAGTTGCCAATCTGAGTAAGTTTGAGCGCGGACATGGGATTCCTCTTTGTTATAACAATCGTTATATTATCGCCATCGCCCTCTTCGCCCTCTTGAATCAACCCACTCCCACTCCACCATGCTGACCGCCAACAAACGCTTATCGCAGGGCACGGGTCTGGCGCCCGCGCTGATCCGCCGCGCCCCGACCATCGAACTGGACTGGGACGTGCGCCAGAAAAGCCGCTTCGACGCCACCGACTCCACTGGCCGCGCCATCGGTGTGTTCCTGCCACGCGGCACTGTGGTGCGCGGCGGCGACTTACTGGTGATGGAAGACGGCTCGCTGGTGCGCGTGATCGCTGAGCCGCAACCGGTGCTGCACATCAGCCATTGCCAGCAACACGGAACACCGTTCGACCTGACCCGCGCCGCCTACCACCTGGGAAATCGGCATGTGCCGATCGAACTCAAGCCCGACCATCTCAAGATCGAGCCCGATCATGTGTTGGCAGACATGCTGCGCGCGATGCACCTGATCGTTCGGGAGGACACACTGGCCTTCGAACCCGAAGCGGGCGCATATGCGGCGCAGGGGAATGGCCACGGGCACGCACATGACCATGCGCACGGAGACGAGCACGGAGATGCTGGTGGGCATGAGCATGGTCATGTGCATGGCCACGGTGATGGCCACGATCACACGCACGAGCACTGATGCAAGCAGCCCGCGGCTTGATCCCGGATGCTGCTGCTGCAGCCCGTGCCGACTTGCTGCAGCTGATGTGGCTGGCATCGCCCGCGTTGCCTATCGGTGGCTTCTCGTATTCCGAAGTGCTGGAGTCGGCCGTAGAGAGGGTCGGACTGCGCGACTGGGCCGACATCAAAGCATGGCTGCAAGACCAGCTCCATCTGGTGCTGGCGCGCGCCGACATGGCGCTGCTCGCGCAGGCCATCTGCGCTTGGCGGGCGACCGATCCGGGCCGGGTGCGGGCGCTCAACGACTGGGTGCTGCAGACCCGCGAGAGCAGTGAATTACGACTTCAGACCGAACAGATGGGCCGCTCCATGATGGACTGGTTGCGTAACCAGCATGCGCAGGACGAGACACTCGTGGCATCGACGCGTGTTTGCGCGTCGCCCACCTATCCGGTTGCATTTGCACTGGCGGCGTCGATCACCCACGCGCCACTGGCCGATTGCCTGAGCAGCTTTGCCTTTGGCTGGGCCGAGAACATGGTGCAGGCGGCTGTCAAGGCGGTCCCTCTGGGCCAGAACGCGGGCCAACGCATCCTGGCCGAGCTGGTCAAGGCCATTCCGCTAGCCGTCACCGACGCCCTGACCCGCGACGACGACACACGCCAGGTCTTTGCCCCGATGCTGGCCATCCTGTCCGCCCAACACGAAACCCAATACTCCCGACTATTCAGATCATGACTACTTCTGCACTGCACCACATCGCCAACCGCACCCGCAAACTGCCTCCGCTGCGGGTGGGCATCGGCGGGCCGGTCGGCTCCGGCAAGACCACGTTGCTGGAGATGCTGTGCAAGGCCATGCGTGACAAGTACGACCTGGTGGCGATCACCAACGACATCTATACCAAGGAAGACCAGCGCATCCTGACCGTCAGCGGCGCATTGCCGCCCGAACGCATCATGGGGGTCGAGACCGGTGGCTGCCCGCACACCGCCATCCGCGAGGACGCGTCAATCAACCTGGAAGCCATCGACCGCATGCTCGGTGAATTCCCGAACGCCGATATCGTGTTCATCGAAAGCGGTGGCGACAACCTGGCCGCCACCTTCAGCCCGGAGCTCAGCGACCTCACCATCTACGTGATCGACGTCGCCGCAGGCGAAAAGATTCCGCGCAAAGGCGGCCCCGGCATCACCAAGAGCGACTTGTTCATCATCAACAAGACCGACCTGGCTCCCCATGTGGGTGCCAACTTGTCGGTGATGGAATCCGACACCCGGCGCATGCGTGCGACCAGCAATGGCGACGGGGTCAAACCTTTTGTCATGACCAACCTGCGTACGAAGGACGGGCTGGCCGATGTGGTGGCCTTCATTGAAAAACGCGGCATGCTGGCAGCGGGCTAAAATCGCCCGATTGGAAGCTTGGCCGAGCGGTTTAAGGCACCGGTCTTGAAAACCGGCGAGGATGTGAGTCCTCCGTGGGTTCGAATCCCACAGCTTCCGCCAGGAAGATAGGAAAAACGGGCCTTTTCGGCCCGTTATGATTTTCTGCCCATGTTTTTGCCCATGAATGTGCAGACGCACTCGGGGCTTTGACCCTCCGCTTAAATTGGGCGAAAAGAGGCGGACGCGCTGACGCCCGAGATGCGCCAGACCATACGCACGACGCTGCGCAAGCTCGAAGACGCGATCCGCGCCGCGGTCGC
>Ga0105046_10014864_pt1 | contig 11987 bp, 10 predicted proteins | sample MAT03_FD_78385 | JGI IMG/M metagenome (GOLD analysis project Ga0105046, IMG submission 78385) | Freshwater microbial communities from Lake Fryxell liftoff mats and glacier meltwater in Antarctica - MAT-03 (megahit assembly) | ecosystem: Environmental > Aquatic > Freshwater > Ice > Liftoff...
CGGCGGTGGCGGTGGCGGTGGAAACCGTGGCGGCTACTGATTGACCCCGACACAGCTTGCTGTATCAATGAAAAAGGCACCCTAGGGTGCCTTTTTTGTGGCCCGGCCTCGGAAGTACCAAGGCCTCAGCGCCGTCTGGGCTTGCGGCCCCGTCCAGCAAACACACGATCAAACAAGGCATTCGGCAATAGCCGAAGCAGCTTGGCCACGATACCCATCTGCCAGGGAATCACGCGATAACTGTCGCCGGCGCTGATGGCCGCAAAGGCGCGATCGGCAAACCGATCGGCTGGCATCAAAAACGGCATGGGATAAGGGTTCTTGGCGGTCAGGGGTGTAGCGATATAGCCAGGCAACAAAGTCACCACCCGCACACCGGTGCCGCGGCACTCACCGCGCAGACTCTCGCAGTAAGCAACCACCCCGGCCTTGCTGGCGTGATACGCCCCGTGCCCCGGCATGGCCCGTATGGCCGCCACGCTGGCAATGCCAACCAAGGTACCGGAACCCCGCTGCCGCATGCGACGCAAGAAGGGGTGGAAGGTGGCCGCAAGACCGACGTTGTTGAGTGCGAAGGTATCGCGCATGACGTCGATATCTTCACGCTCATCGGTGTCCATGCCAATGCTGATGCCCGCGCTGGCGATGACCACATCCGGCAGGCCTTGTTGTGCGATGCACTCCTCGGCTGCGTCAATGATGTTGTCGGGCAGGGCCACGTCAGCGCCATAGACGACGGCGCGTTCTGCGCTGAGCCCCTGTGCCCGAACCCAGTCCTGCATCTCGGCAGTGCGGCGCGCCACGAGCGCAAGACGCCAACCCGCCGCCGCGTAACGGGCCGCCAGCGCTTGACCGATGCCGCTGGACGCACCGGTGATGAAGGCCAAGGGCTCGCTCATGGCGCGGCCGCCCCCGCACCAGGCAACACCACGCGCAGCGGGCCTTTGAGTTCCAGTCGGCGCGTCGGATAGTCGTAATCGAGCCCTGAGGCGCGCAGGGTCCTTGCGCCGTTCTGCACTTCAACGGGCAGATGGCTGCGCACTTGCTCGGTCAGAAAAAACGCATGCAGGAACTCGCCACGCATCACCAGCGGTGGTGCGCCAGCGCGCTCGCTGACGATCTCGGCACCGCCCAGCAGTTGCAGTTCGCTGCCATCACCACTGCCAATGGCAAGGCGCGCCAGAGCCTTTGTGACGCGGCCGTCTGGCGAGATGGCACGGATGACGGCCGCCTCGATCTCGATACGGTCGGTGGCGGGGAAGTGGCGCAACTGCTCGCCCTCGACACGCATTTTCAGGCGGCCATCGGCCTCGAAGCGCTCCAGCACAAAGCGCTGCATCGTGTAGTCGGGGTCGCGGGAAACGGCACGGGGGGCTTCGGCAACGGGCGGACGTGGCGCGTTCTTCACCAGCCATGCGGTGGCCAAGGCCAGCAAAGCCATCAGCAGCAAGGGCAAGTAGGTCGACAGACCGTCGCGCAGGCGCAGGTACCACGGCATCACTACATGCGGACGTGGGCTGTCCGGCGGGCCCAGGGAGATGGGCACCTCGGGCAAATCCGGCAGATGCAGCTCGACGCTCAACTGCGCCCCTTCACGTGCCGTCCAATGTTTGCAGCAGGCCCTGCAAAAGTTCGGCATACCGGCCACTGGCCATCAATAGCACGTCACAAAACTCCCGCGCAGCACCCTCGCCGCCGCGTGCCCCCGTGACATGGTCGGCCATGGCCAGAACCTCGGCGTGGGCGTTGGGCGGCGCGCAAGCGAAACCAGCCCGGGCCAGCAGCGGGAGGTCGGGCCAATCGTCGCCGATGACCGCCACGTCGGCCCAGGCCAGACCCAGCATCGCCAGCAGCGCGTTCGCGGAAGCCAGCTTGTCATGCGCACCGTAAACAGCGTGCTGCAAACCCAGGTCAGCAACCCGTCGGCGCACGGGCAGCGAATCGCGGCCGGTGACGATCAGCGGCTCAATGCCACAAAGTCGCAGCGACTTCAGCCCGTGGCCGTCCAGCGCGTTGAAGGCCTTGAGCGTCTCGCCGTGTTCGCTGATGTAGATACGGCCATCGGTCAGCACACCGTCGACGTCGAAGATGGCAGCCTTCATGCCCAGGCCGCTGCCTTGCGCAAGCAACAGGGTTTCGGCTGGGAAATTCAGTGTGGCTTGCAGCGTGCGCATGGAATGTCAGATCACTTTCGCGCGCATCAGGTCGTTGCTGTTGAGCGCACCCACCAGTGCGCCGGATTCATCCACAACCAAGACGCTGGTGACGCGGTGCTGCTCCATCACGCCAGCGGCTGCCACGGCCAAGGCGTCGGCGCGCACCAGGCGCGGCCCTGTGTGCATGACCTGCTGCGCGAGCAGGCTGCGCAGGTCGGCGTGTGCGCCGTGTTCAATCAGTCGGCGCAAGTCGCCGTCGGTGAAGATGCCGCACGGCTTGCCAACGGCATCGACGACCGCTGTGAAGCCCAGACCCTTGCGCGTCATCTCTTGCAGCAATTCATTGAAGCTGGCACCAGGCGCCACCTGTGGCACGGCGCCGCCGCTGCGCATCAAGTCGCGCACGTGCATCAGCAGCTTGCGGCCCAGGCTGCCGCCCGGGTGCGAGCGGGCGAAGTCTTCCGGACGGAAACCACGCGCATCCAGCAGGGCCACGGCCAGCGCATCGCCCAACGCCATCTGCGCGGTGGTACTGGCCGTGGGTGCCAGGTTCAAGGGGCAGGCTTCTTCTTCGACCGCGCTGGACAAAACCACGCGGGCGTGGCGCGCCAAGGTGGAATCGGGCTTGCCGGTGATGGCGATCAGCAGCACGCCCAAGCGCAGCAGCGCGGGCAGGATGGCGGCGAGTTCGTCGACCTCGCCGCTGTTGCTGATGGCCAGCACCACGTCGCCCGGTAGCACCATGCCCAGGTCGCCATGGCTGGCTTCCGCCGGGTGCACGAACATGGCCGGTGTGCCGGTAGACGCCAACGTGGCAGCGATCTTGCGGCCCACGTGGCCGCTTTTGCCCATGCCCATCACCACCACACGGCCGCTGCAAGCCAGCATGGCCTGAACCGCTTCGGCAAAAGTTGAGTCCTGGCGGGCGGCCAGATTCTCGAGCGCACGCGCTTCGATCCGCAAAGTGCGCACCGCCAATTTCACGGCGCGATCGGCGTCGAAAACACTGGGCGAGACTTGCTTGGGTGGGATGGTCATGGCACGCGGGGCGGCTCGAATAGCATCAGCGGATTCTAGGCATCGCGCCCAGGTGCAACGCATTGGCCTCCACCCTCGAACTTGTCCTGCTGTATCTCGTGGCTGCAGTGCTCGGCGTCGTGGCGTGCCGCTCGCTGAAGCTGCCACCGATGCTGGGCTACCTGGTGGTGGGCGTGCTGATCGGGCCCAACGCGCTGGCGCTGGCCAAGGACACCGCCGGCGTCAAATACCTGGCCGAGTTCGGGGTGGTCTTCCTGATGTTCGTCATCGGCCTGGAATTCAACCTGCCGCGCCTGCGCAGCATGCGCGGCTTGGTCTTCGGCCTGGGTTTGTCGCAGGTGGTACTGACCATGGTGGTGACCATGCTCGGCCACTTGTTCCTGGTTTGGGCGTATGCCGCGCTGCTCAAGGGCACCTGGGAAATGGGATGGCAAGGTGCCGTGGTGCTGGGCGGCGCGCTGGCCATGTCATCGACGGCCATCGTCGTGAAGCTGATGGCCGAGCGGCTGGAATTGGAGAGCGAACACGGCAAGCGTGTGATGGCCGTGCTGCTGTTCCAGGATCTGGCCGTGGTGCCGCTGCTGGTGCTGATTCCGGCACTGGGTTCGTCCGGGGAGGAACTGGTCCGTGCCATGGCCTGGGCGGGCCTGAAAGCCACCGTGTTGCTGACGGTGCTGCTGGTGGGTGGCCAGAAGGTGATGCGCTGGTGGCTGACCCTGGTGGCGCGGCGCAAGAGCGAAGAGCTCTTTATGCTGAATCTGCTCTTGGTGACGCTGGGCCTTGCCTACCTGACCGAACACGCCGGCCTGAGCTTGGCGCTGGGTGCTTTCGTGGCCGGCATGCTGGTGGCCGAGACCGAATACAAGCACCAGGTGGAAACCGATATCCGGCCCTTCCACGACGTGCTGCTAGGGCTGTTTTTCATCACCATCGGCATGAAGCTGGACTGGCGCCCGGTGGTCGAGCAGTGGTGGCTGGTGTTGCTGATGACGACCGTGCCGATCGTCGCGAAGTTCGCGCTGGTAGCGGCACTGGCGCGTGCTTTCCGCGCCACGCCCGGCGTCGCACTGCGCACCGGTCTGTACCTGGCGCAGGCGGGCGAATTCGGCTTCGTGCTGCTGACCCTGGGCGCCGATCGCGGGCTGGTGTCGCCGACCTGGGTCAGCCCGGTGCTGGCCTGCATGGTGCTGTCGATGTTGGCCACGCCTTTCCTGATCATGTTCAGCAACGAGATCGTCAACAAGCTCAGCGCCAGCGACTGGTTGATGCAGTCGGTGGCGCTGACGACGATTGCCAAGCGTTCGATAGCCGCCGAGAAACACGTGATCATTTGTGGTTACGGCCGCAGCGGCCAGAACCTGGCGCGGCTGCTGTCGCCCGAGAAGATTCTGTACATCGCGCTGGACCTGGACCCCGACCGGGTGCGCCAGGCCGCCGCCGCCGGGCAGAGCGTGGTCTTCGGCGACGCCGCCCGCCTGCAAAGTCTGATGGCCGCCGGCCTGGCGCGCGCGGCGGCCGTGGTGGTGAGCTATCACGACACCCCCAGCGCACTGAAAATCCTGGCGCTGGTGCAAGCGCACGCGCCCACCGTGCCGGTCATCGTTCGCACGGTCGACGACACCGACATCGACAGACTCAAGGCAGCCGGTGCCACCGAGGTGGTGCCCGAAGCCATCGAAGGCAGCCTGATGCTGGCCGGCCACGCGCTGGCGCTGGTCGGCGTTCCGATGAAACGCGTCATCCGCATCACCCGCGACGCGCGCGATGCGCGCTACAGCCTGCTGCGCGGCTACTTCCACGGTGCCGACGACGACACGGTGGAAGAACGTTCACAAGCGCGGCTGCAAAGCGTGACGTTGCCCCCAGCCGCCCGCTGCCTGGGCGAAACACTGGACGACCTCGCGTTGCATGCAGTAGGCGTCAGCGTGGTGTCGGTGCGGCGTTCCAGCGGCGGCGTGGTGGCTGCAGAGCCAGGCCAGGTGCTGGCCGCTGGCGATACGTTGGTGTTGGCAGGACTGCCCGAGCCGCTGGCGCTGGCAGAGGAAAAATTGCTGCGCGGCTGAGGCGCCGCCTACGCGCACAGATTTACGTCCGACCTCCTTTTCTCAAGCCCTGAAAGCACGCAGTCCCATGCTGAAGCGCCGCCAAGTTCTTGCCGTGGGTCTGGCCGCACCATTCACTCTTCACGCCGAAGAACGCGCCAGCCAGCGTGCAGACGCGCGCATCGCAGCCTTGTTGCGAGCCGGTGGCGTGGTGATCGCACTGCGCCATGCACTGGCACCCGGCACCTTCGACCCGCCGGGCTTCAAGCTCGGCGACTGCAGCACGCAGCGCAATCTCAACGAAGACGGTCGCGAGCAGGCCCGTCTCATCGGGCTTTGGATGCGCCAGCAGAAGTTGACGCCGAGCCCCGTGCGCAGCAGCCCGTGGTGCCGGTGTATCGACACCGCCACGCTGGCCTTTGGTCGGGCGGAACCCTGGGCCGCACTGTCCTCGCCCACTGGCGCGCCCGACGACCAGCGGCAAGCACGCCAAGCCCTGTTGCAAGCCGCGCTGAAAACCGTACCGTTCGGCCGCTTCGAGGCCTGGGTGACGCACCAATTTGTGCTGGCAGATCTGGCGGGCACCCGCACCGCATCGGGCGAAGCCCTGGTTTTGCGGGCAACAGGGAGCAACGGCATCGAAGTCTTGGCCAAGGTCATGATCGAGCCGGCTTGAATCCAGGCGGTTGCAGTTCGCCGCACCGCCCGCGGGAAGATCACTTGCCAATACAAAACCGGCTGAAGATCTCCCCCAGCAAATCGTCGTTGCTGAACTCCCCGGTGATTTCGCCCAAGGCCCGGTGCGCCAGGCGCAACTCCTCGGCCATCAAGTCCAGGGCCTGATCGCGCTGCGCGGCGTACTCAGCGGCCAACTGCACGTGACTTCGGGTGCGCTGCAAGGCGTTCACGTGTCGAGCACGGGCGATGTACAGGCCCTCGGGTGCCACTTGCCAGCCGGCGTGTTTCAGCAAGGCCAGCCGCAGGGTGTCCAGACCCAGGCCGGTGCGCGCTGATAGCGCGATGCCGCCTTCGGGCATGACCGCATCAGGCACCACGTCGAGCTTGTTGAAGACGTGCAACACCTTCGCGCCGGGTGGTAGGCGTGACGCGATGGCCGCTTCGCCTGCGTCGTAGTGGGCCAGCCCAGCGCGCGACAAGTCGTGCAGGAAGACCACCGCGTCGGCATCGGCAATGGCCGCCCAACTGCGCTGTATGCCGATGCGTTCGACCTCATCGGCGCTGTCGTCGCGCAAGCCGGCGGTGTCACTGATGTGCAACGGCACACCTTCGATCTGTACGGTTTCGCTGACCTTGTCGCGGGTGGTTCCGGGTATCGGTGTGACGATGGCCAACTCGGCACCGGCAAGGGCGTTCAGCAGGCTGCTCTTGCCGACGTTGGGCTGGCCCGCCAGCACCACACGCAGGCCTTCTCGCAACAGCGCGCCTTGGCGGGCGCGGGCCAGCGCAGTTTCCAGCGTGGCCAGCAAGTTTTGCAATTGGCCGCGGGCATTGGCCTTTTCCAGGAAGTCGATCTCTTCTTCCGGAAAGTCCAGTGTTGCTTCGACCAGCATGCGCAGCTTCACGGTGCGCTCGGAAAGGGCGGCCACTTCAGCCGAAAAGCCGCCGCTCAAGGAGCGAGCGGCCGATCGTGCGGCAGCTTCGGTGCTGGCGTCGATCAGGTCGGCCACGGCCTCGGCCTGCGCGAGATCAAGTTTGTCGTTCAGGAAGGCCCGCTCGGTGAATTCGCCCGGCTCGGCCAAACGCAAACCCGGCATGGCTTGCAGACAGCGGGCCAGCAGCAACTGCAACAACACCGGGCCGCCATGGGCTTGCAGTTCCAGCACGTCCTCGCCGGTATAGCTGTGAGGTGCCGGGAAGTGAATGGCCAGCCCGCGGTCGAGGACTTGGCCGTCACTGCCGGTGAAGGGCAGCAAAGTGGCTTGGCGGGGTGCCAGGCTGCGCCCGCACAAGGCTTTGATGAGCGGCGCCAGGTTGCGGCCAGAAACACGCACGATACCTACCGCCCCGCGGCCGGGTGCGGTGGCGATGGCAGCGATGGTGTCGTGGTGCCGGCCCAGTACCGATGAGCCGGACGCAGTGGTGGACGTGGACTGGGACAACGAAGAGTCAGGGTCGGCGCGCATGGACCGGGTGATTCTGGCGCGCGGCCTTCAACATGGCGCGGGTGGAGCCGCCGCTGCCTCGAAAGACACCGGAACGGATCTCCTGAGCCGGCCCTTATCGAGCCGGGTCGCCCCGCATACCTGCATGTTCGGCATCCGGGTGGCACTTATCAATGCCCCTTACGGGTTTTTCGCAGACCGCTGTGTGCGCTATTTGCCAAGCACGCCCAACTGCTTGTTGATGAACCACTGCTGCGCGATGGACAAGATGTTGTTCGTCAGCCAGTAGAGCACCAGGCCTGCAGGGAAGAAGAAGAACATCACACCGAAAGCCAGCGGCATGAACCACATCAGTTTGGCCTGCATAGGGTCCGGCGGTGTCGGGTTCAGCCAAACCTGGAACAGCGACGAAACGGTCATCAGCACCGGCAGGATGAACCAGGGGTCCTTGGCCGACAAGTCAGCGATCCAACCCACCCAGGGCGCATTGCGCATCTCGACGCTGGAGAGCAATACCCAATACAGCGCGATGAAAAATGGCATCTGGACGAGGATCGGCAAGCAACCACCCAGCGGGTTGACCTTTTCTTCCTTGTAGATTTTCATCATCGCCGCCTGCATCTCTTGAGGCTTGTCCTTGTAGCGGTCCTTCAGCTCGGCCACCTTGGGTGCCACAGCCTTCATCTTGCCCATGCTGCGGTAGGCGCTGGCGTTCAACCAGTAGAAGGCAATCTTCAGCAACACCACCAGTGCCACGATGGCCCAGCCCCAGTTGCCGATGGCGGTGTGCAGCTGCGTCAGCAGCCAAAACAGCGGTTTGGACAACACGGTCAGGAAGCCGTAGTCTTTGACCAACTCGAGGCCTGGCGCCATCGCGGCGAGCTTGTTTTCTTCTTGCGGACCGGCGAACAAGGTGGCGTCGAAGCTTTTGCTGGTGCCGGGAGCCACCTCGCCCATCGGCATGACCATCGCCACGGTGTAGTGGTTGTCAGATACCTTGGTGGTTCGGAACTCGCGCGTGCCGACGGTTTGCACCAACCAGGCCGAAGCGAAGTAGTGCTGCACCATCGCCACCCAGCCGTTGTCGGCGCTCTTTTCGTGTGTCTGACCACCCTTGGCGATGTCTTTGAAATCTACTTTCTGGAACTTCTTGGCGTCGGTGTACAGGGCAGGGCCAGTAAAGGTGGCGTAGAAGCTGGAGTCGCCTTCCGGCGGGTTGCCGTCGCGGGCGAGTTGCAGATAAACCTGCGCGGCCACAGGCTTGGTGCCCTGATTGACGAACTCATGGCGCACGCCGATGGTGTATTCACCCCGTTTGAGCGTGTAAGTCTTCAACAGCTTGTGCCCATCAATGGCAGGCGACTCGAACTGCAGCGTCAGTTCCTTGGCCCCTGATGGCAAGGTTCTTTCACCCGGCAACGCGGTCATCTGGGTCTGGTGATTGGGCAGCGCAACACCAGCTTGTGTGGTGATCAGACCCGTCTGCGCCACGTACAGGCGCTTGGGGCTCTGGTCGAGCAACACCACGTGTTTGGTGGGCGAGTTTTCATCGGCGTATGCCAACAGCTCAAGACGAATCAGCGATCCACCCTGGCTGTCGAAGGTGGCCTTCACCACATCGGTGGTGATCGTGACCAACTCACCTGTGGGCACATTGGCAACTGCCGAAGGCACACCCGGCACACCTGCTGGCGCAGATGCTGATGCAGCCATGGCTGCTGGCACGCTGCCCGGCACAGCGGCCGAGCCCATTGCGGGCGGCGTGTCGGTCTTCGGCGCAGCCGTTTGCTGGCGAATGGGGCTGCCAAACAGCGTCGGCTGTCCCTTGTGCTTGCTCCAGGCGTCCCACAGCAAAACCAGAGCCATCAGGAAAACAACCCACAGAATGGTGCGGCGAATGTCGGTCATGGCTTCTTCCGGGTCATGGATCGCGAGGTTCCGGGGCCAAGCCCACGCCGACTGAGCAGCCGCGTGAACAAGCCCGAACCAGGCATGTGAAAAGTGGTGGGAACAGGGTCACAGCCGCCGTCGCACCAGGGATGGCAACGCAAGATGCGGGCGCCGGTGAGTGTCGCGCCGCGGACTGCCCCGTGTTCTTCAAGGGCCTGCAAAGCGTAGGCTGAACAACTTGGCTCAAACCGGCAGACGTTGCCGATCCAGGGCTTCAGCAAGAGCCGGTATGCCTGCACGACACCACGCAAGATGCGGCGCGGCCACAAGGTGATGTTCATGCTGGCCGCCCTTGCATCTCAGCCACGAACGCCTTGCAAGAGACCATCGAGTTCGACGCGGCTGGCGGCAGCCAACGCCGCCGAGCGCGCCGAAATGAACTCAGTCTTCGAAAAAGGTGCCTTCAGGCGCACCAACCAGAGTCCACGGGGCAGTTCAGCACCCAGTCGCTCGAAGACGCTTCTGACTTGTCGCTTGATCAGGTTTCGGGTCACGGCGCGCTTGGCGTGCCGTTTCGGCACCACACACGCAAACCACAAACCGCGGGAAGGAACCGGCGAGTCATCCACAGCCTGTGGATCAATCGGTGCAGGCCCTGTGGACAACTCTGTACAAACGCTGACCTTTGGGACCCACACCCGTGGCAAAGGCGCGCCATCCAGATAGTGAAGTGCGAAGTGAGCACTTCGCGAACACCAACGCGTCGCAAGCACACGCTCAAAATCCACCTTGTGGACGATGCGGTCCATCAGGCGGCTTTCAGGGGAGTGCTTGAGATTGACCAAACGGCGAGGCATGCCGACACCGCGGACCACCACCAAAAACAAACTGCTGCGCAAGGCAGCGGCAGGGCGTGTCGGCGGGTGCTGGGCGAAAGTGGGTGCTTTTTCAAGCCCCCGACGGGGTGGCTGACCGAGCGCGAGACGGCGCTCAGACGGCCAGGCGCTTGCGGCCCTTGGCCCGGCGCGCGTTGATGACGGCGCGGCCACCGCGGGTCTTCATGCGAACCAAAAACCCATGGGTACGGGCGCGGCGGATCTTCGAGGGTTGGTAAGTGCGCTTCATGGCGGGCTTCCTGGGATGCGGGTGAAATTCGGGGAACCTGCGATTACAGCAAAAAACTTCAATGGGGTCAAATACTTGCACCACAGACTGCCACATGCAACGGTGCTTGATGGGGCTTGACGTGGCTTCAGAAGTTGTGGATAACCTCGTTCCGTCGGTCATCTGGAGTGCCCGGATCGACGGCTCCACAAAGAAGATATCCACAATGAGCCTAGATCTGTGGCAACGCGGTTGCGAACGACTTGCATCCGAATTGCCTGAACAACAATTCAACACCTGGATCCGTCCTTTGGCACCGGTGCAGCCAGTCAGCGATACGCCGCTGGCGCGCGCATCGACCAGTAGCGTCGAAAGTCACGGTGACACCCTGGAAACGGCCTCAGCCGATGACCACGTCATCGCAGTGCAGGTGCCGAATCGCTTCAAACTCGACTGGATACGTTCGCAATACGCGCTTCGCATCGAGTCGGCCTTAAGCGCCGTGGCGGGCAAGCCGGTTCGCCTGGAATTGACCTTGGCCCCCCGTGGCGACGCCAACCAGGGGGCGACCCGCCATCCAACAGGCACGGGTCCCGTGAATGCAGCGTTCTTGGCAGGCCAGGCCTTGGAAAAGGCTGCGCTGACGGGCCTGGTCGGCGCCTCGGGCCAGGGCTCGGGCGGCCGGTTCGGTGGCTCGCCCATGGCGCAAATACCGGCCAGCACCACACATCGGCTCAACACGGCACTGACTTTCGACAGCCTGGTGGCCGGTCGAGCCAACCAAATGGCACGAACAGCAGCTTTGCATGTGGCTGGCGCACCAGGCGTCATGTACAACCCGCTGTTTATTTACGGTGGTGTTGGCCTGGGCAAGACGCACTTGGTGCATGCCGTCGGCAATGCCTTGCTCAAAGACAAACCCAACGCCCGCGTGCTGTATCTGCATGCTGAGCAGTTCATTTCTGACGTCGTCAAGAATTACCAGCGCAAGACTTTCGACGAACTGAAGGCCAAGTACCACAGCCTGGACTTGCTGCTCATCGACGACGTGCAGTTCTTCGCGGGCAAGGACCGCACGCAAGAGGAGTTTTTTAACGCTTTTGAAGCCTTGCTCACGAAACGGGCGCACATCATCATGACCAGCGACACCTACCCCAAGGGCTTGGTGGACATCGACGAACGGCTGACCAGCCGGTTCGATGCAGGTTTGACAGTCGCTATAGAACCCCCTGAGTTGGAGATGCGGGTGGCAATCTTGATGCGCAAAGCTGCCGCAGAGCAAACCGAGATGCCCGAGGACGTGGCGTTCTTCATTGCAAAGAACGTGCGCGCCAACGTGCGTGAACTTGAAGGCGCGTTGCGCAAGGTGCTGGCCTACAGCCGCTTCAGCCACAAGGACATCAACATCGGTCTCGCACGCGAAGCGTTGAAGGATCTTTTGTCCATCCAGAACCGGCAAATCGGCGTAGAAAACATCCAGAAAACCGTTGCCGACTTTTACAAGATCAAGGTCGCCGACATGTACAGCAAGAAGCGCCCGGCCAGCATCGCGCGGCCGCGGCAGATTGCGATGTACCTGGCCAAGGACATGACCAAGAAGAGCCTGCCGGAGATCGGCGAACTCTTCGGCGGCC
>Ga0105046_10014867_pt1 | contig 11985 bp, 10 predicted proteins | sample MAT03_FD_78385 | JGI IMG/M metagenome (GOLD analysis project Ga0105046, IMG submission 78385) | Freshwater microbial communities from Lake Fryxell liftoff mats and glacier meltwater in Antarctica - MAT-03 (megahit assembly) | ecosystem: Environmental > Aquatic > Freshwater > Ice > Liftoff...
GGGCGTTCAGCGCCAGCGGCGCTGCGGCGAAGCCAAAACGCACGGCGGCGTGCGCAGCACGCCGTGGGCGATGGAGCCCCACGCTCATGTTTAAGAAAATACTCATTGCTAACCGGGGCGAAATCGCCCTGAGAATTCAGCGCGCCTGCCGCGAGATGGGCATCAAGTCGGTGGTGGTGTACTCAGAAGCCGACCGCGAGGCCAAGTACGTGAAACTGGCCGACGAGGCGGTGTGCATAGGGCCGGCCTCTTCGGCGCTGAGCTACCTGAACATGCCAGCGATCATCGCTACCGCCGAAGTCACCGACGCTGAAGCGATCCACCCCGGCTATGGCTTTTTGAGCGAAAACGCCGACTTTGCAGAGCGCGTCGAGCGCAGTGGCTTTGTCTTCATCGGGCCGACATCGGACTGCATCCGTGTGATGGGCGACAAAGTGTCGGCCAAGCAGGCGATGATCAAGAGCGGCGTGCCTTGCGTGCCGGGCAGCGAAGGGGCTTTGACCGACGACCCGAAGGAAACCATCCGCCAAGCGCGAGCCATCGGCTACCCGGTGATCATCAAGGCCTCCGGGGGTGGCGGCGGGCGCGGCATGCGCGTCGTACACACCGAAGCAGCGTTGATCCACGCCGTGCAGACCACGCGCAGCGAGGCCGGCGCTGCCTTTGGCAACCCCTCGGTGTATATGGAGAAGTTTCTCGAGCAGCCGCGCCACATCGAGATCCAGGTGCTGGCCGACAACTACAAGAACGCCGTGTGGCTGGGCGAACGCGACTGCAGCATGCAGCGACGCCACCAGAAGATCATCGAAGAAGCACCGGCGCCAGGCATCCCGCGGCGGGTGATCGAGCGCATCGGCGACCGCTGTGCAGCCGCGTGCAAGAAGATTGGCTACCGGGGCGCCGGCACCTTTGAGTTCTTGTTCGAAAAGGGCGAGTTCTTCTTCATCGAGATGAACACCCGCATACAGGTCGAGCACCCGGTGACCGAGTGGGTTTCGGGCATCGATATCGTGCAGATGCAGATTCGCGTTGCAGCGGGCGAAAAGCTGCCGTTCTCGCAACGCGCGATCCAGATTCGCGGCCACGCCATCGAGTGCCGCATCAACGCCGAGGACCCCTACAAGTTCACGCCCTCACCGGGGCGCATCACCCTGTGGCATGCGCCCGGGGGCCCCGGGGTACGGGTCGATTCGCACGCTTACACCAACTACTACGTGCCGTCCAACTACGACTCGATGATCGGCAAGATCATCTGCCATGGCGACACCCGTGACCAGGCGCTGGCGCGCATGCGCACTGCACTCTCGGAGACCGTGGTCGAGGGCATCCAGACCAACATCCCGCTGCACCGCGAGCTGATGGTGGACGCCAAATTTGTGGAAGGCGGCACCACGATCCACTACCTGGAAGGGTGGCTGGCTGGGCGGAAGAGATAGTGGGAATGGCGCCCCCAGGCTCGTCGCTGCGCTCCTTCGCCACCCCCCGAGGGGGCTCATGCAGCGGCCTGGCAAAGCCAGTTCCGCGCATGGGCTTGACCGGGAGGGCCGTCAGTCGCCATGTTTGAGTTGATTTTGCGGGCGCCGCAAGGGCTGGTGGAGGAGGTGTCGGATCTGTTGATCGACGAGCTGGATGCGCTGTCGGTTTCTGTTGAGGATGCAGACGCCAATACCGACAGTGAGCGCGCCATGTTTGGCGAGCCGGGCATGCCTGCGCCGGCGCCGGGATGGGAGCGGTCGACGCTGCAGGCCTTGTTTGAAACCGAGGCTTTGGCCGAGCAGGCTGCTGCGGCGCTGTTGTCTGCGCATGGCGCCGCCGGGCTGCATCTGCAGGCTTTGGGCAAGCTGGCGAATCAGGATTGGGTGCGGCTGACGCAGCAGCAGTTTCAGCCGGTGCAGATCACGCCAGAGTTCTGGGTCGTGCCGAGTTGGCACAAAGCACCCGAACAAGCGACTTGCGTGATGCGGCTCGACCCGGGCCTGGCTTTTGGCACCGGCACGCACCCCACCACCCGCATGTGCTTGCGTTGGCTGGCCCACCACGCCAACACCAACACCAACACCAACGCCAACACCAACGCCAACGCCAACGCCGGCTCGCTGCGACGGGTGCTGGATTACGGCTGCGGCTCCGGCATCCTGGCCATCGGTGCGGCGCTGTTCGGCGCGCAAGAAGTGCACGCGGTGGACATCGACCCGGCCGCCGTGCAAGCCACCCAAGACAACGCGCGTGACAACTGTGTCGTCGTGCATGCCGGCCTGCCGGATCAGGCAAAGGGCACTTTCGATCTGGTGCTGGCCAACATCCTGGCCACGCCACTCAAATTGCTGGCGCCCTTGCTCAGCCAACATGTGGCGCCGGGCGGCTGGCTGGTGATGGCAGGCATACTGGACCGTCAGGCTGAGGACATCACGCTGGCTTATGCTGGCTTCGGTCTCGTCAGCGCCCACGACCACGAAGACGGCTGGGTGCTGATGTGCGGTCAACGACCCTGCAAGTCGCGCCATCCCGGCCCCCATGCTTGAGCGCCAGTTCTTCTTGAGGCAACCCGTGCCAGCCTTGCACCCCGCGCAGTCATGAGCAACCCGCTGGCCACCCGCTGCCCCGCCTGCCAGACCGTGTTTCGGGTGGTGCGCGATCAGCTGCGGGTCTCCGGCGGCTGGGTCAGATGTGGTCGCTGCGCTGAAGTTTTCAACGCTGCCGAGGCGCTGCTGAACCTCGACACCGGCTTGCCCTGGACGCCGCAAGACCAGGCGCAGGCAGAGGCTGAAGCTGTTGCGTACGCGCCGGCGCCAGCCCCGGCGCTGGCGCGTGTGCCCCCCCGTGCCGGCCCGGCGGCTGCAACCCCGCAGAACCACGACCCGGCCACGACGCCCCCCGCCGCCGCAGGAGTTCAGGCAGCAGGCGACAGCGGCTCGGCCTTTGAAGCTGCGCGGCGCAGAGATGCGGACACTCAGCCCGGGGCCGATCCAGCGGCAGCTTTCGGAACCGATCGCACACCCGATCACACAACCGATCGCATAGCCGGTCGCATAGCCGGTCGCATGCCCGATCGCATGCCTGATCGCATACCCGATCGAGCAACCGATCCCGCCATCGACCCCACGACCGATCCCGATGTTGTCGCAGCGGCTGCATTCGTCGCCCGGTTTGGAGCCGGCACACAGCCTGGTGGGCCAATACTGCCCCCCGGTACCAGGCCCGGCAGCCGCATTGAGCCTTCTGCGCTGCAGGACATCGCGGCAAGCCCAGGCATCGAAGCCGAAGCCAAAACCGAATCCGAAACACTTGAGCCAGATGTCGGAGACCTCGCAGCATCCGGGCCACCGATGGCGCGGGCAACTGCAGCAAACCGGCCGCAGCGCCAGCCAGCGCCGCAGTTCGAAGCATCTCTGGCCGACGCGCGAGCCGAGGCACTGCCCTCGTTTGTCAAGGCGGCCGAGCGCGCAGAGCGTTGGCGCAAGCCAAAGATGCGCACGGCGCTGCTGCTGTGTACCGCGCTGTTTGCGTTGTTGTTGGCGGCCCAGGTCGCTTTCAGCTACCGCGATCTGCTGGCTGCGCGCGTGCCAGCCAGTGAACCGTGGTTGCAAGCCGGCTGCGCGTTGTTGGGATGTACCGTCGGCCCGGCGCTGGCAATCAACAGTCTGGTGGTCGAAAGCAGCGGGCTGCTGCGGCTGGAGCGCTCCAATCGCTACCGCCTGCAGGTGGCTTTGCGCAACCGCGCCGGGATCCCGGTGGCTATTCCTGCGATCGATGTCACGCTGACCGATACCCAGGGCGAAATCATCACCCGCAAGGTGCTGATGCCAGCCGATCTGGGCAGCACAATCACCCGCCTGGAGGCCGGGCAGATGGCGACGCTGCAAGCCGTGTTGCTCAACACCGCGCAATCCACCGACCCAACAGCCGAAGCCATTGCGGGCTACACGGTGGAATTGTTTTATCCCTGAGCCCGCCCGCCCCCGATTTCGCTCGTCACCCCCGCTTCCTCACTTTCCGGAGTTGCCATGCCCGCGCTGATTTGCGGATCTCTCGCTTACGACACCATCACTACTTTCCCCGGCCGCTTTGCCGAGCAGATATTGCCCGACCAGGTGCACATCCTCAACGTCAGCTTCCTGGTGCCCACGCTGCGCCGGGAATGGGGCGGCTGCGCCGGCAACATCGCGTACAACCTGCAGGCGCTGGGCGGCTCGCCAGTGGTCCTGGCAGCCGTGGGTGTGGACGGTGCCGACTACGTGGCGCGGGTCGCATCCTGGAAAGCCGACACCTCGTTGATCCACCGCGACACCGAGTTGCACACCGCGCAGTGCCACATCACCACCGACCGTGACAACAACCAGATCACCGCCTTTCACCCAGGCGCGATGAGCAACGCGCACCACATGGCGGTGCCAGGCAAAGCGCTGCGCGACGACCTGGCCATCGGCATCATCGCGCCCGATGGCCGCGACGCGATGTGGCAGCACGCGCATCAGATGGCGCAGGCCGGCATCCCTTTCATCTTCGACCCGGGCCAGCAATTGCCGCAGTTCAACGGCGAAGAGCACAAAGAGATCCTGGGCCTGGCGCGCTGGGTGGCCGTCAACGACTACGAAGCCCGCATGCTGCAAGAGCGCACGGGTGAATCACCCGAGCAGCTGTCTCAGCGGCCCAACATCGAGGGCGTGGTGGTGACACTGGCCGAACACGGATGCGAGCTGTGGACCGGCGGCGAGCGCGCCCTGGTGCCGGGTGTCAAAGCCCAGGAAGTGCTCGACCCCACAGGCTGCGGTGATGCCTTCCGCGCTGCGCTGTTGTTCGGCCTGGAGCGCGGCTGGTCGCTGCAGCGCTGCGCCACTCTGGGCAACCACATCGGTGCCATCAAGATTGCCGAGCGTGGGCCGCAAAACCACCGCTTCGATGAAGCAGCGATGGCGTTGACACGCGGCTGACTCGGCTCGCCACCGAGGACCGGGTGGCTGTCCGGTCCTCGCATCACGTACTGCCGGCGGCCCAAGGCGGCCAGCCCTCACCGCCCCAGCTTCACCGCCCCGGCTTCACCGCTCCGGCTTCACTGCGCCGGCTTCACTGCCCCGGCTTCACTGCCCCGGCTTGGGCGACGGTGCAAAGCCCGGTGGCGGCTCTTCTTCTTCTCCGAACTCCATCGGCGTGATGTTCAGGTCGACGCTGTCCACGTCCAACACCTTTTGCTCACCCAGGCCATAGAGCACGATCTGCGGCTGCCACATCACCGCGATCACCAGGATCAACTGCAGGATCACGAAGGCCACGGCCCCTTTGTAGATGTCGCCGGTCTTGAATGCCGCGATGCGCTTGCCGGTGACCTTGTCGTCGTAGTCTTCCTTGGGCGCGACGCTGCGCAAGTAGAACAGCGCAAATCCGAAGGGTGGCGTCAAGAACGAGGTCTGCAAGATCAGCGCCACCAGCACCCCGAACCACACCATGTTGATGTTCATGTCGGTCAACACCGGCAACAACAACGGCAGCAGGATGAAGGCGATCTCGAAGAAGTCCAGGAAGCAGCCCAGGATAAAGATCAACACGCTGACGAAGACCAGGAAACCCAGCTCACCCCCGGGCAGCACAGCAAACAAGGACTTGACCCACACCGGCCCATCGACGCCCTGGAAGGTCAGCGCAAAGATGGTCGAGCCGATCAGCACAAACAGCACAAAGATCGACAAGCGCGCCGAGGCATCCAGCGCCTGGCGCAGCAGCGTGCCGCCCAGCCGCTTGCGCGCCAGCGCCATCAGCACCGCACCCGCCGCGCCCATCGCGCCGCCTTCAGTCGGCGTCGCCAGGCCCAGGAAGATCGTGCCCAGCACCAGGAACACCAGCAGCAGCGGCGGGATCAGCACGAAGGTCACGCGCCGCGCCAAGGTGGACAGCAGGTTGAAGCGCAGCCACTTGTCCAGCAGCGCCAACAGCCAGGCCAGACCGATGGTGATCATCAGCGACATCACCACCTTCTCGTCGGTGGGTGGCGGAAAGTTGGGGTCACCGCCCAGCAGCAGCTTGATCTGCGGCCAGTAGACGAAACTGAAGTAACCGATCACGACACAAATCACCGTCAGCACGCCCAGCGACTTGTGGCCGCTGTTGCCGTTTGCCTCGTGGTAGATCAGCGCGTTTTCAGGCAATGCCGGCACCCACTTGGGCCGCACCAGGGCCAGCACCAGCATCGCCACCACATAGATGCCGACCAGCATGAAAGCCGGAATGAACGCCGCCTTGTACATCTCGCCAACGCTCTGACCCAGTTGGTCGGCGATCACGATCAACACGATCGAAGGCGGGATGATCTGCGCCAAAGTGCCCGACGCCGTGATGACCCCCGCAGCCAGCGGCCGGTTGTAGCCGTAGCGCATCATGATCGGCAGCGAGATCAGGCCCATCGAGATCACTGAGGCAGCAACCACACCGGTGGTGGCCGCCAACATCGCGCCCACCAGCACGACCGCAATCGCCAGGCCTGAACGCATCGGCCCAAAGACCTGGCCGACCGTGTCGAGCAAGTCCTCCGCCATGCGGCTGCGCTCGAGAATCAACCCCATGAAGGTGAAGAAGGGAATCGCCAGCAGCACATCGTTGGCCATGATCCCGTACAGCCGCAGCGGCAGCGCGTTGAAGAACTGCGCAGGCACGACGCCCAACTCCACCGCCAGCCAACCGAAACTCATGCCGGTGGCAGCCAGTGCAAAGGCCACCGGGAATCCGGTGAACAAGAACAGGATCAACGAGCCGAACATGATCGGCGAGAGATTGGCGGCGATGAAGCTGCTCATGGCTGGCCCTTCACTTCATTGCGCTCACCCACCTTGCGCGCCGCTTCGGCGGCGTCCTTGGCTGCGGCTTCGAGCCGCATCTCTTCCAGCAGCAACTCTTCATCGGTTGCTTCGGGCTTGGCGTGCGGGTCTGGCGCGTGGCCAGTCAAGAATGCGATGCGCTTGAACAACTCGGACAGGCTCTGTATCGCCAGCAGACTGAAACCCACCGGCACCAGCATGTACAGCGGCCAGCGGATCAGGCCGCCAGGATTGGCCGAGACCTCCTGCATCTCGAAGGCCGTCTGCACTGAGGGCAGTGAAGTCCAGATCACAAAGGCGCACAAAGGCAGCAGGAACACCGTGATGCCGACGATGTCGATCCAGACCTGGGTGCGGCGTTTGAGCTTGCTGGAAATCACATCGATGCGCACGTGCTGGTCGTGCAGGAACACATAACCTGCGCCCAACATGAAGATGACGGCGAACAGGTACCACTGCGCCTCGAGATAAGCGTTGGAACTGAGGTTGAAAGCCTTGCGGGTGATGGCGTTGACGGTGCTGATGACCACGGCGGCCAGCAGCAACCAGCACAGGCCGCGGCCCAGCTTTTCAGTCATCCAGTCAATGCTGCGGCATAGCGCCAGCAGTGCGTTCATCTGCTTCTCCTTGCGGTGCCTGGGTGAGCCGGGTGACTGTCATCCAGCCGGCCCCGAGGTCTTGGGTCGAGGTCCTGGGCGTATCTGTCAGCCATTCGTAAGAAACAGCCAACCCACAACAACAAACCCCGCACGGGGCGGGGCTTGCAGAGCGGGCCAGCGGCCCGAGAGACGATCAGCCGCGCAAGGCGTTGGACATGAAGTCGTCGAAGGTGTTCTCTGTAAAGCGCAGCCAAGCCCCGGACTCTCTCTGGAAGGCAGCGTAGCTGTCGTACAACTTCTTGAAGTTGGCGTTTTCCTTGCTCAGATCCTGGTACAGGGGCAAAGCAGCTTTGTAGAAGCCGTCCATGACCGGCCGCGGGAAAGCCTTGACCTGCGTGCCACCGGCGATCAAGCGGCGCAGCGCAGGGCCGTTGCGGGCGTCGTACTTGGCCATCATGCCGGCGTTGGCTTCGTGCGCAGCGGCCATGAAGATGTTGCGGTACTCAGGCGTCAGCGCGTCGATGGCCTTGTTGTTGACGAGCCAGCCCAAAGCCGCGCCACCTTCCCAGAAGCCGGGGTAGTAATAAAACTTGGCGACCTTGTGGAAGCCGAGCTTTTCGTCGTCGAACGGGCCCACCCACTCGGCGCCGTCGATGGTGCCGCGCTCGAGCGCCGGGTAGATGTCGCCGCCGGGGATCTGCTGCGGCACCGCACCCACGGCAGAGAACAAGCGCCCACCCAGGCCAGGAATGCGCATCTTCAGGCCCTTGACGTCTTCCATGGTGTTGATCTCTTTTCGAAACCAACCGCCCATTTGCGCTCCGGTATTGCCCGACAACACATAGCGCACACCCTGCGGACGCAGGAAGTCGTTGAACATCTTGTCGCCGCCGCCTTCAAACCACCATGCGTTCATCTGGCGGAAGTTCATGCCAAAAGGAATGCACGAACCAAAGGCCCAGGCCGGGTCTTTACCCACGTAGTAGAAGGCTGCCGTGTGCGAGCATTCCACCGTGCCGGCGGCGACTGCGTCTGCAGCTTGCGGCATCGGCACGATTTCACCTGCAGGCGCCACAGAAATCTGGAAACGGCCACCCGTGGCGTCTGACACGCGCTTGGCGACATCTTCTGCAGCGCCAAAGATGGTGTCGAGCGCCTTGGGGAAACCCGAGGAACAGCGCCAACGCACGTTGGCCTGGGCCTGGACGATGGCGGGTGCAGCCAGGGCCACGGCGCCTACACCGGCACCGACAGTGGTCTTGCTGAGAAAGGAACGACGCTCCATGTGAAAAGTCTCCGGTGAGGTTGAATCGAGTTTTGAGAACCAAAACAGCGTGTCAAGCCGTCCCGGAAAAGTCGCTCCGGAACAAGCTGAACGAAGCCGGGCTCTGGATCTGGATGTCCAGGACAAGGCTGCTGCACGACCCGAACAGTAGAGGCTGCCGAATATCCAGAAAAGAAGTTAAAGCGTTCCCCTCAACTCGGTTTTTTAGAATGATCAGAGTCATGCAAAACCTCAACTACAAGCATTTGCACTATTTCTGGGTGGTCACGAAATCCGGCGGCGTGGCCAAGGCCGGCGAGCAGTTGCACGTCACGCCGCAGTCGATCAGCGGCCAGATTCGCATGCTCGAAGAAACGGTGGGCGAAGCGCTGTGGCGACGCGCAGGCCGCAAGCTGGAGCTGACTGAAACCGGCCACCTGGTGTTCGACTACGCCGACCGCCTGTTCACCGTCGGCGAAGATTTGAAGGATGCGCTGCGCGACCGGTCGGGGATGGGCGCCACCCCGTTCAGGGTCGGCGTCTCGGGGGCGGTGGTCAAGGTGGTGGCCTACAAGCTGATCGCACCAGCGCTGCAAGCAGCCCCTGCACCCCGGCTGATCTGCCGCGAAGGCCGCTTCACCGAGTTGCTGGCGCTGCTGGCGGTGCACAAGCTGGACCTGGTGCTGTCAGACCGCGCCATGCACGCCTCGATGAACGTGCGCGGCTACAACCACCTGCTGGAGGAATGCGGCGTCACGTTCCTGGCCACCAAAGAACTCGCCCGAGCGCTGCAACGGCGCTTTCCGCACAGCCTGGACAACGCGCCGATGCTGCTGCCTGGTGAAGATTCTGCAGTGCGCCAGAGGCTGCTGCGCTGGTTCGACGCCAACGATCTGCACCCCCGCATCGTCGGCGACTTCGACGACACCGCGGTCATGAAAGCCTTCGGCAGCGCCGGCGCGGGCCTGTTTGCCATGCCCAGCAGCGTGGCTGACGAGACCGCCGCGCAATTCAAGGTCGAAGCGGTGGGGCAAACCGATGAGGTGCAATACCAGACCTACGCCATCTCCGGCGAACGGCGGCTGAAGCACCCGGCCGTGGTGGCCATCAGCGAGGCGGCACTCAACCAGAAACGATGACAGAAGCGGTCATAGAAGCGGTCATAGAAGCGGTGACAACAGCGTTGACAGAAGCGTTGACCGCCTGAATGCAGATCCTCAGTGCAGATCCTCGATACAGATCCTCGGTGCAGATCCGCAGAGCAGCTCACTGCTCACTACTGCACCAATTGCGCCAGCTTGCCGCTGGCGTACTGCGCCGCCACTTGCATCAAGGCCACCGGCTGGATATGCGCCGCCTGGCCTTCGCAGCCAAACTCGAGATAGCGCTGTTTGCAGATCAAACGTGCCGCCTCACGCGCCGGCTTGAGGTAGTCGCGCGGGTCGAACTTGTCGGGGTTCTCGGCCATGTACTTGCGGATCGCACCCGTCATCGCCAGGCGCACATCGGTGTCGATGTTGATCTTGCGCACGCCGAACTTGATGGCTTCCTGGATCTCGCTGACCGGCACGCCGTAGGTCTCTTTCATCTGGCCGCCATGCTGGCGGATGATCTCCAGCAGATCCTGCGGCACGCTGGAGCTGCCGTGCATCACCAGATGGGTGTTGGGGATGCGGCGATTGATTTCCTTGATGCGGTCGATGGCCAGGATGTCGCCGGTGGGCTTGCGGCTGAACTTGTAGGCGCCGTGGCTGGTGCCGATGGCGATGGCCAGCGCGTCCAGCTGCGTGCGTTTGACAAAGTCTGCGGCTTGTTCGGGGTCGGTCAGCAACTGCTCGCGGGTCATGGTGGCTTCGGTGCCGTGGCCGTCTTCCTTGTCGCCGCGCATCGTCTCCAGGCTGCCCAGGCAGCCCAGTTCGCCTTCAACGGTGACGCCCAGCGCATGCGCCATGTCCACCACCTTGCGCGTCACTTCCACGTTGTAGTCATAGCTGGCGATGGTCTTGCCGTCAGCCTCCAGGCTGCCGTCCATCATCACCGAGCTGAAGCCCAGGCCGATGGCGCCTTTGCAGATTTCGGGGCTTTGGCCATGGTCCTGGTGCATCACCAACGGCACCTGTGGCCAGGTTTCGATGGCGGCCTGGATCAGGTGTTTGATGAAGGCTTCGCCGGCGTACTTGCGGGCCCCGGCGCTGGCTTGCAGGATCACCGGCGCGCCGACTTCTGCAGCGGCGGTCATCACGGCCTGCACCTGCTCCAGGTTGTTGACGTTGAAGGCAGGGATGCCATAACCGCGCTCAGCGGCATGGTCCAGCAATTGGCGCATCGAAACGAGTGGCATCAGGGGCTCCTCAACAAAACGGTGGAAAAAGTTTCAGGCGTGCAGCATCGACGATTTTAGGACTGTGCCCCGGGCCAGCACAGCTTTGGAGGGACTCACCCCCAACTTGAGCGGGCCTGAAAACTCACAAAAGAGGGGCTCTGGCGATGTTTTTCCGGCTCAAGCCCGATCCCCGAATGCAGACACTGGCATCCGTTGTACACGAACCCAAGTCGGGATGGCCACCGCTGTCAGGCACCCCATGCCGAATCGAGAACCCAGATGCCCCACCCTGCTTTGCACGCCGTCACCCAATGGATCACTGAAGCCGCCGTCCAGCATGGCGACGCTTTGCCTGAGACCTTGATGCAGCGGCTGCAGATACCGCGCCGACGCGCGCTGGAGTTGCTGCGCAAACTGGCGGCACTGCAGTGGCTGCACAGCGAAGGCCCGCCGCGCCGGCGAATCTACAAACCCGGCCCTTTGCGCCAGGTGGTCAAACACTACCCCCTGGCGGGGCTGCAGGAGGACTTGCCCTGGCGGCTTGATTTTTCTCCTTACCTGGCGCTGCCCGAGCCGGTGCAAAGGATGGCACAACATGCCTTCACCGAGTTGCTGAACAACGCCATCGACCACAGCGGCGGCAGCACGGTGACGGTCTCGATGCGTCAGACACCGCAGCAATTGCAACTGCTGGTCTCGGACGACGGCTGTGGCCTGTTTGACCGCATTGCGCGCGACTTTGCCATTGCCGACGCTCCCGCCGCGCTGCTGGAGCTGAGCAAAGGCAAGCTGACGAGCGCGCCGCAACAGCACAGCGGCCATGGCCTGTTCTTCACGGCCCGGATGGCCGATGTCTTTGACATCCATGCAAACGCGCAAGGCTTTCAACGCCGCGCCTGGGACCCGATGCAGTGGCGCCCCACTCGCCACGCCGCCCGCGGCGGCACATCGATCTACCTGGCCATGCTGCTCGACACATCACGCACGCTCGAA
>Ga0105046_10014868_pt1 | contig 11985 bp, 10 predicted proteins | sample MAT03_FD_78385 | JGI IMG/M metagenome (GOLD analysis project Ga0105046, IMG submission 78385) | Freshwater microbial communities from Lake Fryxell liftoff mats and glacier meltwater in Antarctica - MAT-03 (megahit assembly) | ecosystem: Environmental > Aquatic > Freshwater > Ice > Liftoff...
CGGTGTGCGGGTGACCGGGGTGACGGTGCATTTTGTGGATGAAGGTCTTGATTCTGGGCCCATCATCTTGCAAAGTCCTGTTCCCGTGTTGCCGGAGGACACGCCGGAGACGCTCCACGCACGGATTCAGCTAACGGAACATGAGTTGTACCCGGCGGCGGTGCGGTTGTTTGCGTTGGGCAAACTGCAGGTGATCGGTCGCGCGGTGAAAGTGACAGAGTAACGAATGACGGACAAGACGAAGAATATTTTGCGGCTCGGGTTGCCGAAGGGCAGCTTGCAGGATTCAACGGTGGCGTTGATGGCCAAGGCCGGGTGGAAGGTGGGCACCAGCAGCCGGAGTTATGTGCCGCGCTCAGACGATGCGGATTTGGAGTTGCGTCTCATCCGCGCGCAGGAGATCAGCCGGTACGTGGAGCATGGCTACATTGATGCCGGCATCACGGGCGCGGACTGGATTGCGGAGAACAATAGCAAGGTGCAGACAGTTTGCGAAATTGCGTATAGCAAACAAACGACCAATCCAGCTCGGTGGGTGCTGGCGGTGCCGAATGATTCACCCATCAAGTCGGTGAAAGATTTGCAGGGCAAACGGATTGCCACGGAGTTGGTCGCGCTCACGCAACGCTGGCTCAAGGAGCATGGCGTCTCGGCGGAAGTCGAGTTCTCGTGGGGCGCCACCGAGGTGAAAGCGCCGGAGTTGGTGGATGCGATTGTGGAGTTGACCGAGACCGGTTCGTCGCTGCGGGCGAATAACCTGCGGATCGTGGACACGCTGGTGAGCAGTTATCCACAACTCATCGCCAATCATGACGCCTGGCAGAATGGTTGGAAGCGGCAGAAGATCGAGACGATGGCGCTGTTGTTACGCGGGGCGTTGGCTGCGGAAGAAAAAGTCGGGCTGAAGATGAATGTGGCCCGCGCGAAATTGGATGCGTTGTTGCAACAGTTGCCGGCCCTGCGCAATCCCACCATTTCGTCACTCACGCAGGAAGGGTGGGTCGCACTGGAGACGGTCATTGATGAGCGCGTGGTGCGCGAGATCATCCCGCAACTCAAGGCGGCTGGAGCGGAAGGCATCATCGAGTATCCGCTGAACAAAGTCATTTACTAACGGAAGAAGGAGGCCCATGGGGTCATTGAAGAAACGTCGGAAGACAAAAATCGCCAAACACAAACGCCGCAAGCGTTTGAAAGCGATGCGTCACAAGAAACGCAAGTAGGTCGTCACCTTGACATGAATTCGCTTGCAGTACTGGCGCGCGCCGGCAGGAGCGCGTGCGTGGTGGTCGTGTCGTTGCTGGTTGGCTGTGCCCAGCAGGCTGGCCGCGCGCCGCGTGCCACGCTGACCGTGCCGGCTGCCGACGCGCCGGCGGAATTGACGGCGGGACAGGAACAACGGGCGGAAGCATTGGCGTTGTTCGCGGCCGGGGTCTCGCTGGAAATTCGGCAGGGGATTGATGCGGCGTTGGACTACTACAAGCGCGCGTTTGCCGCCGATCCGCACAATGTGGACTTGGCGATGCGAATCGCGAATCTCCTCCTGAGCCGGCGGCAGTTCGGCGAGGCGCGGGCGCTGTTGCAGGAAGCGAGTGCGCGCAATGCGAAATCGGCCGAACCGCTGTTTTGGCTGGGTGTTGCGGCCAAGGGGGAGGAAAACTTACCGGCGGCAGCAGAGGCCTTGCGCCAGGCTCTCAAGGTTGATCCCACCCACATCAACGCGATTCACTTGCTGGCGGAAATTCTTCTCCAGCAAAATGCGGAAGCCGACGTCATCAAGTTGCTGGAACAATCGTGGCGGCAGAAGTCTGCCGACTTCAATTATTGGCTGCGCCTTGGTGATCTTTACACGCTGGTGACCCGGCAGAAGAAAACGATCGCCGATCAACTCGACAAGACACGCGCCCTCCGCTGCTACGAAAAAGCGCAAACCCTCGCCCCCGAGGAACTGGATATCGCGGTCCGTTTGGCCAGTTTATACGAATCCGAGGGCGATCTCGCCAAAGCCGCTGAACTCTACCAGCGGATTGTAGCCAGACGGCCGGGCGAATTGCCGTTGCGACTCAAGTTGGCCAGTCTGTATCTCCAGGCGGATCACAAGGACAAGGCGGCGGCGGAGTTGGAGGAAATTATCCGCCGGGAACCGTTGCGTTACGAGTTGTACAACCAACTGGCCGACATTTACGACGATCTGAATCAGAACGAAAAAGCGCTGAGCAATTATCAGCAATCACTCGCCGTCAATCCGGCGCAAGACGAAGTGTACGCGCGCGTGGCCATGCTGCACATGGGACTCAAACGCTTCGCCGAAGCGAAAAGCACGCTGGAACGCTGGAAAGACAAATCGCCCACCGATTTTCGGATTCCGTATCTCCAGGGACTGATCTTCGCGGACAACAAACAATATGAAGCAGCGGTGGCCGCTTATGCAGATGCCGAACTGCTCGCGGCCGAGTCCCCCCGCGAGGTGAAACTCAACGCGCAATTTTATTTTGCCTATGGCGCCGCCTGCGAACGGGCCGGGGATCACGACCGCGCAGTGGTGCTATTTAAGAAAGTCATCGCCCTCGATTCCGAGGACCATCTCGCGCACAACTATCTCGGTTATATGTGGGCGGACAAAGGGGTGCATCTCGAAGAAGCCTACGAGTTGATCAAAATTGCCAATACCCGGCACCCCGACAACGGCGCATATCTCGACAGTCTGGGGTGGGTGTTGTACCGGCTGGGGCGGTTTGAGGAAGCGGTGCTGCACCTCTTGCGCGCGGTTGAGTTGGAGCAGGACGATGTTACTTGCTTGGATCATTTGGCGGATGTGTTGCTGAAACTGGGACGGACTGATGAGGCACGCCAATATCTCCAACGCGCGGTGAAGATGGCGCCGGATAACCAGGCGCTCGCCGAGAAATTACAGAAGTTGACCGGCACCAACTAGCCCGGTTACGGCGTGTTCGGCGGCACAATCTGAATTTGCAGGATCACCTGTGGCAATGCGGTATTGGTTGTTTTGGATTCCTCTTTAACTGCGCCGGTGCCAAACGCCTGATCTTTTTTCCGCAACAGATCATCCCTGTCACCCAAGCCGAATTGATTCTTGAATCCGCCGACTGAATCCGCCGGCAGTTCCACCCAGAACTCCTGCGCTGAACGCCCCAGCAATACCTGCCCTCGCAACTCGTTGGCGCTTTTCGCGGCGCGGCGGCGCACCCCCGCGGCATCGGCAGACTCGACGATGATCTTTTCTGCGGGTACTTCGCGGCTGAGGATTGGCGCTTTATCCCTCATCTCGGCGATGGCCGGCGTGGCGGCCGGTGCGGGCGCGAGCTGATCCGTTGCAGCGGCTTCGCTTGTCGGTTGGGCTGCCGGGGGAGGCGGCGTGCGCAACAGGAAGGTCGCGGTTGCGAGCACCGCCACCAACGCGGCCGCTTCCAAGGGGACTTTCCAGACTGGGAAGAATAACCGGTCGCGCCACGTTGCCGTGCCGGCTGGTGTGTTGTCGGCGATTTTACGCCGCACCTCGCGCAAGAAATCCGGTGGCGGTTGCGCGGTGGGCAACGCGTGCACGCCGGCTGCCAGTTGCTGCCACTCGGTCACGCGACGTTGGCAATCGGGGCAGCCGGTCAGGTGGGACTCGATGGCGGCGCGCAACTCTGGCCGGACTTCGTTGTCCACGTAAGCGGATAATTCTTTTTGGATTTGCCGGCAGTTCATGTCAGTCGCGGCTCCAGTCCGCGCGGAGCGCTTCGCGCGCCCGGGCGATGCGGGATTTGACGGTGCCCACGGAGCAGCGGAGCACCGCCGCGATTTGGTCGTAACTCAAATCCTCCACGTTACGCAGGACGAGCACCTCGCGAAACTTCGGGGGTAATCGTGTCATCGCCGCGCTGATTTGCTGGATCAGTTCGGCTTTCACTGCCGCGCGGTCAGGCGCGTCGGTCGGCGACGCGACATCGCGCGTGACCGGCCCCGCCGAGGTTTCATGGGGCGCATCCAGCGAGACGGTGGTTTGGCGGCCCCGGCGTTTCCACCAACGATGTTTGTTGCGGGCGAGGTTGAGCACGATTTGGTGGAACCACGTCGTAAACTCGCTGTCGCCGCGAAATGTGCCGATGTTGCGGTAGATATTCACAAATGCATCTTGGGCCACTTCCGTCGCGTCCGCGTGGTCGCGCAACACGTGATAGGCGACGTTGAGCGCCCGGCCTTGATGGCGCGTGACCAGTTCGGCGAATGCAGCTTCCTCGCCGCGTTGGAGCCGGGCCACCAACTCGCGATCGGTTGCGGCGGATGTTGTGACACGCTCCATCCCAAAAAGTTCCGCGGGGCTATTTGCCGAACTCGGGTTTGGCCTCGCGCAGCATCAAATCCCGCACGGCCTGTTGCGGGGATTTGCCAGCGTAAATGATGGCAAACACTTCCTGCGCGATGGGCATTTCCACGCCGAGCCGGCGGGCGAGTTGCTCGATGGATTTGGCGGTTTTGACGCCTTCGGCGACGGTTTTGGTGGTGTCGAGGATGTGCTGGGCGCTTTCGCCGCGACCCAGCCGCTCGCCAAATCCCCGATTCCGGCTGTGACGGCTGAAAGCGGTGACGATCAAGTCCCCCACGCCGCTCAGTCCGAAAAACGTTTCCGACCGGGCTCCCAGCGCGGCGCCAAACCGGGCCATCTCGGCCAGTCCGCGGGTGCACAAGGCCGCTTTGGTGTTGTCGCCAAACCCGATCCCGTCACAGACACCGGCGGCGATGGCGATGACGTTTTTCAACGCGCCGCCGAGTTCCACACCAATGACATCATCGTGGGTATAAATGCGGAACCGTTCGTTCCGAAAAGCGGCCCGGACCGGGTCGGCATCGGGGCCAGCGACCACGACGGCCGTGGGAACGCCGCGGCCGACTTCTTCGGCGTGGCTGGGGCCGGACAGCACGGCGGATTGGTGTCCCAGTTCCTGGGAGATGACTTCGCTCATCCGCGCGTCTGAATCCACCTCGATCCCCTTGGCGACGTGGACCAACATCGCCGTCGCCGGTAGATGGGGTTTTAGTTGGCGGCAAATCGTGCGCATTCCGTGGGACGGCACCGCCAATACCACCAGCTCGGCTTGGCCGGCGGCAGCCGGGTCGCACGTCACGGCGATTTCGGACGGGATGGCGACGCCGGGGAGGAACAGTTTATTTTCGCGGTGGGTGAGAATGGGATCCACTTCCTCCGCCATCCGTCCCCACAAGGTGACGCGATGCCCGTTGCCGTGCAGCAACACGGCCAATGCCGTGCCCCAACCGCCCGTGCCGATCACTGTGATCTTCATGTCTGCTTGGTTCCAATCCGATTTTCCGTGCCGGCGCGCAGCCGTTGGATGTTGGTTTTGTGTTTGTAAATTGCCAAGGCGCCGAGCACGCCGGTAAAGCCGGTTAGCACCGCGTTGCTTGTGATCAGCCACGTGGCCACCGGCAGCACCGCCGCCGCGACGATCGAAGCCAGCGACACATACCGCCAAATACCAAACACCGCACCCCACGCCACCAACGCGCCGAGGAGGGGGAAGGGGAGGAACGCCAACAGCGCCCCGGCGGAGGTGGCGATGCCTTTGCCGCCTTTGAATTTCAGCCAGCACGTCCAGTTGTGACCGGCAATGACGGCGAGGCAGCAGACAATTTGGAGGGTGCTGGGGTTGGTTTCTGGAAAGAATCGCGGCGCCAGAAAAACGGGCACGAATCCTTTCAACGCATCAATCACCAACACCGTGATCCCCGGCCCTTTACCCAAGGTGCGCATCACATTCGTCGCGCCGATGTTCCCGCTGCCGACGGTCCGAATATCAATCCCCCGGGCTTTCCCCCAGAGGAACCCCGTTGGAATCGAGCCGAGCAAATACGCGACTATCGCGCACCCCACATAAATCGCCACCGTCATGCGCGGGACTCTAGCGAAAATCGCCCGTTGGCAGCAACACCTTTGGTGGCGTCCCTCATCAGACATTGGGAGGTTTGGCGACCTCGTTGGTGTGTGATCAAAAAACAAAAAATAAAGTTCAAAAACTACCGCCAGTTGCGATTGCATTCCTTCTCCGATGTGTGATTCTATTGCTTGACGAGTGTTAGGGGTTTTTGAAAACAAGTTCATCCATTGTCGGTCGGGATTCTCTTCGCAGAAATTGGGTGCGGTTGTGTGCCGTCCTGCTCACCCTTCTCGCAACAGCGTGCACAGTCGCCACGGCAGCGGATTACACGAACACGACGAGCGGCAATTACAACGCCAGCATCTGGGACATCGCCGGCAACCCCAGCGGCACAACTCCGGACAACGTCACCGTCACCAACGGCACGGTCACCATTCAAGCGGCCTACGTCGCCACCAACGACATCATTACGGTGAAGGAAGCGGGCATACTCGCTAACAGCCAAGCCAACGGCTTGAATGGGAGCACAATTTTTGTGAACGGGGGCACACTCACGCTGGGCAACGTCTCCGCATTGAACGGTGCGACCCTGACCGTCAGCAACGGCACGGCCTTCACCGCCGTCAACGGTTTTGTGATCGGCGGCGCGGGTTCGGTTCAGCGCACCACGCTGTTTACGGGTAGCGGATCTTTGTGGACGAATACCGGCACCGGCAACCTCAGCATTGGCGATGCCGCCGGCATCTCCAACACGGTGGTCGTCGCCAACGGCGCCAAGTTCATCACCACCTCCGGCACTCTCTTGGTCGGCAGCGTCGCGTCCCCGACGGGACATAGTCTCGTGATCACCAACGGCGGCGAGGTGTCGGTCATCGGCCGGGCGCGGATTGGTTGGGTCAACGCCCGTGGGAACTCGGTGGTGGTGGACAATGGCACCTTCACTGTCGCCCAGTCACTCGCGATTGGACTAACGGGCGGCACGAATAGTCTGACGGTGCTCAATGGCGGGTACGTCAGTGTGAACACCTCCGCAGCGGGAACCGGCGGACTTTTCGTTGGCGGCCACGATCAAGCCGCAGTGGGGAGCTTTGGGTCTGCCAGCAACACGGTGTACGTGGCCGGCACCAACAGTCTGGGGAACGGGGCGGCGATCAATTTGAACGGCACCCTCCTGCGCGTCAGCGTGGCGGCCGGCTCCACCAAGAACGCGGTGATCATCGGACCGGGCGGCCTGATCACCAATGTGGCCGACGCGGTCATCGGCTCAGTCGGCAGCGACAATAGCCTGATCGTGGATGGCGGCACCTTTTCCGCCGCCGGGGCCCTGACGTTCGGCGGCGGGGGTGCCGGAAATAACACTTTGACTGTTACCAACGGCGGCTACCTGAATGTTGGTTTGTTGTATTTTGGAAACACCAGCAGCAGCGGAGGCAGCGCAGGCAACACCATGACCGTTGGCGGACTTAACGCGGCGGGAGGTTGGGCCACCGTCAATCTTGGTGGCGGCCAGTTCGACATCGGAGTCACGTCGGTGGACGGTGCCGGTACCGTGCTGGTCGGCGCGGGCGGGATCATCACCAATGCGGGGGCGATCAAGATTGGTGGCGTTACCTCCGCCGCCTCCATCAACAACAGCCTGACCATCACCAATGGCGGCCAAGTGTACGCCACCAGCGTCACCCCGGGCGGCAGCGGCGCCAACAGAAACTGGGTGCTGGTCGTGGACGGCGGTTTGCTCGAAGCCGACAGTCTGGTGGCCGGCGGCGCCGCCGGTAACACCATCAGCAACCGCAACGCGATTTACCAGTTCAACACCTCGACACCGACCATCGCGCCCAACGGTGCCGGCAAGATCGCGATCACCGACGGTACGATCTCCTACCGGGCCGTCACCGATGCCAACATCACCAACGCGCAGGTAGCCAACATGGCGTTTGCCGGGGCGAACACGTTCCGTCTGAACGCAGCCTCCAATTCGACAACCATCTCCCAGACGTACACGTTCAACACCGGCCTCGGGGCCGCCAATTACACGCGGTTGGAACTGATCAATGGTCACACGGCCTACCGCAACGGCAACATCACCATCGGCGGCGGCGGTTCGATGCTCGTCTCCAACACCCGCGCCCTCATCACCGGCGTGGTCACCAACAGCGGCTCGCTCAGCTTCGTCAACAGCGTCGGCACCTTCAACAGCGCGGTGTACAACAACGGCGCGTGGATCACCGATTCCACCACCAACATCTTTCAGAGTCATTACACCGTCGGCGGATCCGGCTCCATCAGCGCGGATCCCGGCGACCTGTTCGTCTTCCGCAGCAACCTCGTCAACCAGAGTACGCAAAACACCTCGTGGGACACGTTCAGCGGTACGCCCAACGTGAACCCGGCGGCACCGCGCGTGACCTTCCGCTTCGAAGGCACCGGGCTGACGCAAACGCAGCAATTCTTCCATGTTGGCTTGTTCCTGGATGGCGGGTTTACCGGGACACCCGTGCCACTCACCACCGGCGTGCAGGACGTGTTATCCCTCGGTTCGGTGGTTGGATTCCAAGACAACTTTGCCTTGGGCCGGTTGGAACTGACGAACACGACGTTGCTGCTCAGCCAAACGGTGCCGAACAACTCCGTTACCAACGCGCTCTTTGTGAACGACCTCTTCCTGCTCGGCACGTCGCATTTGATCATCAGCAACGACATGCGGGTGTACTTTGTGAATTCCAACAACTGGTCGCTGGCGAACATCACGTTGCTCGGCAATGCCGAGATTCACCAGTTGCTCGGCGGTCTGGTCGTTCCCGAGCCAACCACGTGGTTGCTCTGGATCAGCGGCGCCCTCGCCCTCTTCTACGGCCGCCGCCGGCGATAGCCGGGTCAGGTTGAATCGCCGGCTCTGGTTCTCCACACCAGCCACGATCCCGCGGCGAACAACACCGTGCTGTACGCGAACGCAACCGACGTGCCGAACGCCGTCCAGAGAACACCGACCACGAGGCTGCTGAGAAAATCACCGATACCGTTAACCGAGGCCAGCACGCCGAAACCCATCCCGTGATGTTCCTTGTCCACCAACTCTGCCGCCAGCGAATCTTCGAGCGCTTCTTCCGTGGCGACGTAAATGCCGGCGAGGCTAAACACCAGCACGAGCACCGGCAAATTCATCGGCGCGAACACGAGAATCGCGCCCATCCCCGCCGCCAACGCATAGCCACCGGCCAGCAAGGCGCGCTTGTTGAACCGATCCGCCAACCAGCCGGCCACGAAGGCAAAGCCGGCATACAAGACGTTGTGCAGGACGTACAGCGATACGGCAATGGTGGCCGCCTTGCCGGCTCCGTAGATGGGGGTGAGCTTCTGCGTTGCCAAGAGAATCAGCAGCGTGTGCGCGAAATCACCGGCCCCGAACAACCCCACCGCCAGTAGAAACCGCCGGAACGATTTGGGCAGCGCGGCCAGCCGGGCGCCGAACGAAATGTGCGGCACATGCGTGCGCACCTTTTCCTTCACCAAAAACGCAATCACGCCCGCCGCCAGCAATCCCGGTATCAATGTCAGAAAGAAAACGTGCGCGTAGTTGTGATGCAACGCGACGAGCAACACCGTCGCCGATACCGGGCCGATGATTGCGCCGCAAGTGTCCATCATCCGCTCGAGGCCGAACGCGCGCCCGTAGGTTTCCGGTGTCGAAGCCGCCGCGAGCAACGCCTTGCGCACCGGCGTCCGCACCCCGCGGCCGAGCCACGCGCCGGCACGACTCAGCAACACATGCCACGTCTGCGTCGCCAGTCCGATGCTCGCTGTACCGACGGCAGTCACGAGGTAGCCGATGACCGCGATGGGTTTCCGGCGGCGCAACTGATCAGTGTAATACCCCGACCCCATCTTGACGAAACTCGACAACCCGTCCGAGACTCCTTCGATCAACCCCAACCACGCCGCCGCCGCCCCCATCGTCGCCAGAAACGCCGGCATGATCGCCGTCGCGATTTCATGCGACGTATCACTCAGCAACGACGCCAGCCCAATACCGAGCACGGTGCGGTTGAGCCAACGTGGGCGTGTTCCCGGTTGACTCATGACGGCGGCTTCTCCGTGGGTGGTGGAGTTTCACGAACCTCGCGGAGCGAAATGCCGTGCGACAGTTTGCTTTGCGCGCGTTTGGGGATGGCGACGCGTTGGGAGAGGTAGATGCCGGAGTGGCCGCTGAAGACGTAGGCGAGGAAGCACGCGGTGGCGATGTAGATGGCGTGCGTCGCGCCAAAAAGTTCAATGCCCATGATCGTGCAGGCTAACGGGGTGTTGGCGGCACCGGCAAACACGGCAACGAAACCGAGCGCGGCAAACAGATCGGTCGGCGCGCCCAGCAGGCCGGCGAGGGCATTCCCCAACGCAGCGCCGATGAAGAATAGCGGCGTCACCTCGCCGCCTTTGAAGCCGCAGCTCAACGTGATGACGGTGAACACAATCTTCCACGCCCAACTCCCATGATGAATCGTGTCCTGGGTGAAGAAATTGACGATGCTCACGCCGGTGGGGTCGGGCGAGACGACACCCAACCCAAGATAGTCGCGTGTGCCGGCCAGATAGACCAAGCCGATGACGAGCGCGCCGCCGATGGCCGGTCGTAACGGCGCAAACGGGCAGATCCGTTTGAAGAACGCATGCAGCCGGTGCGACAGCTCCGCGAACAACGTGCTCACCAATCCAAACGCCGCCGCCGCGACCGCCACTTTGCCGAGCAACAGCCAGTCCAGATTGAATCGGCCACTGCCGGCAAACGTGATGTGATAGGTCGTGTGCTGAATGTTCCACGCGTGGCACGTCCAGTCGGCGACCACGGCCGCGATGAAGCAGGGCAGCAACGCCTCGTATTTCATCGAGCCGATCATCAGCACTTCCAACGCGAAAATTGCCCCGGCCAACGGCGTGCCGAACACCGCGCCAAATCCTGCCGCAATGCCGGCCATCAGCAAAATGCGCGTCTCCGCCGCGTCGAGCCGCACCAACCGGCCCAACCCGCTCGCGAGGCTGCCGCCCATCTGTACCGCCGTGCCCTCGCGGCCGGCCGAGCCGCCAACTAAATGGGTGACGACGGTGCCGAAGAGAATCAACGGCGCCATCCGCCACGGTACGCCACCGCCGGGCGAGTGAATCTGATCGAGGATGAGATTGTTGCCGCCTTCAACCGACCGGCCGAACCAGTGATATACAAAGCCGACCGCCACCCCGGCGACCGGTAACAGCCACAACAGCCACGGATATTGCCAGCGCGTCTGCGTGACCCAATCGAGGCTCCACAAAAAGAACGCGCACGCCGACCCGATCACCCCGGCCACGGGCAGCAGAATCATCAGCCATTTGAGGCCGCGCCCGGCTAGCGCAAGATTTTCCCGCCAAGTTTGTCGGTGCAGCATACCGGTTACGCGCCTCCGGCAGGTTGCGGGGAACGATTAACGATCAGAACTCGGCTGAGTCTGTCGCCTACCGTGAGCAAAATCAATCGGTGCATGGTTTTGATTCATGGTAGGAGTCATCAGCTCCGAAAGTTTTCAGAGCGGTTATAGGCGAACTCCATCGCCGGTCGCGACTATGCCAAAGGCACCGGCGAATGCCACCACATTTTTCCCGGGTCACGGCGCCGGTGTAACGCGGATGTGATAGAAGCGCCGGGGTTGGAGCAGACCACCCGGGTCGGTGAAGGTGACGGTGAGCGAGGCGCTGTCGGTCGAGCCGCCATCGGCATTCTGGTCAGTTGCCAGTAACCACCGCGACCGCCGGTGGCACGCCTGGGGAAAACCTAAGCCGGAACGATGCAGCCGGATTGCCCCTCACCCTGACCCTCTCCCCATCGAATTAGGCGAGGGGATAGGTTTTGGATGTTGCCGGTAACTCACCGATGGGTGGGTAAGTTTCACTTTTCGATTCCCCTCTCCCCGCCAGCGGGGAGAGGGTCAGGGTGAGGGGCAGCCGGATTTCAACTGCATCGTCCCGGCTAAGGCCGGGAGGACGGGCCTCCCGGCCTGGCAAACTGCCGTGCGACCGTGACCGGCTTACGGTGCCATCTTCTGCGCGGGATCGCTCCACGGGC
>Ga0105046_10014869_pt1 | contig 11984 bp, 9 predicted proteins | sample MAT03_FD_78385 | JGI IMG/M metagenome (GOLD analysis project Ga0105046, IMG submission 78385) | Freshwater microbial communities from Lake Fryxell liftoff mats and glacier meltwater in Antarctica - MAT-03 (megahit assembly) | ecosystem: Environmental > Aquatic > Freshwater > Ice > Liftoff...
GGGAGGCTTCGGCATCTAGCCATTCAGTCTCGCTTCCACCTAGACGAGCAAGGTGGAGAGCTTAAGTCCACGCCATTCGGGCTTGCCTCATCGGACGTAACAGTTCGGGGCTAGGTCTCTTCCTAGGTGTGAACCTGAGGCTACGACGAGGCAAGCTCGTCGGAGGCTAACACCGTTATCAGTCGCCACGAAGCTTGAGATTCATGATCTCCAGCTTCTCGCGAACTTCCGTCAAGCTCGTTACGCCAAAGTTCTTGCATTCGAGCAAGTCGTCGCCCGTCTTGCGAATGAGTTCGCCAATCGTGTTCAGCTGCAATCGAACCATGCACTTTCGAGCGCGAACCGAAAGATTCAATTCGGAAATCGGACGGTCCAGCAGCATCTGCTGATCCGGAGTCATGCCGCTGACGTCCAACGGTGGATCTGCTTCGCGTTTTTCGTGCGAAAACTGACCCAAACCAAGCCCGCGGGCCGTGAGCATTTCTCGAATCTCAACCAGCGAGGTCTCGCCAAAGTTCTTGCTCGACAACAACGTCTGCTCCGAAACACGAGTCAAATCGCCCAGTGTTCGAATGCCCATTTTCTGCAAACAATTGCGAGATCGAACCGACAGTTCGAAATCGGTCACCGGCACATTGAGCAGTTGTGCCAATCGTTCGTTCTTTTTCTGCGAATCTTCGTCGTAAAGGATGTTTCCGCCAGCGGCTGCGTCCTTGAGGTACAACACAGCCAACTTATGGTCCGGTTGTGTTTCCAAGATCCGACGATAGCAGGCTTGGGCGCGAGCATAATCATTTCGGTCCTCGTACATGATCCCCAAATTCAGCAGCGTACCAACGTGCGATGGAATGACGCCCGCACCCCGTTGATACAACTCAAACGCATGCTGGTCATTGCCAACGCGATCGTTTTCCAATGCCAAGCCAAAAAGGGCGCCCGCATGCCGCGGATTCACTTGCAAAGCTCGTTGGTACAACGCAATGACCTCGGTCAAATTCCCACCGATGGACGCCAAGGTCGCAGCCCGTTGAAATGGATACTCAGCATGCTGTTCCACCGCCCCAAAGATGTTATCCAGCAACTTCAACGCATCGTCCTTTCGACCGACATAGCGAAGCACTTCGGCGCGCGATAGCTGGCACCATTCCGGCGTGTATCCAGCTCGTTCAGCAGCGTCGTAATAACTAAGTGCTCGCTCGTATTGCTCAAGCTGAAAGCAGCTTTTGCCAAGGTAATACTGAGCCAACGCACCGCCGTCCGCTTGCTTAAGTGTCGCTTCTGAATCTTCAAACTTACCGATCAAGTACATGCAAACACCAAGCCGTGTCAGTGTTGCTGGCGATGGGTTCGGTGTCTGCTGCAACTCGTGAACAGCATCTCGCAACAAAGCACATTGGGTCAGATCATCCTCAATACTCCTGACCAACCGATCAATGTCCTGAGGACCAAACGTCTGGTTGGAAAGAACGATCTCCCGAATGTCTACTGTCGCCATTTGAACCATTTTTTATTCGATCCCCAATAAATTTTTTTGTCGACTGGCACTTGCAAGTCTTCGAATGCTAGATAGCTTCGAAATCCGTTGCCGCGAAATAACTTTGGAAGCCGATGGTGGGAGTCGAACCCGCAACCCCCGCATTACGAATGCGGTGCTCTACCAATTGAAGCTACATCGGCACTTTTGCTCGGGATGATCGCGATGTGCAAACACCAGGCCACCATCAGGTATTTCATACCCTTTTCCAAGAATCCCATAAAATAAAGCCGATGGGTAGCGATCGTCAAGGGCAACCGCTTCATGAGCTCTGCTAATCCAGCTCTTTTTCGATGAGAAGCCGCAACAATTCCTCTCGAGTGTTGAAGGATTTAGGGAGTAAATCCCGTTCGAGCCGGCATTTTTCAACATTTGCACCTATCCCTTGATGGAATTTTCGCATCGAACGCACCCCCTCTCGCCAAAGATCGGAGGCCAATCCCCAGAGCTCCGACCGATATAAACCTGGAAATGGCCGGAATTCCTCCTCGGTACCATCGGAAAGAACCGCCGCAACGGAATCCGGACGAAATAGAACTGCCGAAACCAACGCCGCCCTCCATTCCGTTCGCCAGTCCAGCATGTCGCAACTGCTGATAAAGCACCACTGGATTCCAAGTCGGTTCGCATCGCGCAGGGCCGCCAACACGCCCGCCAGCGGCCCGCTATGTGGAACACCGTCCTCAATCATTGGCATTCCCCATTGCGAGTAATCCGAAGAGTTTTGAACGACGAGCGTTACTCCCAAGCCGTCGCTGGCAAGTTGGCTCGCAAGTCGTACAATCAGCGGTTCACCCAAAACCGAGACGAGTGCTTTGTTCTCGCCAAATCGGCTACTCTGTCCACCGGCCAAGATGTAAGCGGAGTCGAATCGTTTCATCCGGTCTGTCACCGTTCTGTTTCTATTTCTATAGGTACTTCAACGCGATCAATAAACATCATGCCCTCCACCGTCTCTACCACACAAAACACGCACTCCGACGCCATCATACCGGATCGATTCTTTTCGATACTCCGTGAGATCTGGGGCTTCGATAGCCTGCGTCCATCACAACATACCGCCATCGCGTCCATTCTCGAAGGTCGCGATACATTAGTCGTAATGCCGACCGGTGGAGGCAAGTCCCTCTGTTACCAAGCTCCCGCTATCTACCGTGAAGGCATGACGATCGTCGTGTCGCCTCTCATCGCGCTGATGAAGGATCAAGTCGATTCGCTCAAGCAAGTCGGCGTCAATGCGATTCGAATCGACAGCACTTTGAACGCATCCGAAAAACGCGATGCCGCACAGCAGCTTCGCTCCGGCAAAGTGCGCATGCTCTTTGTTTCGCCCGAACGATTGGCCAATCAAGACTTCGTTCGCTTTCTGGACGGCAACGACGTTCACACCATTGCCATTGACGAAGCGCACTGCGTATCGCAGTGGGGGCACGATTTCCGTCCCGAGTATCGACAGCTAAGTAGTTTGCGTACTTCCTTTCCTAAAGCAGCCATGCATGGCTTCACCGCCACGGCCACCGAAAAAGTTCGACTGGACATCATCGACCAGTTGGGGCTCAAGTCGCCGCGTGTCCTAGTAAGCTCGTTTGATCGCCCCAATTTAACGTATCGCGTTTTGCCGCAACTCGATCTGCAGGATCAAATCCGAGAAGTTTGCGAACGGTATCGCGGTTCGGGTGGCATCGTCTATTGTCTTCGGCGAAAAGATGTCGAGTCGGTGACCGAGTATCTGCAACGCAAAGGATTCTCGGCGGTTGGTTACCACGCTGGCATGTCGCACGAGGAACGAAAACTTGCGCAAGAGGCTTTCCTCACCGAAGCGGTTGATGTGGCAGTCGCGACCGTTGCGTTCGGGATGGGCATCGATCGATCGAATGTTCGATTCGTCGTACACGCTTCGATCCCTAAATCCATTGAGCATTATCAGCAAGAGACAGGCCGAGCTGGTCGCGATGGGCTGCCTGCCGAGTGCGTGCTATTTCACAGTGCGGGCGACGCCATCACGCTCAAAAAGATCACCGAAGCCAGCTTGATCGAAGCAGGCGCTCGCGAGGAAATCATCAACGCCTCTCGCAATCAGATCGAGGAAATGTCCCGCTACTGTCGAACGCCAGTCTGCCGACATAAGGCTTTGGTCGAATACTTCGGGCAGTCTTACGAAAGCAATTCTTGTGGCGCATGCGATATCTGTTTGGGGGACACCGACGATGTGCCAGACGCAAAAATCTTAGCCCAAAAAATCTTGTCTTGCGTCTATCGAGTACAAGAACGGTTCGGGGTCAATTATGTCGTCGAGATCTTGTTGGGTGCAAGGACGCAAGTCGTTCTGCAAAGAGGGCATGACAAACTGAGCACGTACGGGCTGCTCAAGGAAATTCCTAAAGCACAACTGCGAGACTGGGTCTATCAGCTCATCGGCCAGGGGTCTTTAGAACTGGAGGGGACTGAATATCCAATCCTGAAACTCAACGCAAATTCGAAAGCGATCTTGTTTGGCGATGCGGAGCCGAGACTGATTCGTACCGTTGCCGCAAACACGGTCAAAGAAAGGAAACAAACGGCTGCACCGAGCGATGCACTTGCGCATGCCGACCGAGCTCTGTTCGAAAAGTTGAAAGTACTGCGTCGTCGATTGGCCAGCGAACAGAACGTTCCACCGTTTATTATTTTCTCCGACAATGTCCTTCTCGAAATGAGTGCCACACGGCCCTCGACGTTGGAGGCCATGTTGAATGTGTCGGGGATCGGCAACGTCAAGTTAAATGCCTATGGCAGAACGTTTTTAGAAACGATCCACGAGCACTGCGGCCCAGATTCGATCGAAATGGATGTGAACTGGAAGAAGGGCTTAGACCTGCCGACCTCAAGGCCACGAACGGCCAGAACGAGTGGAACGGGCACCAAGTCGATAACATATCCATTGCTTCGCGAGGGCAAGCCGTTCGAAGAGATTGCGGAACAGGCGGAAGTGACCATCGGAACAGTCGTTTCGCATTTACTGGACTTGATGCAGGAAGAGCCGATTGCCTCGATCGATGGCTGGTTGCCGCTTGAACTTCAAAAGCGAATTCTGTCGGCGGCGGACGCGGTGGGGCGAGAAAGGTTGAAGCCGATCTTCGAGCACCTGGAGCAAAAAGTTTCCTATGAGCAAATTCGGCTCATGCTGAATTTTGAGAAACAGCAGGTTTAGGGCTCGTGTAATCCTAAATGGCTCGGACGAAAGGGAAACCCGTAGCGGAAGCCGCGTAGGCTTTCGGCGAATTGCCAAGCAGGCCGAAACTCTTGGCGAGTTCCGCTACGTTAAATCCACGCCACTCCGCGCAAGCCGTCCGGTGAGTCTCTGATACATGCTGCGAAACCGGAGCAGGTGCCTGGCGGAGCAGGTGCCTGGCACCTGTTGCTCCTAATTCGTGGGATAGGCTTCCAGCCTGTCGCATTGTAACTGACAGGCTGGAAGCCTATCCCACAACTTTTTTGGCCCCCCGTGAGCTTGCTCACGGGTGAACGAGTTTTGAAACTACTAGATCGCCTATTCTCCGTAAAGCCACCATTCTTCCACTCGCTCGCCGCCAAAAGCGGCGAGCGAGTGGAAGAATGGACGGGTGGCGGGGTTTTGGCGTGTTTTAACTCGCAAAACTTGGGCTCATGCCAGACAAACTGGCATGGGGCCAAAGCACTTTGGAGAGCCTCCAGCCTGCGTAAACGTCAAATTTGAGGTCGGTTTCGACGCAAACTTGGTGGGATTGGCCGCAAACCGGGCCAACTAGGATTTGTGGGCATTTGCGGAAAGAGTTACAATCCCGCGAGATCTACCATTCCAAGTTCCGCTTAAACGGATAGGTTTTGTAGTTCGCATTTCAACTTCTCATACTCCTGGTGGAGATCCTCCGTGCAAGTCAACGTTTCAGCTCGACATGGCCATTTGAAGCCCGAAGACCAAGCTATCATCATTGAAAAAGCTGGAAAAGTGAGGCGATTGTTCGATCGAATCAATGCGATCGAAGTGACCGTCGACATGGAGCACATGGACAAGCCGACAGTTGAAATCAACGTTTCCGCTGAGCATGCCCCAGATTTTGTGGCCACTGCCCAGGCACCCTCAATCTTGGCCGCTCTGGATTTGGCAATCGGCAAAGTCGAACAGCAAGTCCGAAAACACAAAGAAAAAGTAACCGACCACAAGGCTACTCCCGTTAAACACACCGGCAACAACGAAGTCTAGACTGCGAAAGTTGTCGTTCAAAATTTCCTTTTATCCATTCCTCGATTCGATTTCTGCACGCCGTTTTCAATGAAATACGTTCGGAATCGTTGGTTAGTTGCAAGGGTCCTCAAGTAATGAAGTTCTCCGTATTTATATCCCGCAAGGCAATTTGCGCAGAACTGACTGCGACGACTAAAGAAGGTGTCATTACGGAATTGGTACAGTCACTTGTTAACGCAGGTGACATCAAGGACGCGGACAAAGCCGATATCATCAAAGCGATTATGAAGCGTGAGGAATTAGGCAGTACCGGCATTGGCCGCGGTGTTGCCGTGCCCCACACCAAGCACGCGAGCGTTGAAAAACTGATCGGAACGGTGGGCGTAAGCTCTGCTGGCCTCGACTTCGAATCGCTGGATGGCCAAGTTGCTTCGCTTTTCTTTCTGTTGGTATCCCCTCCCGACCGACCTGGTGATCATTTGCGAGCGTTGGAAAACATCTCGCGTCAACTTCGAGACGACATGTTTTGTCGTTTGTTGCGACAATCCAAGACGATCGAAGACATTTCACAATTGCTCGAAGAAGCCGACGGAAATTCGTTCGGAACCTAACAATCAATTCGCTCAAATAAAATCGCATGTCATCGGCTATTCAACACTGTACGGTCACCGTCAACAATCCCGAGGGATTGCACATGCGCCCTGCAGACAAACTGGTTCGCGCGGCGGCTGGCTTCCAGTGCCAGATCGAACTGGAGCGGGCTGGACAGATAGCTGATTGCCGTAGCATTTTGAGCTTGCTCACCCTCGGTGCTACCCAGGGATCTGAATTGGTGCTTCGAGCACAAGGGCCAGACGCAGATGAAGCCATCCGCGTCATCCGTTTGATGTTCGATCAACAATTCGACGAAGTCAACGTCGAGCAGTCGACCTAACGGCTTTGGAATCTCGTGGATTCTTGAGCTTGTAAATTTGCACATTCGGTTGCCAATAGGTAGCCAACCAAACCAGATTGATCAGTTCAGCATGCTGGAATTGCAAGGCATCGCGGTTTCGCCCGGTGTCGCGATTGGACGAGCTCTCGTGTTTGATCGCGAGGGCTACCGAATTACTCGTTGCTTGGTCGCCGTCGGTGAAGACGAAGGCGAATGGGTTCGGCTTGTCGATGCTGTAAAGCAAGCTTACGATAAACTGGAAAATAGCCGGCTATCCACCACCAAACAACTTGGTGAACGTCTCGGCAATATCTTCTCCGCTCAACAGCAGATCCTGCATGACCCCCATCTGCAGTCGGAACTGGAAAGTCTCATTCGTACTAAGACCTACTCCGCTGAATACGCCGTCAGCGAGGTCTTCACCAAATACGCGTCAGCCTTTCGCAAGGCCACCAGCACTTTCCTTTCCGAACGCGCAGCGGACATTCGCGACGTAGAGCGGCTGCTCCTGGAGGGACTGACTGGCCAGCCAACTGCGACTTTAAAACGGCTGCCACACGAAGCGATCGTCGTTAGTCATGATCTAACACCAGGTGAAACCGCTGCGTTCGATCCCAAAAAAGTCCTCGGCATTTGCACCGAAGCAGGCGGACCCGGTGGGCACACAGCCATCGTCGCACGCGGGATGGAAATACCCGCTGTCGTCGGCGTCGGCAATTTTTTACACAACATTCGAAGCGGCGATGAAGTCATCGTGGACGGCCATCTCGGTCGTATCATCGTTTCGCCTGATGAAGCAACTCGCGATCACTACTTGCAGCGCCGGCGATTTCGACAATCGATCGCCACGCAATTGGAAGAGCTTCGCGACTTACCCGCGTGTACCAGCGATGGTGTACGCATCGAGTTGATGGCCAACGTCGAGTTCCCGAACGAAGCGCTCTCGTGCATCGCTCGTGGAGCAGATGGCGTTGGCTTATACCGAACAGAGTTTCTCTATCTGGGCCACGACCAAGAGCCCACGGAAGAGGAACACTATCAAGCATACGCGCAAGTGGTGCGCGATATGCAGAACCGGCCCGTTGTCATTCGCACACTCGACCTCGGTGCGGACAAAATGGGCATGACGATGCTAGCTGACCCCGAAAACAATCCGTTTCTCGGGCTGCGAAGTATTCGTTTGAGCCTTCGAAACCCAGCGCTCTTTCGCATTCAAGTTCGCGCAATCCTACGCGCCGCTTGTCTGGGGGATGTGCGTATTATGTTTCCAATGATCACCACACTGGATGAACTGCGAAGCGCTCGCTTCCTGCTCCGCTCCGTGTCGGAGGATCTAGCGTCGGAAGGCAAACACATTCAATGCGCAGTTCAAGTCGGGATGATGGTCGAAGTCCCTGCTGCAGTTCTCATGCTCGATCGATTTATCGACGAAATCGATTTTGTGAGCATCGGTACCAATGACTTGACGCAATATACGCTTGCCGTAGATCGCAGCAATGACTCAGTTGCTGACCTCTACCAAGCGTGCGATCCAGCTGTCCTGCGGTTGATCCAAAGGACTCAACAGATCGTATCGGAAAAAAAGAAGTCGACCAGTGTTTGTGGCGAAATGAGCAATAACCCAGCTTACGCCCTCCTGCTGGCCGGAATGGGGATTCGAACTCTCAGCTTAGCCCCAGCCGCAATCCCTATTATCAAAAAAGCCATTCGTTCGGTCACTATTGGCCAATGCGAAGCCATGGCTTGGCGAGCTCTCCGTCTTTCGACGGCTCGCGAAGTCGACGCTTTTGTGATGAACCAACTAGCCGGGCTCGTGCCCGAAATAGTACTACAAGCATAATTAAAACAACGCTATCCAAACCGTTGCTCGATCGCCTGAGTCCGATCGCAGTTCAACTCGAGGGAATAGCGAAAACCGAAAGGAACAAACCAGTCCGATGAAGAAGGAAATGCTCATCAATGTCTCCCAATCCGAGGAATGCCGAATCGCATTGCTGGAAGACGGAGTTCTCGAAGAACTCTACACGGAACGCACCAGCCAAAACAATTGGGTTGGTAACATCTACAAAGGCAAAATCGTCAATATCGAAGCCAGCATTCAAGCTGCTTTCGTAGATTTTGGCGTAGGCCGAAACGGCTTCCTCCACATCAGCGACGTCGAGGCGCAGTACTTCCGGCAAGCCGGCTACGATCCCGATGAAATCATGGACGGCAATTACCCTGGCGCTGAAGACGACCATGGTTCTGACCAGGACGACGACGATCAAGAAGATGGCGACGAAAACGAAAGCGAAGACGACGAGGACTCCGACGAAGAGGGAAGCGGACCGCGTGGAAATAGCCGAGGACGTCCACGCCGCAGCAACAAACTGCGCAGCGGTCGTCCTCGCTTTAAGCCACCCATCCAAGAAATTTTCCGACGTGGCGATGAAGTCCTCGTCCAGGTCATCAAGGAAGGCATTGGAACAAAGGGACCGACGCTTTCAACGTATATCAGTATCCCCGGACGCTATTTGGTATTGATGCCCGCACTCGGTCGCGTCGGCGTTAGCCGAAAGATTGAGGACGACGATGAACGCCGCAAACTGCGTGGTTACATGCTCGACATGAAGCTGCCCAAGGGCGTGGGCTTCATCGTTCGAACGGCGGGTTGCGAACGCACTCGCAAAGAACTTTCTCACGACGTCGCGTATTTGCTGCGACTTTGGAAAGTGATCGTCAAGCGAGTTCAGACGGCACCCGCACCATGCGACGTTTACGAGGAGAGTGACATTCTCATTCGAACGATCCGCGACACGTTTACCGAAGATATCGATTCGGTCATCATCGACCATCCGGAAGCGTTCGCTCGTGCCAAAGAGTTTGTTGAACTGGTCATGCCTCGCGTCGCGGACCGGTTGCACATGTACGAGGGACGAGAACCGCTCTTCTACAAATACAAACTGGAGCAAGAAATCGGACGCATCCATCAACGCGTCGTACCGCTCAAAGGCGGCGGATCGATCGTCATCGATCAAACCGAAGCCCTCGTCGCAATCGACGTCAACAGCGGTAATTTCCGTGGTGGCGACAAGAACGCGGAGGACAATGCCTTTCATCTCAACATGAACGCGGCCAAGGAAATTGCACGGCAACTCCGATTGCGAGACCTAGGGGGAGTCATCGTGAATGACTTCATCGATATGCGAAAGGATTCTCATCGCCGCAAGGTCGAGAAGACGCTTCGCGATGCGATGGACCGGGACCGAGCTCGGACCAAGATCCTGCGAACGAGCCCGTTCGGCTTAGTGGAAATGACACGTCAGCGTATACGTCCAAGCTTCAAACGGAGCGTATACGAGGATTGCCCATGCTGCCGCGGACGCAGCTTGGTGAAGACGGCAGAGAGCATGTCGATCGAAGTCGAGCGATTGCTGATGATGGCCTGTCAGATGCCCAATGCTTCACGAGTCGTCGTTCGGGTTAACGAGAACGTAGCCGGGTATTTGAACAATCGCAAACGTCGTGAAATGATTCAGCTGGAGGAATCGGCGGGAGTCAGTGTCCAAATTTTGGGAAGCGATACGTTGTTTCCAGAGCATTTGGAAATGGACTGCCGCGACAAAGACGGGACCCTCATCCCGCTCCATTTCCTAAGTGAACGCGGCTAATCTAGAGTAGAATAATCCCAGAGTAGAACAATTGTCCTCAATTGTTCCGTCACTGAATGCAGCATCGGCTTCCAGCCAGCGACCAACCTGCAGCCTTGGAAGCCGATGTCACATTTTAGCGAACAGCCAATTCCTCTCCGCAATCCTATTTGAATAACATTGGAACCAAACCGGAATCGAGTTGAATGAACACAGCGCTTCTTGTACTTGTCATCCTGTACTTGCTCGGCACACTAGCGATTGGCGCTTGGGCAGGCTCTAAGATTAAGAATACCGCAGACTTCGCGGTCGCCGGTCACCGCCTGCCTCTGATCATGGTCATCACGACCAGCTTTGCGACCTGGTTCGGAGCGGAAACGGTTTTAGGTATTCCGGCCAAGTTCGTGAATGGCGGACTTAAGGAAGTCATCGAAGATCCTTTCGGTGCATCAATGTGTTTGGTCTTCGTAGGTCTTTTCTTTGCGCAAAAACTCTATAGGATGCATCTGCTGTCGATTGGAGATTACTTTCGCAATCGGTATGGAATCGTGATCGAGATTCTATGCTCCACCTTGATCATCTTCAGCTATTTGGGTTGGGTAGCGGCTCAGATCACTGCCCTTGGTTTGGTATTCTCAATTTTATCGGGTGGGGCTATTAGTGCTCCGGTCGGCATGGTGATTGGGACAGTGCTCGTCCTCGTTTACGTGATCATGGGTGGGATGCTGGCCGTGGTTTATACCGACTTCATTCAAATGATTGTATTGGTGATTGGATTGTCGTACATCGCTTGGATATCGGCTGAGCAAGCGGGTGGAGCGAGCAAGGTGTTTGCATTGGCCAGCGAGCGAGATTTGTTTAGGATCTTGCCTGAACCCACGATCAAGACTTGGCTACTGTTTGTTGCGTCGGCGATCACGATGATGATCGGATCTATTCCGCAGCAAGATGTTTTCCAGCGGGTGATGTCGGCCAAGGATGCGAACACGGCTCGGAATGGTGCCGTGATAGGGGGACTTTCCTATCTGGTTTTCGCGTTTGTCCCCATGTTTGTTGTTGTTTCTTCGTTGATCATCATGCCGGATACTGCAGCAGAGCTTTTGAAGGGCGATAATCCGCAAAGAGTTTTGCCAACGTTGATATTAAATCATATGCCTTTTTTCGCTCAGGTACTGTTCTTTGGAGCGCTGGTTTCGGCGATCAAGTCAACCTCGTCGGCTACGCTACTTGCCCCTTCGACAAGTTTTGTAGAAAACATACTTCGGCATGTGTGGCCTAGTTTGGACGACCGTCATTTATTGCGAGCCATGCGGGTCAGTATTTTTGTGTTCGCGGCCATAGTTCTGTCGTATGCGATCGCGGTGGACGGCAAGCCGATCTACGACATGGTTTCGTCTGCGTATCAGGTGACGCTAGTTGGAGCGTTTGTGCCGTTGGCATTTGGTCTTTATTGGCGAGGTGCCACAACGCAAGGTGCCTTAGCGAGTATCGTCTTAGGTGTAGGCGTGTGGCTGACATTGACCATGTTCCCGGGTTGGGGAAAAGAGTTGGTTGCATGGCTCCCGGATTGGGAGATTGCGTTTCCTAGCCAACTCGCTGGTTTGTTAGCGAGTATCACCGGCATGGTTGCTGGTTCATTGCTACCCCAGTTCATTACCAATACAACCGCCAGCGAAGCATTCA
>Ga0105046_10014872_pt1 | contig 11983 bp, 11 predicted proteins | sample MAT03_FD_78385 | JGI IMG/M metagenome (GOLD analysis project Ga0105046, IMG submission 78385) | Freshwater microbial communities from Lake Fryxell liftoff mats and glacier meltwater in Antarctica - MAT-03 (megahit assembly) | ecosystem: Environmental > Aquatic > Freshwater > Ice > Liftoff...
GGGCTCGCCCGGCTTGGCCAGCTTCCACAGCGCGAAGTCGATCGGCGACTCCTTGGCATCGTCGACATCGACACGGGCTCCCGATCGGAGGCTGTCGATACTCTGGCGGGCCAACAGGCCGTACCCGTCGACCGTCGATGGACGGAAGTAGACGCCGTCAGCCGCTACGTAGGCCGCTCCCCGCTGGATCAGTTCCTCGATGAGGGCGACCATGCCCTCGACGTACTCCGTGGCGTGCGGGGTGTGCGTGGGACGCATCACCCCGATGGCGTCCATGGCCGTCCACCAGACGGTCTCGCACCGCTGGGCGATGTCCTGCCACGGACGCCCTTCGCGTTGGGCCCGTTCGATGATCTTGTCGTCGATGTCGGTGACGTTGGACACGTAGACGACCCGATGACCGGACCAGAGCAGGTATCTCCGGAGCACGTCGAACACCAATGAGAACCGACCGTGCCCGAGGTGCGGAGGTCCGTACACCGTGGGACCACACACGTACATCGAGATCTCCCCGGCAACACGGGGGGTCAGCTCACGGACATCGCCGGTCGCAGTGTCATGGAGTCGGATCACCTGGCAACGGTAACCTCGGCTCTCACGTCGACAGCGCGTCGTTTCGTCCGGGGCCAATGGGACGGGGCCGCCGTCACCACGTCTCGGGAGGCAATGAGATGAAGATCGCCACGTGGGTGAAGGGTGAACGCCACCAGGCCGCGCTCCCTCACCACGAAGCTGGAACGACCCGCCTGGCCGATGGCCGCGAGATCGGCTGGGCGTCCTACGGCGACCCCACGGGGGACCTGGTGATGTGGTTCCCCGGCACACCGGGCGCCCGGGCCCAGGTCCCCGCCGACCTCGCCGACGAAGCTGTCGGGCGACGGCTCCGAATCGTGTTGGTCGAACGTCCAGGCACGGGGCACTCCACGCCGCACGTCTACGCCGACCTGGCCGCGGCCGCCACGGACTACCTGGCCGTCGCCGACGACCTCGGCGCAGCGCAGTTCGCCCTGATCGGCCTGTCCGGAGGAGGCCCGTTCGTGCTCTCCGTGGCGCACGCCGCCCCGAATCGGGTCACCAGCGCGGTGGTGATCGGCGGCGTCGGCCCGACCCGTGGCGCCGATGCGATCATCTCCCACACACTGGCACTCATCCCGCTGGCGTCTGTTCTCGAGCGGATCCGGGACCCACTCGCCAGTGGGCTCGGCGTAGCCATTCGCACCCTCGGTCCGTGGGGACGGCCCTTCCTGAACCTCTTCTTCGTGGCACAGTACGGCGACCGCCGAGCCATGAACGACAATCCCGCCCACAAGTCTCAGATGCTGTTCGATTTGGTCGATGCGGCGCATCGTGCCGGAGTCGGCGCCCCTGTCGACGATCTCATCCTCTTCGGACGGCCTTGGGGATTCGAACTCAACCGGGTCAAGGTGCCGGTGACGTTCTGGGGCTCGTCGGACGACTGGATCGTTCCGTATCGCCACGCCGAACGTCAGTCCAAGCGGGTCCCCAACGGTCGTCTGCGCACCGTGGCCAAACGCGGGCACTTCGCCGGCTACACCGAGGTCGGCCAGGTCCTCGACGCCATCCGCGAAGACTGGCCGATGCTGCGGGCGGTGCAGCAACCGGCCAAACCTCAGCGGGCCGGGTCCCAACGCAGCGGAGCCCGACGAGCCCGGCCGGCCGGGTAGGGGTCGAGCACCAGATCCACGCCGAGCGCGCCCAACTCGCCCAACACCCGGTGATCGAAGACCGCTGACCGGCCACTGGTGCCGGCGGGCGAGAAGCTCAACCAGATCTCGACGTTCGCTGCGTCGGCCACCAGGGTCAACTGGTCATGGCGCTCCCGGAGGCGCTCCATCAACAGATACAGGTGATCCTCGATGGGAGCGGTGGGGTCGAGGCCGCTCTCGAAGACCCAGACCGCAAAGCTCGGCTCTCCTTCGGAGGTCCGAGTCGACGTCGGTCGGAGTCCGAGCGCCTCGGAGATGGCGTCGGCCGACATCCGATCGCTGGCGATGCGCAGGCTGGCTTGCGCCCAGCCGGCGGTTGCGAGGTCGTCCGGGTCGATCATGGCCGCGCGAATCTACCGAGCCTGCTGCCCGAACCATCGCCCGGGCCGGTCGGCGGCCGGGCCGGTCGGCGGCCGGGCGCTGGATTCACGAACCGCCCGGTCGTGCCGATGAGAACTTGTGTCCCAACTCTCATCGCCGACCCCTGCTGACGACTCCGGGCCTTCCGGCGCTCCGGTCAGTGCGCCCCTTCCATCAGGGTCCGGAGCCGGCATCGCCACGACCGCACTCGGCATCATGATCGCCCTCGGGGCGGTGGCCATCTCCGAAGCAGCCACCATGGGCACCCACTGGGCGTGGCGACTCGTCGCCTGCGCGGCCATCGGCCTCTGCGCCACGTGCATCGCCCGGGGAGCGGTCCTGGCCCCGGTCGAACAACGGTTGCGACGGCAGCGGCGAGTTCAGGAGCAACTGGTCGCGCAAGTGGACCAGGCCGCTCTGCGAGCCGGCATCTCTGCCACGTTCGACGACATGTTGTCCGTTGCCGCCACCGAGGGCGAGATCCTGAGTGCGGCGTCGGCCGCGTTCCGGGTGGCAATGAGCGACCACACCACGGACCTGCTCATCTGCTCCGCTCCGACCGGTCTGGTGGGCTGGGTCGCATCCATCACTGTGGACGGGATCGAGGCCCCGCGGCCTTTCACCGGCGACGGTCGGTGCGTCTCGGTCGAGACCGCCACCACGGCCGTAGCGCCGGACTCGACGCAGCTCGGGGCCTCACCGCACCTGGCCGGGCTCGACCCCTGCTCCTCGGTCTGCGTGCCCATCATGGTGGGCGGGAATCCTGTTGCGGTCCTGAGGGCCACGGGTCCGGTGGGCGACCTGCCCGACCCCGAGGACGTCGCCCTGGCCGAAGCCGTCGTCGCCCGGACCAGGCGGGCCCTGCGGGCCCTCCGGCCGTCGGCCGATGCCGCCCCGACTGACATCATCGACCCGCTGACCTCGCTGCCCAACCACCTGACCGCCAAGCGGGCCATGGCCGAACTGATCGGGGGATTCGTCCCGTTCGCCATTGCCGTGTGTGACATCGACGGACTGGAGCGGATCAACCATGAGCAAGGGGCGGAGCACGGCGACCGCTCGATCAGACTGTTCGCCAACGCACTGAAGGGCACGCTGCGCCCGACCGATGTGGTGGTGCGCTGGGGCGGCGATGAGTTCCTCGTGGTGTTCCCGCGATGCTCGGCCATCAACGCCCAGGCGGCCATGGAGCGCGTCCGCGAGCGCCAGGTTCTCGAGCTGGCGGTCAACGGATCAGTCCCCTTCACGGCATCGGTCGGAGTGGCGGACTCGAACCAGGGCGACGACATGGACCAGCTGATCGAGACGGCGGACATTGCGCTGAGCGTGGCCAAGGCCGAGGGTGGCGGACGAGTGCGCACGGCCGTCTTCGACTGACAGAACGACTGGCCACCTCGCCGGCCGAACCGATTGGCCACCTGGCCCGCCATCCGACAGTCCGAACCGACATCGGGGCCCGACGGGCGGCCGAACTAACTTCGGTCCGCCATGACATCCCCCGCGCCTCGCCCCGTCCGAACCGTTCCCGACAAGCCGTCGATCGACGGACTCGAGGACCGGTTCGTGGTCCGCTGGGCGCAGGACGGCACCTACGCGTTCGACCGAACCGCAGCACGAGCGGACGTCTTCAGTATCGACACCCCGCCGCCCACTGCGTCCGGATCGCTGCACATCGGGCACGTGTTCTCCTACACCCATACCGACACCATCGCCCGCTACCAACGGATGCGCGGCCGGTCGGTCTTCTATCCCATGGGTTGGGACGACAACGGGCTGCCCACCGAACGGCGGGTGGAGAACTACTACGGGATCCGGTGCGATCCGACCATTCCGTACGACCCGAGCTTCGAACCACCAGCCGAGCCGGCCACCAAACGTGGCGACTTCATTGCCGTCTCACGCCCGAACTTCATCGAGCTGTGCCGGCGTCTGACGGCCATCGATGAGGTGGCGTTCGAGGACCTCTTCCGCCGGCTCGGCCTATCCGTGGACTGGGCCACTCAATACACCACGATCGACGATCGGTCCCAGCGAGCTTCTCAACGGGCCCTGTTGCGCAACCTGGCTCGGGGCGACGCCTATGCCATGGACGCTCCCTGCCTGTGGGACCCGACGTTCCAGACCGCGGTGGCCCAGGCCGAGCTGGAGGACCGGGAACGCCCTGGTGCCTACCACGACCTGGCCTTCCCCCGTTCCGATGGCGGCGGTCCCGTGGTCATCTCGACCACGCGACCCGAGCTGCTCGTCAGTTGCGTGGCGCTGGTCGCCCACCCCGACGACGCCCGCTACCAGCCGCTGTTCAACACCACGGTCACCACGCCCGTCTTCGACGTGGCCGTTCCGGTGTTGGCCCATCCCTTGGCGGATCCGGACAAGGGAACCGGCATCGCCATGATCTGCACGTTCGGCGATCTGAACGACGTCACCTGGTGGCGGGAGCTGGATCTCCCCACCCGATCGAGCATCGCCAAGGACGGACGGTTCCTGGCCGAGGCTCCGGCCTGGTTGGTCACCGAGTCCGCTCGCAATGCCTACGCCAGGTTCTCGGGCAAGGGCGCCAACGGCGCACGGGTCCAGATGGTGGAGCTCCTTCGTGACGGTGGCGCCCTGCTGGGTGACCCGAAGCCGATCACCCACCCCGTGAAGTTCTACGAACGGGGCGACACACCGCTGGAGATCATCACGACCCGTCAGTGGTACGTCCGAAACGGCGGTCGCGATGGCGAGCTTCGTGACCGCCTCCTCGAGCGGGGGCGCTCGTTGTCGTGGCACCCCGACTACATGCGGGTGCGGTTCGAGGACTGGGTATCCGGACTCACCGGGGACTGGCTGATCAGCCGCCAGCGGTACTTCGGTGTCCCCATCCCGATCTGGTACCCGATCGACGCGGCGGGCGAGGTGGACCACGATCATCCGATCCTCCCGGAGGAGTCCACGCTGCCCGTGGATCCCCAGGCGCAGTGCCCGCCCGGGTTCACCGAGGCCCAGCGCAATCAGCCGAACGGCTTCTGCGGAGACCCGGACGTCATGGACACCTGGGCCACCTCGTCGCTGACTCCCCAGATCGCCTGTGGCTGGGAGGACGACCCGGACCTGTTCTCCCGAACGTTCCCCATGGACCTGCGACCCCAGGGCCACGAGATCATCCGCACCTGGTTGTTCTCCAGCGTCGTTCGCAGCCACCTCGAGCACGGCAGCCTGCCGTGGTCCAACACCATGTTGTCCGGCTGGATCCTCGATCCCGACCGCAAGAAGATGTCCAAGTCGAAGGGCAACGTGGTCACGCCCATCGATCTCCTCGAGCGCTACGGGTCAGACGGCGTCCGGTACTGGTCGGCCTCGGGTCGCCCCGGCACCGACACGGCGTTCGACGAGTCACAGATGAAGGTGGGCCGCCGACTGGCCATCAAGGTGCTCAACGCCAGTCGTTTCACACTCTCATTCGGCGCCGCCGAGCCCGAGTCGGTCACCCACCCGGTGGATCGCGCCATGATCGCCGCCCTGTCGACGTTGGTGGCGGAGTGCACGACGGCTTTCGAGGCGTGGGACTACGCACGTTCGCTGGAGCGAACCGAAGCCTTTTTCTGGGCCTTCTGCGACGACCATCTCGAACTGGTGAAAGCTCGCGCCTACAACGAGACCGACATCGAGGGCGCAGCGTCAGCTCGTGCCGGTCTCGGCGTGGCGTTGTCCACACTGCTTCGGCTCTTCGCCCCATTTCTCCCCTTCGTCACCGACGAGGTCTGGTCGTGGTGGATGCAGGGCTCGGTCCATCAGGCGACCTGGCCCGACGCTTCGGAGCTGGCGCAGCTGGCCGGCACCCACGACCCGCTCATCACCGACGTCTGCCGCGACGTGCTGCGCGAGGTGCGGCGTGCCAAGTCAGAGGCCAAGACGTCGATGCGCGCCGAGGTGGCCTCCGTGATGGTGTCGGACTCTCCAGAACGCCTGGCTGCGCTGGCCGCGTCCACTGCCGACCTGGCCGAAGCAGGAGTGATCGCCTCGTTCGAGACGACGGTCGCCGAGTCGTTCAGCGTCGCAGTGGAGCTCGCCGACGTCGCGGACGGTTGACCAACCGGTCGGGCAGCACCACGCGCCCCTGCCGGGCATTGACCATGGTGGCGATGTCGTCGGCGAAGGACAACGGATCCGGAACGTCCCTCATGGCCTTGAACCCCGAGGCCTCGTTGGCCGACTGGACCTTGATCGTGGCCGTCCCCGACAGACGGTCGAGCAGGGTCCGGGTGACGGTCACGTCGGTCACCTTGGACCACGCCATCCACTCGCAGTGGATCTTGATCACCCCGGAGACCCGGATGGCCCGGTGATCGGTGATGACGTACCGGGTGAACCAGGTGTCGGTGCCCTGCCACACCAGATCTGCCATCACCGCGACCATCATGATGGCGCTGAGTGTCTGAACCGGCCCGTGGTCCGAACCCAACCCCAGCAGGGCAATGATCAGGAGCAGCAGCACCTCGGGAAGCACCCCCAGCGACCAGCCGAACATGTCGGGGGGAGTTTGACGCTCCACTATCTCCTCGGCGGTCAGGAAATCGTCGACCCGACGATTCGGGATCCCCGTCATTTCGATCCGGCGAGGTTCCCGAAGAAGTCGCCCAGCTTCTGCCAGAGCTGACCGAAGAAGTCTCCGACGGCTGACAGGAAGCCCCCGAAGGTGTCGGCCGCGACTCGGGGATCCTTCCAGATGAGGAAGATGAGGAAGGCCATGGCCACGAAGGCCACCACGCTCATACGCTTCATCACGGGGTCACCTCCTCGATCTGGCACTCGGCACGGACACTGGGTGCAACCACTGGTGGTCGGCCCGGGACCGAAGTCATGCCGAGACGCTACGAACTGCGGTGGCGTCAGTGGTGGATGCCAGAGCCGGGTGCCCGGGCGGGTCAACCGAGCAGGGGCCCCGCACCAGCTGGCGGGTCGTCATTGGTGCCCCCGCCGGTCTGCCGTAACCGCTGACTCGGTGGCGCCAGCGCGGCCAGTTGAATACCCGCTGCCGCGAACCTGGTGACGATGCGTTGCCGCAGCTCGCGTGCCACCGCCCACTGGGCTTTCGGCTCGGTGTCCACCACCAGACGAAGGGTCACCCCTTCCGGTCCGCTGGCCTGGACACCCTGCTCGTCCACCGAGCCCTCCACCATCCTCGGGCCATAGTCCGGATCGACGGACAGTTCGTTGGCCACCGTGGCGATGATGGCTCGGGCCTGTCCGAGATCCGTTTCCTGGGAGACGACGAGGTCCACCACCGCCCGCGCCCAGTTCTGGCTGAGGTTCCCGACGCTGGTGATCGTCCCGTTCGGGATGTGCCAGACCGTGCCGGAGATGTCCCGGAGCCGGGTTCGCCGCAGCGACACGTGTTCCACGGTGCCGCTGGCCGGCCCGGCGTCGATGATGTCCCCCACGCCGTACTGGTCCTCGAAGATCACGAAGATCCCCGCCAGCATGTCTCGGACCAGCGATTGGGCGCCGAAACCGAGGGCGATGGAGGCAATACCGGCGCCTGCCACCAGCGGCCCCAGGCTGATCCCCAATTGCGTCATCACCGTCAGCACCACGACCACGATGAGCAGGGCGGACAGCGAGCTGCGCAGCACCGACGACAGCGTGGCGGCCCGGGCTGCGGATCGGGTGCTCCGGTCCGAGTTGACCAGCACGCCTGGGGCCCGGTTCAGCACGTCGTCGGTCGCTCGCCGCATCCGCTCGACCACCCGGAGAATGGCCTTGCGCCCCAGGCGGTTCACCACGATGGCCAGCACCACGACCAGCAGGATCCGGCCGCCGGGGGCCAGCGCGTTCTGCCCCCAGTCGGTCAACTCCACAGCGGTCACGCCCGTCACGCTACGGATCCGTCGGCCCGTGCTGGTGGACAGTGGGTTGGTGGACAGTGGGTTGGTGGACAGCAGGCCGGCGGGCCACGCTCCGGTGGGAACGCGAGTCAGAGCGTGTCGAGGAACGCCAGGAGGTCGCGCCGGTCACGGTCGGACAGCCGTTCGAAGGCCAGTCGGGTCCGACGGCCCTCACCCCCGTGCCACAGGATCGCCTCGGTGACCGACCGGGCCCGGCCGTCGTGGAGCAACGTGGGCGACCCCGTCACCTGCGCTCGTCGGCTCAGTCCCCACAGCGGAGCTGTACGCCACTCCCGGCCCGAGGCCAGGAACTCGGGGCGGCCGTCGGCCAGGCGGTCTCCCATGTCGTGGAGCAGCAGATCGGTGTACGGGTGAAAGGTCTGGTCGGCCAGGGCGGCGATGGGGTCCGAACCGGATCGTTGCGTCGGTGTGTGGCATGCGGCGCACCCGATCCGCTCGAAGCCCGCAGCGCCGGCGCGGACGGACCTGGCGGTGGTGTCCTTGGCCACCGGGACGGCGATGGTTCGGTTGTAGAAGACCAGGTCGGACAGCCGGGCGTCGTCCAGTTCGATCGGCGTGGGCGGCGCGGTGCACAGCGTGCCCTGGTGGCGGCAGGGATCTGGCTGCGCCGAGGTGGCGATCCCCATGTCGTCATGCAGGGCCACTTCGGTCTGCTGGGCCACGGTCGGCTGACCCGCCTTCCACCCGAATCGACCGATGACCGGATCCTCGAGCCGCTGGTCCCAGACCCGGTTGACCCGACCGGACACGCCGTCGCCGTTCAGGTCGTCCGGGTCGGCCGCTGCTTCGATGGAGGCCGCCGGGATCGCCTCCAGCAGGCCCAGCCCGATGATGGGCGGCGCCATGCGGACGGTCTGCATGGCACCATCGGCCAGCGGCGGGCCATCGGTCAGATCGACCACGACGCGGGACAGCTCGGTGGTCCGACCGGTCGCCCACGTGTGCCGCACGGCCTGGCGACGGACCGAGACCGTGGCCTCGGCCCCCGGACCATCGGTCTGCACCTGCAGTCCGTAGGTCGGTTCCGGAGCCGGTTCGCCGGTGGCCGACGATCCCGGAACCGAGATTCGCACGATGAGTCCGGGCGGCGTGTCACCAGAGGCCCGGGTCTGTGCGCCGTCGTGGTGACAGCCCAGGCAGCTGTCCGCATTGAAAGCGGGGCCCAGCTTCGGTTCGGTGAACGTTGCATCGAAAACGTCGGCTCCGTCGCCGAACTGGCGCAGACCGGCATTGGTCAGGTTGCGGGCGCTCTGATTGAAGCCGCGACCGCGGAGGGCCTTGGCCGTGGTGTCGCCACCGAGATCAGCGGACAGGAAGTCGACCTTGGGCGTCGGTTCGATCCCCCCGCAGCCCGCCAGCACGGCGATGATGGCCACGACGGCAGCGAGCCGCCAGGACGGGCGGGCCCTCACGCGTTCGCCTGCGCCGCCGCCCAGCGGTAGTCCGCCTTGCCATTGGGTCCACGGTGGATCGACGGGACGACCACGATCCGCTTGGGCACCTTGTAACCGGCCAGCGTGGAGCGGCAGTGGGCGACCAGGTCGGCCCGGTCGAAGGAATCGCCGTCGAGCAGCGACACCACCGCCGTCACGGCCTGTCCCCATCGCTCGTCGGCCACGCCCACCACGTTGGCGTCGAGGACGTTCGGGTGGGTCTTGAGGGCCTCCTCGACCTCCTCGGGAAAGACTTTCTCACCGGCAGTGTTGATGCATACCGACCCACGACCCAGCAGGGTGATGGTCCCGTCGGCCTCGACCAGCGCATGGTCGCCCGGCACCGACCAGTTCCGTCCCTCGAAGACCCGGAACGTCCCGGCGCTCTTGTCCGGGTCCTTGTAGTACCCGATGGGGATCGGGCCGCCGACGGCCAGCACGCCGGACACTCCCGACCCGGGCTCGACCCGGTCGCCCGCTTCGGTGAACACCGCGGCGTCGGGACCCAGCCGGAACGTGGCGGTGCGGGCGCTGCGACCGCGCTTGGACGTGCTGTTGGCGAACCCGACGGCCTCGGATGATCCCAGCAGGTCGGCCATCACGGCATCGACGTGGGCGAGCAACGCCTCCTTGGTGGCGGCGGACCACATGACCCCGGAGGACACGATCAGCGACAGGCTGGAGAGATCGCGGGTACGGCCGGCTGCCTGGTCGGCGGCCAGCGTCTCGACGATCGGACGGGCGAACGCGTCGCCCACGATGGTCAGGTTGGTCACCTGTCGACGTTCCACCACATCGAGCAGCTCGACCGGATCGAAGCTCTGCGATTCGAGGGTGACGATGGCCCCGCCCACCGACAGGGTGCCCCACGAGGCGATGGCCGAGGTGCCGTGCATGAGCGGTGGCGCCGGGAGCAGCCGAGGTGCTCTGCTGTGGGCGTGGGTCCGTTCGGCGGTCGCACCGGCATCGGTGGCGCTGGTGGGCAGGGGCTCGCCCACTCCCTTGAATGACGCAGCGGTGGTCCCCCAGAGGCTGGCATGGGGCCACATGACTCCCTTGGGCATACCCGTGGTCCCACCGGTGTACAGGAACCAGAGGTCTGCGCCGGAGCGCTCGATGGGCGGCGCCGGGTCAGACGCGGCCAACGCTGCTTCGTAACCCACCGCTCCGTCGATGAGCGGCTCGTCGCCGAGCTGCACGATCAACTTCAGTTTCGGCAGGTCACCGGCGATCTCGGCCAGTCGGGGCGCCAGATGGCCGGACACCACCACCGCTTCGGCGTCGGAGTTGTCGAAGAGATAGGTCAGCTCGGTGGCGGTATAGCGGTAATTGACGTTGACGGGAACGGCCCGGACCTTGAACGAGGCGAAGGTCGTCTCCACGTACTCGGGACCGTTGGTCATGTAGTGGGCGATCTTGGCATCGGGTCCGACGCCGGCGGCGGTGAAGACAGCGGCCAGTCGGGCGGCGCGCTCCTCGAACTGGGCCCAGGAGCGAACGGTCTCGCCGTGGATCAAGGCATCCGCGTCGGGCACTGCCGCGGCAATGGCCTCCCAGGCGTCGGCCAGGTTCACGTCGGGCGCGCTGGGTGATGCCACCGGTTCGTTGGTCATCGTGTCCGCCGCCCGTTCAGAACCACGCCGGCAGTTTGCCAGCAGCCAGGCCTCGAGCAGTCAACGGCGGCGATTCAACAGTCGGCGAGAGCTCCCAGCGCACGACAGATCTCGCTGAACTCCTCCTCGACAAGCTCCCCGACCCGCTGGGTGAGAAAGGTTCGTCGGATCGGCTGGAGGTTGTCGAACGACGCGACGCACTCGAACTCGAGGCCGTGCGCAGCATCGAGCTTGACCTCTGTCGGGATCTTGCGGACCGTCCGGGTGACCGGAGCGACAATGAGCCAAGTGAGCAGCGGAATTGCCTCACTTCGAGTGACGATGAGGACGGGGCGCCGCTTGTCCTCGGCCTCCGCCCACCAGATCTCGCCCTGCTGAGGGCTCACCACGACTCGTCCGCGATCATTCTGATCGACGACTCGTCCGCCCACCCGATCTCGGCCTCGCGCTGCGGCTCTCGGCGATAGCCCTCCGCGATCGAATCACCGACTGCCTTTCTCCGGTGCTCTTCGATGAGGCGTTCAAGTCCTTTGCGAACGGCGTCCGACCGGTTCCTGACAGCGCCACTTGCCACCAGGCGGTCCAGTGATGCGGCCAGCTCGTCGTCGATTCGAGTCACCAGCTGTGTCATGCAATCGGCATACCGTGGCGCAATGCACCGACCGCCCTGCCGTGCTGCCCGTCGGGTCCGACAACGCCGGCAGTTTGCCAGCAGCCGAGCCCGAGCCGTCACGCGCCGGTTTGGCCGAACGCTCCCTACCTTGGGACCTGACAGCCGTTCACCAGCCGAAAGAACCCCTCGTGAATCACTCAACAATCCGACCCCGCCGTCTGGTGTCCGCTGTCGCCGTCATGGTCTTCGTCGGGCTGACCGCGTCCGCCTGTCAGAGCGCCAAGGTCGGACAGCGGTGTCGGGGCAACGCCGTCGCCCAGGACGCGACCCACGTCCTCAGGTGCGCCAA
>Ga0105046_10014874_pt1 | contig 11983 bp, 10 predicted proteins | sample MAT03_FD_78385 | JGI IMG/M metagenome (GOLD analysis project Ga0105046, IMG submission 78385) | Freshwater microbial communities from Lake Fryxell liftoff mats and glacier meltwater in Antarctica - MAT-03 (megahit assembly) | ecosystem: Environmental > Aquatic > Freshwater > Ice > Liftoff...
AAAGTTCGCACAGGTGCGGAAATCTTGGAAACTTGGCAAATCCCTATCGATAGCCACGGTGCGAATTGCGGGTGGAGGCGTTGCAAAAGCGACGAAACAAAACATCCACGGAGCTATGGGTTCGAGATGCCCGGAATTGGAGCACCCGTGCTAAGAATGCGGGCGACCGTTGGAGATGTTCATGGAATGCCAATGCGCGAACGCGTATTTCTATCCGATCCAAAGCGATGTTTTGCAATGGTTTACAAAATTCGCACTCGCAGTTTCCGTGATTGGCATCGGTCGTGCTCTAATATATTTCGGCGAGAGCCAATAACCGGATTGCGAAGCGTGGGAGAGGCGCTTCGCAGTCCGGTTTTTTTCGTTGTGCCGCGGCTTTGTATTCGTGACTCGGCACGCGGTTTGTATCATTTCCCATGTCAGATCATCTGCCGCCGTTTGTCGAGGCTCTCCATGGATTCTATCGCCTCTTGCCGGGCCGGTTTTGCCAACGTCGATGCCGATGCCGCGTTGAAAGAAAAGGCCCTTTTCAATCTCAATTCGTGGCTCACGCAAGCGGAATTCGTCGGTTACAAACCCCAGATCGATCGCATGATCGAACTCGGCAAATGGGCCGTACTGCTCGACAGTTTCTACCAGATCATGCCGTTCGGAACGGGCGGTCGTCGGGGTGCCGTCGGCATCGGCCCCAACCGCATGAACCTCTGGACGCTGGGCGCCAGCGTGCAAGGGCATTGCGAATACCTCAAGCAGAAGTTCCCCGGCACCAAGGAACTGCACGTCGTTCTCGCTTACGATGTCCGCCGCTTTACCGACAAGCGCCAACAATACGATCCGGCGTTGCCGAATCCGGTGGTGGGCCTCACGAGTGCGAACTTCTGCCAGTTCGCCTCGGGCGTCTATGCCGCCAACGGCATCCATTCGCACATTCTCCCGGCGGATGCCACGCGCTACGTTTCTACGCCGGAACTGAGTTTCAGCATCCGCTATTTGAACGCTCACGGTGGTCTGAATATGACCGCCAGCCACAATCCGCCGGACGACAACGGCAGCAAATTCTACGACGAACGCGGCGCCCAACCTGTTCCCCCCGAAGATCAGTTGATGAGCGACCTCGTGGACAAAGTAACGGTGATCCGTTCGTTGCCGTGGGTTGATGCGGTGAAATCGGGTAAGGTGCATTTCCTCGATGAAGCTCCGCACAAGTCGTACATCGCCATGTGTGCAAAGACGGCGTTGATTCCGCCGCCGCGGGCCGACGAAATTCGCGTGGTGTACACGCCCTTGCAAGGCGTGGGTGGGGGTTGCGCCGGGGAAACGCTGTTGGCCGCCGGGTACAAGTACATTCCTGTGGCCGAGCAGATGGAACCGAACGGGCAGTTCCCGAACGTGACGAAATCGCCGAACCCGGAAGTGCCCGAAAGCCTGGATCGTGCCGAGGCCACGGCCAAGGCGAACGGCGCGGACATCGTGATTGCCACCGATCCGGATGCCGACCGCATCGGCGGCCTCGCTTGCACGAGTGCGGACGGCAAAGGCGACTACCGCTTCATCACAGGGCAGGAAATCGCCACGCTGCTCACGTACTTCAAGCTCTCCCGTTTGTCGGCCCAAGGGGATCTACCCGCGTCGCCCATCGTGGTGACGACCGAAGTGACCTCGGGGATCATTACCCGCCTCAGCCGGCATTACAACGCCCAGGTGGTGAATGATCTGCTCGTTGGGTTCAAGTACCACGCCGAGGTGTTGCGGCAACTCGAAAGCCAAGGCACCTACGGTGACGTGACCGGTTCCACCGCGGACTTCATCATCGCCACCGAGGAAAGCCACGGCATCTTGGCCACGCCGAACCTGCGTGACAAGGACAGCGCTTGCGCGGCGCTGCTGATGGCCGAACTCGCTTTGTTCATGAAACGGCAGAAGCGCACGATCCCCGATCTGCTCGACGATCTCGCCCGCCAATTCGGCTACTACCGCAACGAGTTGTTGAACATCGTGATGCCGGGGATCGAGGGGAAGACGAACATCGCCAAGATGCTCGAAACCCTGCGGAAGCAGCCCCCCGCGACCATCGGCGGACTCACCGTCGCCTCGGTGGAAGACCTGCACGATGAAGCCGGGAAGATGGGGCCATTCAAAGGCGATACCGATAAAGCGGCCCGCAACTTCCTGATTTTCCGGCTCAACGGGCCGAGTGTCGATGCCAAGGTTTGCCTGCGGCCCAGCGGCACAGAGCCGAAAGCGAAAGCGTACATCGAAGTCTGCTCCGCACCGCGACCTGCCGGTACTTCGGAAGTACTTTGGGGTACGACTACCGCCCAGATCGACGGGCTGGTTCAGAAGGTGGCGACCGACTTCCTCACGATGGCGATGGCGACCGTCGGGCAAGTGCCCGCGGCAGGGGCGGACAAGCTGAGCCGCTGATCGAACTAAATACTACTCACTCATAACCAACAACTATGCCCACGTCATTTGGAGTTGGAGTAGTTTCAGCCGTTGGACATTAGTCGAGAGTTGTTAGTGCGAAGGCCAGCCGTTGCAAACTGCCACAGCACTTCTGCGGCCTGTTCGATTTGCGCCAACTCCACCCATTCATCTTTGGTGTGCGCCTGGGCGATATCGCCGGGGCCGAACACCACGGCCGGGATGCCAGCCTCCTGCACGCTACTGGCATCGGTGCCGTAGGGCACCGCGTCGATGGTGTGCGACCCCTTCACGGAGTCGATGGCTTTGCCCAAGCTCTCGATGAACGCTTCCCCACCATGCGGTTTCAACGCGGGGCAGGCGAAGCTCGCGGGCAGGGTGCGGAACTCCAACTTCTTCGCCGCGAGGAACGCATCGAGCTCGGCAATCGCGTCCGCCGCCGTTTCCCCCGGCAGCAATCGTCGATCGATGCTGATGCCGCAATGATCGGGGACGGTGTTCGGGCTGGCTCCTCCGTGGATCATCCCGACGCTAATCGTGGGTGAACCCAACAAGGCATCGCTGCGTGACGCCTGCAATTGCTGGGCGTACTCTTCAATGGCCGTGAGAACCTTGCCCATTCGATACACGGCGTTCACGCCCCGTTCGGGCCGCGAACTGTGGCACGCGATGCCGGTGGTTTCAATGCTCCAACGCGCGACGCCTTTGTGGGAACGCACGATGTTCAATTGCGTCGGCTCGGCTACGATGGCGAAATCGGCTCGGAAGCCGCTCTTCATCAAGTGCTGAATGCCGAGGAAGGTGTGTTCCTCGTCGATGGTGAAAGCGAGCGTGACCGCGGCGGAACCGGCGGGCTTCTCCTTCACCAACCGCTCGAAGGCACCGAACATCGCCACGCCCCCCGCTTTCACATCGCAGGCCCCGCGGCCGTGAAGCTTGCCGTTCTCGATGGTCGCCGCGAACGGTTCGATGATCATGCCATCGACGGGTACGGTATCCTGATGGGCTTCGAATAAATAGTGAAACTTCGCGGGAGTGGGTGGAATGTATTTCGCAACGATGTTCGAACGGCCGGGGAGAACTTCGATCCGTTCGTACGGCACGCCGAGTTCGCGGAATCGTTCTTCCCAGTAATCGGTCACGCGGGATTCGTGGATGAGATCGGGCGGAAGATCGGTACGGCCCATCGGGTTGATCGAGGGCCGTCGAACGAGTTCGGCGAGGTGGTGAGCGAGGGAGTGCATGGGATCAGGGTATGGAAGCCATCCTTACGGGGATCGATGAACATATAATCTCCGCATCCCGTTCGGAAATGGAATCCCCCGTGCCCCACGATTACGATGCGATCATTCTCGGGGCCGGGGCGGCCGGCCTGTTGGCCGCGATCTTCGCGGCGGAGCGCGGTCGCAAAGTGTTGCTCCTCGAAAAGGGGCGCAAGGCGGGCGTGAAAATCTTGATGTCCGGCGGCACCCGCTGCAATATCACCCACAATTGCGACGTTCGCGGCATCGTCGAAGCGTTCGGCAGCAACGGCAAGTTCCTGCATTCCGCACTGGCGCAATTCACGCCGCAGGATGTGGTGCGATTCTTCCACGCCGAGGGCGTTCTCACCAAAGTTGAAGAGACCGGCAAAATCTTCCCGGTGAGTGATCGTGCCTTGGATGTGCAAATCGCGCTCTTGAAACGGCTCGAACGCAGCGGGGCGATACTCGCCCTCGGCGAACCGGCAATCGATTTGAATTCGCTCGCCGAGGGCGGATACAAAGTCTCCACGCCGATTCGGGAAGTGTCGTGCGAACGCGTTCTCATCACCACCGGAGGATTATCCTTCCCCGGCTGCGGCACCACCGGCGACGGCTATGGCTTCGCCAAGAAGTTCGGCCACACGATGGCTTCCACGCGCCCGGCACTCGTTCCCATCGTGGTCGATCTGCCGTGGGTGAAAGAATTGAAAGGCATCACGGTGCCGAACGCCGGGTTGAAGGTGATCGACCCGGCGAACCAAGTGTTGAGCAAGCGGAACGGTTCGATGCTGTTCGCCCATTTCGGGCTGACGGGGCCATCGCCGTTGGATGTGAGCCGGGCTATCAGCGGGCACGAGAAGCCGGGTTCGTTGCAACTGGAAATGGATTTGCTGCCGGGCGAATCGGAACAACAGTACGACGACTTCTTGAAGGTTGAAACCGTGGCTAATGGCAAGAAACAACTCGCGGGGGTGATCGCGGAGAAGTTCCAACGCCGGCTCGCGGATACGATTCTTGCCTTGGCGGGCATGCCCTTGGATCGCAAGGCGGCCGCCCTCAGCAAGGTGGATCGGGCGAAGTTGGTGAACCTCACGAAGCGGTTGCGTTTAGCGGTTCGCGGCACGCTCGGGTACGAGAAAGCGGAAGTGACTGCGGGCGGAATCCATCTCGATGAGGTCGATTCGCGGACGATGCAAAGCAAACGCCAGCCGGGGTTGTTTCTGGCTGGCGAAGTGTTGGATCTGGACGGTTGGATCGGCGGGTACAACTTCCAAAGTGCCTGGAGCACAGGCAAACTCGCGGGGATGAATCTTTAGCGTTCGCCGCACGATTCGCACAGTCAAACACGATAAGACCCAATCACTTGAAAAATACACGCGATAGCTCACAGAATCATAGTTTTGCTTCTTGATTCTGCTCGTGTATTGTCTGTGTTGATCGTGCGGCGTTGATACCTCAATCATTTTGTCGGCGAGTAATCGGTCGCTTTCAAGAAGAGCGATTTAACGCCGTCCGAGGTGGTGAGGGAACCGCCGCCCTTCTCCTCGGAAGCTTTGCGGGCCGAGAGCCAATCGGGATCCATGCGGAAGGCGTCGAACGATTTCTTCGCCTCGGCTTCGCTGGCGTGCGCGATCATGTAAGTGAGCATGGTGTCGCTGTTCTTTTCCCCTTTGGCCAGCGTGGAGTACCAAAGGTTCACGATGCCGTGCTTCTCGAAAAGTTTTAGGGTGTGATCGCGGAAGCGGGCGTTCAAGTTATCGAGGTTGCCGGGCGTGGCGGTGTACGTCCGGAGTTCAAACACCCGTTCCCCCTTGCCGACGCCCGGTGCGATCACCGGGGAATAATCGGTGGCGGTGAGGAAGTGGGCATCGATTTTCGCCACGATCTTGCCGTTCTTTTCCGAAGCGGCCGAGGCGGTTTTCCAATCCGGATCGGCGGAGAAGGCTTTGAACGAGGCATCCCGGCCGGCTTTATCCTTGTGGGCGAGCAGGTAATAAAGCTTTTCGTCCGGGTTATCGAGCGGCACCCAATAGCCGATATTGGTCATGCCGTGCTTCTCGAACAGTTTCAAGGTGTGATCGCGGAACCGGGCGTGCAGATCGTCGAGTTTTCCCTTGGTCGCGGAATAGACGCGGAGTTCGAACAAGCGGGTCTCCTGCGGTTTCTCCGCAGCGGCGGCGAGGGGCGCGATCGCGAGGATCGCGGTGAGTGTTAGAATTCGTGACAGCATAGAAATTTCCTGCTTCGTGTGAAGGAAAAGTGAAAACTCGGCGAAGGTCGCGTTGCCTTTTTAGCGAACACGGCCTTATCATAAGGGTAATCATTCTATCTGGAAGACACCAAATGCGCACCCTGTCCCAAGGTGCGAGACGGCGTACGGCGTTCACTCTCATCGAACTCCTCGTCGTCATCGCAATCATCGCCATCCTCATCGGCTTGTTGTTGCCCGCAGTACAGAAAGTACGCGAAGCAGCGGGCCGTATGAAATGCGGCAACAACCTCAAACAGATCGGGTTGGCCCTCGCCAACTACGAATCGGCCAACGGGAGGTACCCGGCAGGTCGCGTCGGTTGCGATGGAATTAATAATGCTCCTTGCAATACGATACCCGCAGCACCGCACCCGGGCCGCAACGGGATGAGCGGCTTCGTTCTGATCCTGCCGTTCATGGAACAGCAGAACCTCTTCAACCAATTCAGCGAGACGGATCCGGCATATAGTTTCAGACAGTCCCCCAACACTTGGATCGCCAAGAATACCGGCGTTCAAACCCGCCCCGCCGTTTATGTTTGCCCTTCAGATAGCACGACCCAGCCTTCCGTCGCATCATTTGGTGGTCCCGGCAACGCGGCCCCTGGTGCCACCAACGTGGCTACCGGGAACTACGCCTTCGTCCACGGCAGACGCGGCCCGGACGAAGGCATCAGTGGCGATATGAAGGTGAACAACACCGGCATGTTTAACTACTTGCGGACGTATAAGCACGGCGAATGTTCCGACGGACTCAGCAACACCGCCTTCGTCGGCGAAACCGTCGATGGGCATTTGAATACCTCCTACAACGTTTGGTCGAGTGCCGATCGCCACGAAAGCTCGCTTCGTTCCACCGTAAATCCGGTCAACACCAAGTCTGGTACGGGCATCACCACTTCGCTACGCGGCGCTGCACTCAACGGAGCCTTCGGCAGTCGCCACACTCGGGGTGGGCAGTTCGTTTTCGGAGATGGCCACGTCGTGTTCATCCAAGACAGAATCGCTTTGGACATCTACAAAGCGATGTCTACCAAAGCTGGGGGAACCACAGAAACTGCCGCCACTCCTTAATCCGGAAACAACATGCGAAACCTCCCTCGTGGTAGTCTGCTCGCCACAATCCTCGGCGTATTCGTCACCGGATGCAGTTCGGAACCCAAAATGGTTCCCGTCTCTGGTGTTGTTCTCATCGATGGCAAGCCACTAACCCACGGCAAAATCCAAGTTGCCCCGGCGAATGCACGCCCCGCATTTGCCACGATCGGCCCGGATGGTCGCTTCACCCTCGGAACGTATTCCGCCGACGATGGCATTCCCATCGGCTCCCATCCCGTGGCGATCATCGCCCACGAAGCCTTGGGGCCGGGCTCCCAAAAATGGCATGCCCCCAAGAAGTACATTAGCACGGAAACTTCCGAACTCACCATCTCCGTGGACAAAGCCACCAACGATCTCGTGGTCAACCTCACATGGAATGGCGGCAAGCCGTTCGTTGAAAAGCACGAGAAGGAATGAGTGGCTTCCGGCCCGTGGGTTTGATACCCTCATAACACCAACCACTCGGAGCCTTCCCCATGCTTCCACGGATCGCCCTCCTTTTCGTATTCGCGATTGCACTTCCGGTTTCGGCCGCCGAGAAGACCGGTTTCCTCGATAAAACCTTCAAGAACGCCGACGGCTCCGAGTCGCCCTACGTTCTCTTCGTACCCGCCGCCTACGATGGTAAAACCGAAACGCCCGTGATCCTTTTCCTGCACGGTGCCGGCGAAACCAAAGGCGGAGCCAAAAAGCCCGTCGAAGTCGGCTTGGGGCCGGTGCTGAAGAAGCAGGAGAAAGAGTTCCCGGCCATCGTAATCATTCCGCAAGCGGAAACCCGCGGTTGGGGGGCCGACACGGCGAATGCCAAACGGGCCTTGGCCATGCTCGATACGGTTACCAAAGAATACAAGACAGACTCCAAGCGGATCTATCTCACCGGTTTGAGCATGGGCGCCTACGGCACGTGGAGTATCATTCCCACGATGCCGGAGAAGTTCGCTGCGATCGTGCCGATCTGCGGGGGTGGCGATCCGACCACCGCCGCGAAGTTCAAAGACGTCCCTTGCTGGTGCTTCCACGGCGACAAGGATGCCGCGGTACCGGTGCAGAAGTCCCGCGACATGATCGAAGCGTTGAAGAAAGCGGGCGGAGCACCCAAGTACACGGAATACCCCGGCGTTACGCACAACAGTTGGGATGCCGCCTATGCGGATAAGGAAATGTGGAAGTGGCTCTTCGCCCAATCGAAGAAGTAGTGAAAGGAGTACCGGCGATGAAAGGCGAAAAGACGGGCGTTGGTGGATCGGATGGATCGCGGAATTGCCCGGTGCGAACGCACAAGAGCGAACCCGAGGAAAGCTTGCGGAAAGCCTTGGCGGACATCCTCGAATGGAACCACGCGAACGCTATATAGTATGACAAGATGCAAATAACCCCTCCCGACCGAACTTCGTTCGGTCGACCTCCCCCACAAGTGGAGAGGTGTGGTTAAATCCGAGCCGGAAGCGTCAGCGACGATTGCCTTTTGAATTTCCGAGCCTGAAGCGTCACTGGTTGGTACGCGACAGAGTTCAAGGACTAATCCGACTTCACCTCCACCCTTGTGGAGGAGGTCGACGGAGAAGCGCAGCGACAACGGCGGGAGGGTTCTTAACCACTCTCAATAAACTTCACCAGATTTGTGAACAACTCGGAATCCCGAAACCCTAACCTCTCGGAGAATTGCCCATGCCCAAGCCTTCCCGCCGCGGATTCATCGCGGCTTCCGCCACTGCGGCGAGCGCACTTACGCTCTCTGCTAAGAGCTACGCCAAAGTTGCGGGGGCCAACGAAGCCCTCCGCATCGCCTTCCTCGGCGTCGGCGGCCGCTGCCAGCAACACGTCGATGTGATCCTCGAAATGCAAGCCAAGAAAATGGGCGTCGTGCCCGTGGCAGTGAACGACGTCTGGGACGGCGACGCCGAACTCGGCAACATGAAAGGCCGCGGGTTGTACCCCACCGCCAAACGCTGCGGCCTCGACGCCGAAGATAAGAAGCACGTTTCCAAAGATTACCGCACGATCCTCGATCAAAAAGATGTAGACATCGCCTGCATCGCCACGCCGGATCACTGGCACGCCAAGATGGCCGTGGATGCCATGCAAGCAGGGAAAGATGTGTACATCGAAAAGCCGATGACCAAGACGATCGAAGAAGGCCAACTTCTCGTCGATACGGCGCAGAAGTTGAACAAAGTGGTGACCGTGGGCGTGCAGAGCATGGCCGATCCCACTTGGGCCGAAGCCCTCAAGTACATTCAAGATGGCAACCTCGGCCACGTCTGCCAAGGCACCACCAGTTACTACCGCAACAGCAGCGTCGGCCAGTGGCGCTACTACCCGCTCAAGAAAGAGATGACCCCCAAGACCATCGATTGGGATATGTGGCTCGGCAACAAGTTCGAGATCGCCGGGAAAAAGCTCGGGCCGACCGTCGCGGAAATGCCGTTCGACCGCGCCGTCTGGGCACAGTGGCGCTGCTACTGGCCGTTCGGCGGCGGCATGTTCACCGATCTTTTCGTTCACCAAACCACCCACCTCATCGCCGCGATGGGAGTGCGTTACCCGCGCCGCGTGGTTGGCGGCGGCGGCCTGTACATGGAATACGATGGCCGCGATGTGCCCGACTTGGCCACGGTGGTCGCCGATTACGATGAAGGTTGCCAAGTGATTATCTCGGCCACGATGTGTAACGATACGCAACTCGGCGAAATGATCCGCGGCCACCTCGGCACCATGAAGTTCACCGGCGGCGGCGACTACATGACCGGCTTCGAAGTGTACGGCCAGAACATCGCCGGCGGCCCCGCCAAGCCGAAGCAAGGCTTCGGCGAACCCGTGTACAAGTTCGTGAACGAGAAGAAGGGCAACGCCACGTTCGCACTATGGGAAAACTATTTGCAGTGCGTGCGCGATCGCAAACGCGAAACCCTGAGTACGCCGGAACTCGGCGCCGCCGCGTTCAGCACCGTGAACATGGGCGCCCAAAGTTACCGCTTCGGCAAGGCGTTCTTCTGGGATAAGGAAGCCCGCAAGCCCGTGGATGCTGACGCCAGTTGGGCCTCCAACTGGGAGAAGCGTTCCAAGGAACGCGGCAAGCCGAACCAGATCATGGGTTGGAAGGGCGGCGACAAGGGCAGCACGCTGACCCCGCCCGATTACCAGAAGTTGGAAGGCCCGTGGATCAACGGCGCCGATCCCGCCGGGGCGTAATCATTATGCTAGTTGAAAGCCGACGGACATCGTCCGTCGGTCACCCCCGGGGCACGCCGTGCCCCGGCTTTCGTTTACGGATGCTGAAATGCCCGAAGAATGGAACTACAAGAAGGCCGGCCTCGACCTCGAGAAGTACGCCGAGAGCATGGCTGGGATTCAACCGCTTCTCGCCCGCACTTGGGATACTGCCCGGTTGATTCCGCCGCCGTTTCCGCCACGCAAGGGAGGCAAGGGCACCGCTGGGTTTGCCAGTCTCTTCGACCTCAAAGGCGGTTACAAGAATCCTGTGCTCGTGACTTGCACCGACGGTGTCGGCAGCAAATTGAAGATCGCATCCGCCGTGGGCCGATTCGATACCGTGGGTATCGATCTCGTGGCGATGTCGGTCAACGACCTCATCTGCACCGGTGGCGAGCCGCTCGTGTTCCTCGATTACTTGGCCATGCCAAAAGACGATCCCGAACTCACCCGGCAGTTGGTGAAGGGCATCAGCGACGGTTGCGTCGAAGCCGGTTGCTCCCTCAGCGGTGGCGAAACCGCAATTCTGCCGGACTTCTATGCCGAGGGAGATTTCGATATGGCGGGGTTCGCCGCCGGAATGGTGGAGAAGGATCGCATCATCGACGGCCATGCGATCGCGGCAGGGGATGTCGTGATCGGCCTCGCCAGCAGCGGTGTGCATTCCAACGGCTTCAGCCTCGTTCGCAAGTTGGTGTTTGAAGCCGGGCAGTTCAACGTACACGACCAAGTGGCCGAACTCGACGGCACCGTGGGCGAAACGCTACTGACACCGACGAAACTCTACGTGAAAACGATCCGGCGTTTGATCGAGAACGTGGAAGGCATTACGGGCTTGGCGAACATCACCGGCGGCGGACTGCCGGATAACATCGCCCGCATCCTGCCACCCGATTGCAAGGCGGTGCTGAACCGCAGTTCGTGGCCGGTACTGCCGGTGTTCCGATGGTTGCAAAAATTGGGGAACGTGGCGGAAGGCGAGATGGATCGCGTCTTCAACATGGGCATCGGCTTTGCCGTGATCTGCAAGGCCGATGCTGCGGAGGCGGTGTTGAATCAGTTGGGCGAAGGATCATACCGGATTGGCGAAATCGTCCCGGGCATTGCGTGTGTGGAATTTGTTTAGTTGCGGGCTAACGTTTCGATTATTTGAACACGGCGTTGTTGCGATCACCGCGGCTGAGCAGGTACGCCATCAAATCGAGGATTTCGTCTTCTTTCAGCGTGTTCAACAACCCTTCCGGCATCATCGAAAGCTTCGAGGGTTGAATCGTATCCACATCCTTGTGCCTGACTTTGGTGATCCCATTCGGGTCGGTCATGTCCGTCAGCACCATGATGGTTTCGCCGTTGAGATTGACGATGCGGCCGATCACCTTCTTGCCGTCGAGCGTGTCGATGACCACGGCTTGGTACTGGTCGCTTACTTCCTTGCTGGGGAGGATGATCGATTCGAGCAAATCGCGTTGGTTGAAACGACCGGCAATGCCGGTGAGATCGGGCCCGGTAGCGCCGCCTTCGTTGTCGTAGCGATGGCAGGCGAAGCAATTCGCCGCAGCGAAGAGCTTGCGGCCCTTCTCGTAATCGCGTTTTCCGACTGCCAGGCCCTTCTCGATCATGGGGGCCAACTCCGCCATCTCGTACTTCTTCACGAACGGCCGGGGCGGCCCCGCCGCGATCACCTTCTCCGGCGGCTTCGCGGTCAGGATCGGTTTGAGTGCCACCTTCTCGGCATCGCTGAGGGTCTTCTC
>Ga0105046_10014878_pt1 | contig 11981 bp, 10 predicted proteins | sample MAT03_FD_78385 | JGI IMG/M metagenome (GOLD analysis project Ga0105046, IMG submission 78385) | Freshwater microbial communities from Lake Fryxell liftoff mats and glacier meltwater in Antarctica - MAT-03 (megahit assembly) | ecosystem: Environmental > Aquatic > Freshwater > Ice > Liftoff...
ATTTTTAATTCAACATCAAAATTCATGAATTCACGGAGGATGTTTTGCTTAATTCCAAAATCGTAAACTGCGATTTTATATTTTGGATGATTATTATTTTTGCCGGATGATTCTGATTTGATTATATAATTCTCTTTGGTTGTGACAAACTTTACAAGATCAAGGCCGCTCATCTTCTGTGATGAAGTTACAGTTTCTAATAATTTTTTATTTGTTTGTTTATCTGAAGTTATCAGCCCTCTCATTGCACCTTCACTTCGAATTATTTTTGTGAGTGCACGTGTATCAATTCCTGAAATGCCAATGACTTTGTTTTTTTTTAGATATTCATCAAGGGAATTTGAACCTTTGAAATTACTCCATTCATCTTCATAACTTCCGACGATTATTCCGCTTGCCTGAATTTTATCCGATTCCAAATCGTCATCATTCGTTCCGTAATTTCCGATTAATGGATTGGTCATAATAACTATCTGACCATAATAAGAAGGGTCTGAAAGAATTTCCTGATAACCAGTAAGCGAAGTATTAAAAACTATTTCACCTGTTGAAGTTTCATTGTATCCGAAAATATCACCTTCAAATATTTCTCCGTTTTCTAAAACTAATTTTCCTTTTCCCAATAAATTTTTATTTTAAATATTTATCTAAAAATTTAATTTTAGCATCAAACACTTTTATCTGATTTGAAACTTTACTGAATCCATGTCCTTCATCTTCAAGTAGTATATATTCAACGGGTTTTTTCTGAGCCCTGAGTTTTTTTACAATCTGCTCTGACTCTGCCTCGACGACTCTCGGATCGTGCTTTCCCTGAACTACAAGTAACGGACAACTGATTTTATCAACAAAATTTATTGGAGATCTTTCATATAACATTTCCTTATCATTCACAGGGTTTCCTACAAGATCATCAGTACCTTTCTTCCAATGCTCCGGAACTGAATTTACAAACGTAAACAAATCAGAAGGACCGAAAATATCAACTGCACATTTCCATATTTCCGGAGATTTTGTAATGCAGGTAAGACACATAAATCCGCCGAAACTTCCTCCGACAACTGCAATTTTTTTTGAATCAACATATCCTGATTTTTTCAGATAATCCACACTTCCGAGTACATCTTTAAATTCAGCTCCGCCCCAGTCTTTATATATTTTTTTCTGAAATGTTTTTCCGTAACCGGTACTTCCCCTGAAATTCGGGGCAATAACAATGTATCCGGCATTTACAAATACCTGTACATATCTGCTGAAATTATGAATCTCCTGATGTTCCGGTCCTCCATGAGGCCAAACTATTGCAGGGTTTTTGCCGTCTTTCTTTAATTCTTTTGGAATATAAAATAATGCATGAATTTTTAATCCGTCAAAACTTTTATAAAAAACATCTTTTGGATTTGTCAATCCGTGTTTTGAAACTCCACCGACAAAAGCATCAGTAATTTGTTTAGCAGTTTGCTTTTTTAAATCATAAACAAATAAATCGTTGGGATTCAGAGGTCCGTCACAAAGACAAACTAATTTTTTATTATCATGTGTGAATTTTAAGGAAGAGTAATTTGCTTTCGGCAGTTTTAATTTCTGAATCTTACCTGTTTTAAGATTTTTTAATTTTGGGTTATTGCTTCCGTTTTCATTTACAGACCATAGAAGATATTTATAATCGGAAGAAAATTTATAATTCGTTACATCCCATTTTTCCTGTAAAACCCAGTGAGATTTTTTCTTTTTAATATCATAATATTTTAATCCTTTAAATTCTCTGCCCTTATCGGAGACATAATAAAATCCTTTGTTGTCTTTATCAAATTCGGTTCCGGCATTGAAAACATCTGTCCCGCCTTCATGTTCGGTAATGTTTTCCATTGTATCATTTTTTGAATCATAAAGCAGAATATCAATGTTCATATTAGAATAAAATTTCAGATAAGTAATATACCGTTCATCGTTGCTCCATGACTCAGGTTGAGTAGGAATTTTATCTTCAAATCCTTTTATAAAAATGTTTTCATTTGTGTTTATATTTTTTATATATGAATCGAAATTATATTTAAGTCTTTTATTTGTAGAAAATAAAAACTTATTCCCTTTCTTATTAAATCCACTGAAAAAACATTGTGAATCTTCAAAGCCCTCAGTCAGGCAAGTGACATCACCGCCTTTATCGGGCATCTTGTAAATCTGGTTATTTTCATTTCCGGTTGTATCACTTAAAAAAATAATCTCATTTGTTTTTTTTGAAAGATGAATTTGCTTTACGGATTCAGTCCATGTTGAAATCTGATTTGCCCATCCTCCGTCTATGGAAATAGACCAAATCTGAGGTTTACCGGTAGTATTAGTAATGAAAAATATTTTTTTATCATTCTTTGAAATTGTAAATCCCGTTATCGCACGGATAGAAAAAAATTTATCAATTGAGTAACGGGAAGATTTTTGGTTTTTCAAATTTAGAAATTAAAATGTTGTAAAATAATTTTATACAAGATAAGTTTTTTAAAAAAGACTTTTTAGTCTAAACGAAAAATCATAACATAACCTTAAAAAATATTTACGCATTGTTTAATTTATGTTTTAAATTAAAACAGGATATTGTTTTATTCCCTTAATAGGTAGAATAAAATTTTGTATTTTGAGAACAGAGTAAAGTAATAATAATTAACTGAAAATATATAAAAATATGAAAAACAAAGATACTAAAAATACTAAAGATACTAATGTTAACAGAATAATCGAATACATTAGAAAGGAAATAATGTATAGTAATTTTAAACCCGGTGAACATTTAAAAGAGGAAAAAATTGCAAAGCATTTTAATATCAGCCGTGTACCTGTAAGAGAATCACTTAGAATTTTGCATAGTGAGGGATATGTTGAAATGATTCCAAACCGTGGTAGTTTTGTTAAAAAAATATCTCATGAATATTTTGTTGAAATGACAAATCTATATTTGTTTATAGCACCTGAACTTCTGAAAAACGCAATTCCGAAATATAAGGAAAGTACATTTAAAAAAGCCGATTCAGTAATCAATAAAATAGAAAAATGTAAAAACTTCAGTAAAGTTGGTTATTTGCTCTGGGATTTTGCCAAAGTTATTTACAGTCCCTCAGATTTTAAATTTATGTATAATATTATGAATGAAATATACAAACATAATATAAGAATTCTGAATGATCTCTATGAAATGAGAAAGCACAGTCAGTATGATCTGACTCCTCATAAAAAGTTTCTTGAGCTTTGCAAAAAAAATAAATCCGGGGAAGCTATAGCTCACTGGGAAGATTATTTAAAGAAACTTTCTGCTAATTTATCTGACATTAAATTTAAAAAAAAATAATTAAATAAAAATTAATCGTCATAATTAATTTAATAAACAGAATTGTAAAATTTTTATTTTTAACAGCTGTATTTTTTATACACTATAATGAATCTTAAAGAAAATTCATTTATAAAATCTGCAAAATATTTATACCTACCATATTTTTTTATAATTTACAAATAAGTTCAAATTCTTTTTAAAAATAAATTTTCACAAAACCGTTTTTTTACCATTTGCGGTTTAAGTAAAAACTATATAATTTGTCAAAGTTTAATTGTAAAAAATACAATTTACTTCAGTCAAATGAATTACCTGAAAATTAGAAACTTTGATTTTTACCGGGTCTCTTTAATACCTGGGGATCCGGCAAAAATCAAATAATTCATTGAATGAATACAAAATAAAGTTAAGAGGAAGCATCTAAGTTCATTGAATACCTTTTATATTAAGAGTAATTTCCGATTATGGAAAATATAGTAGCAATAGTCGGAAGACCTAATACAGGCAAATCAACATTATTCAACAGGCTGGTTGGAAAGCAAATAGCAATAGTTCATGAAACCAGTGGCGTTACGCGTGACAGAAACTACGGAGAAGTCAGCTGGGCGGGAAAGAAATTTTTTCTTATTGATACCGGGGGATTTGTACCGGACTCTGAGGAGCAATTTGAAAAAGCGATAAGAACACAGGTCAGGAGTGCCATAGAAGAGGCGACTGAAATATTATTTGTAGTCGATGCAAAAAACGGACTTCATCCTGTGGATAAGGAGATAGCAGAAATGCTGAGAAAATATTCAAATAATAAGAAGATAATTCTTATTGCAAATAAAATTGATACAGTAGAGAAAGAGCCGAATTTACTGGAATTTTATTCGCTTGGACTTGGAGATCCTTTTCCATTATCGGCAATTAACGGATTTAATACGGGTGATTTGCTTGATGAGATTACGAAAGAAATTCCTGCTGCTGACGAAAATGGAAAGGATGATATAATTAAATTTGCAATTATAGGAAAACCTAATGCGGGTAAATCATCAATTACAAATGCTTTGCTGAATGAAGAGAGGCATATGGTTACGCCTGTACCGGGAACGACACGCGATACAATTGATTCTACAATTAAATATTTTGGTGAAGATATTATTCTGATTGATACTGCGGGATTGAGAAGGAAAACCAAGGTAAAAGAGTCAGTTGAATTTTATTCGACAGTCAGAACATATAAAGCAATTGAAAGATGTAATGTCGCTTTACTTGTTATAGATGCTGCGGATTTGTTTCTTGAATTAAATAAATCTTCTGATATAAAGCTTGCGACATTTAAACTTGACCATCAGGATGTAAGAATTATAGAAGAGGTGATTAAGCTTAATAAAGGTTTGCTGATAGTCATTAATAAGTGGGATTTGGTGGATAAAGGCTCTAATACTGCAAAGATAGTCGAGCAAAAAATAACAGAGCATTTGAAAAGTTATACTTATTTAAAATTTGTTTTTATATCGGCATTAACAAAGCAAAGAATTCATAAAGTAGTAAGCGAGGCAAAGGCAGTTTATGATGAAAGGGCAAAGAAAGTCAAAACAAGTGAGCTTAATGATCTTATTCAGAATGAAATCAGAATCACTCCGCCTCAGTCAATAAAAGGCAAAGAGATTAAAATTAATTACATTACACAATTAAAAACTTCACCACCGGTTTTTGGATTTTTTGTGAATGATCCTGACGGAATTGCTGATAACTACAGAAGATTTCTGGAAAAAAAGATTCGTGAAAAGTTTGGTTTTAAAGGTGTTCCTATACAGCTTGTCTTCAAGAGAAAGAATTAAGTTATTCTGAAACTGTTATTTAGAAATTAGAAATAGACCGGTCAGAATAATTTAAACCAAAACAACAAAACATTATTTTACCGGCAGAAAAATTATTCATAATTTTTCAACTTCATTATTTCTTAATTCTAAATTTCAAAAAATGATAACAGAAGTTTTTACGGCAACTACTTACGGAGTAGATGCATTTGTAGTAAGAGTTGAAACACATATAGACAACAGTTTATTTTCATTTGCAATAGTCGGCCTGCCGGATAATGCAGTGAAAGAATCAAAAGAGAGAGTCGCTGCCGCAATAAAAAATTCATACTTCCATTTTCCCGTAAAGAGGTACACAGTAAATTTAGCTCCGGCAGATGTAAAGAAAGAAGGTTCGGGATTTGATCTGCCAATTGCAATCGGAATTATCTGTGAAACTTCACAAGTATCACCTTCTAAAGTAAAAGATTATTTATTTATCGGTGAACTTTCGCTTGACGGAAAACTCCGACCAATTACGGGAGTGCTCCCTATTGCTCTTGAAGCAAAGCGAAACAATTTTAAAGGAATCATACTTCCGGTTGAAAATGCTAAAGAAGCTGCTATTGTAGAAGGGATAGATATTTTTCCTTTCGAAACATTGATGGAGGTAATAGATTTTTTAAATGATGAAGTTTCGCCGAAACCATTTACTGTCAATGTTAAAGCGTTGTTTGAACAGGATCAAAACTATCTTTTGGATTTTGCAGATGTAAAAGGCCAGTTGGAAGTTAAACGTGCTATGGAGGTAGCGGCTGCGGGTTCACATAATTTGATTATGATAGGACTTCCCGGTTCGGGAAAGACAATGCTCGCAAAGCGTCTGCCGACAATATTGCCTCCTCTGACTTTAGAAGAAGCACTTGAAACAACAAAGATACATTCTATTGCGGGAATTCTTCCGGCAAATACAGCAATAATTTCAACCAGACCTTTCCGTTCACCACATCATACAGCAAGTGACGTTGCACTTGTCGGAGGCGGACCGAATGCAAAGCCGGGTGAAATTTCATTTTCTCATAACGGAGTTTTATTTTTAGATGAGTTAACCGAATTTAAAAAAAATGTTCTGGAAGTAATGCGGCAGCCGCTTGAAGACAGAGTTGTAACAATTTCCCGATCGAAGATTACAGTTTCTTATCCTTGTAATTTTATGCTGATAGCAGCAATGAATCCGACGCCTGCAGGAAATCAAAGAGAAGCAAGCATGTATTCAGATTTTGAAGTACAGAAATTTCTTTCTAAAATTTCCGGTCCGATTCTTGACAGAATAGATTTACACGTACATGTAAATCCGGTGAAATATCAGGACCTGTCAAGTAAAGCTGATGCAGAGAAATCGGAGCTTGTAAGAGACAGGGTTATAAAAGCAAGAGATCGTCAGCTCAAGAGATTTAAAAACAGAAAAGGAATTTATGCAAACTCGGGTATGGGTTCGAAGGAAATTAAAGAATTCTGCAAAATTGATTCTGACTGTGAGAATCTAATGAAAATGGCAATTACAAAACTCGGTTTATCAGCAAGAGCTTATGACAGAATTTTAAAAGTCAGCAGAACAATTGCCGATCTGTCCTGTCAGCAGAATATTTCTGCAGCACATATCAGTGAAGCAATTCAATACAGGAGTCTCGACAGAACGAGCTGGGTATAAATTTATTTTTTGAACTAAGATTCAAATGATTAAATGAGAACTAAGATTCAAATGATGGAATGAGAACTATGATTCAAATAATTAAATGAGAACTATGATTTAAATGATGAAATGAGAACTATGATTCAAATGATGAAATGAGAACTATGATTCAAATGATGAAATGAAAGCAATGATTTAAATGATGAAATGAGAACTATGATTTAAATGATGAAATGAGAACTATGATTCAAATGATGAAATGAAAGCAATGATTTAAATGATGAAATAAGAATTCTGATTTGTTTAAAGAATTAGAAGAGTATTTATCAAAGTAATCATTCAATCATTCCGATCATAGTTCAGAACTAAGATTTAAAAGATGAAATGAGAACTATGATTTGTATAAAGTATTAAAAAGTATTTATCATAGAAATCATTTAATTATTTCATTCAAGTCTACTTTTTCATACTCACTTATTCTGTCAAGCTCTACCATTCCTCTTCCGTCTTCTGAAACTCCATATATGTATTTGTACTTTGCACCCCAGACAATTTCATCATAGCGATATGAAAATCTTGAATTTACATATTGAGCAAAAGTATTGTCAAATCCTTTCAAAAGAATTAAAAATTCTCCGTCTGCCTCTTTCAAATCATTTTCAGTCATTTCATTAAGCTGACTGTCTTCATCTATAATATGATTGACAGTCCAGGTCGCACTGAAAAAACTTATTTTACTGTATTCTAATTTTAAATTAAAAAATCTTCTGTTATCATTTTCTACCATAGAAAGTATAACTTCTATTTCCACATCAACCATATCATGATTATTTCTCATGTTTGCAATTCTGAATTGAAAAGAATTAAATTCTTTAAAAGGAGATATGATTGCTTTTTCACTGTATAAAATTTTTGCATAAGCTCTTGAAAATCTACCGTACAGTAAACCGGTTGCAAGAGCAAGTGATAGCAATCCTCCAAGCGATTCTATTGATGAAATAATATTAGAGTACATACCTACAGGATTTATTCTTCCATACCCCACAGTGGTGAATGTCTGTGTACTGAAAAAAAATTCATTTACAAACCTGTCAAATGTATTTGTAGTTTCTATGCCTTCAAAATTATCAACTCCTCCTGCAAGATATAAAAACGCAAATATAATATTGATAATAATAAATGCTGCAAGTATTAATGAACAAAACTTCAACCATGATATCGTAATTAAATAATGATAAAAGCTGAATGAATCTGCAAAAGAAATACCTTTTCTTACTATATTGAACTTTCCCTCTTTTGTTACGATTCGCTGATTAGTATCTATTACTTTCGAACCTAATCCAAGGTCATTTACTTCTTTTGTTTTTTCAATTTTTTTCAAATTAAAATATAATACTATATAATTTATTTTAAATTTTTTCTAAAAACTCTATTCTGTTTTCAAACGGATCTTTAAATGAAAATCTTTTGATTCCGGGAATCTGTATCTCTTCTTTGATTTTTATATTTTTAGAAATTAAATATTCTCTGACTATATCTAAATCTTCAACTTCAAAAGCCGGATGCCTTTTTGAATTATTGACTTCATTATCAACACCAATGTGAAGTTGTATGCTTCCTGCCTCATACCATAAACCACCATTTTGTTTCAAAGCTTCAGGTTTTTCAATTTCTATTAAACTTAATATTTCAGAGTAAAACTTTCTTGCTTCATCTTCTTTTCCGATTGGAATGCAAATCTGAATATGATCAATTTTAATAATATTTATTTTCATTGAATATTATTTTCTCCGAGAATTTTAGAATGTTTGAATAATTTCTTTTTCTTTTTCAGACTATATTTGTCAATTGTATTTTTTTGAATGTGCTCAATTGCTTCATCCACCGAATCTGTGAGAATAAATAATTTTAAATCAGCTTCACTGATTGTATTATTCTTTACAAAGTCATCTAATAATTCAGTTAAATTTTTCCAGTAATCCTTACCTATCAATACAACCGGAAACCCGGATATTTTTTTTGTTTGTATCAATGTGAGCGTTTCGAATAATTCATCCATCGTACCGGCACCTCCCGGCATAACTACAAATGCATAAGAGTATTTCATCAATAAAACTTTTCTTACAAAAAAATATTTGAACGTTACCCATTTATCCATATAAGGATTCGGATCCTGTTCGAAATCCAGTTCGATATTACAACCTACGGAGTTACCGCCTGCATCTTTTGCCCCTTTATTTGCGGCTTCCATTATTCCCGGACCGCCTCCCGTCATTACCGTAAAACCAATTTCGCTTAATTTCTTTCCTATGTTGTAAGCCATTTCATAAAATGTATGTTCGTTTGGAGTTCGGGCAGAACCAAATACTGTCACACAAGGTCCTACAAAATGAAATGCACGAAAACCTTTAATAAATTCAAATAAAACTTCTACTGTAAAAAATAATTCTTTTGTTCGTGACCTTGGACCTTCAAGAAAATATTTTTCTTCCTGTGAAGAATTAACTTTTTTTGCTTCGGATGTAATTTCAGATTTGCTTTTTATAGGAGTTTCTTCAGACATAAATTATTTTTATAAAAATACTCAATTGATAATTTAAGTTTAAGGAATAAATTTTATTATGAATAGCTTTCTATTTAAAGCAATTACAAATATTTTTCTGATTTCAAGTTCATAATAGTGTAAATAAATTTTATATTTTTTTAAACAAATATTAGTTTTATTTGTGTAATCCGGGAAAATTTGCCCGCCTTGCAGAAGCAATACGAGGCAGATGTAATTCGCCTGCCCGCCGTGAGGCTGGTGGTCAAGCTTTTAAAATCGTTTTGGAGGGAGGCGAAAAAATTTAATTCATTTCAATTCCAAATAACAAAACCTCTTCAATGTCATCTTTTAACCGAATATTTTTTTCGAACTTTAAACCGATTTTTTCAAGTAATTTAACTGAACTTATATTATCAGTTGATGTGATTGCAACAATTTTTTTAAGATTCAATGTGTGTTTTGCATAATCCAAAGTTGCTGATGCGATTTCAAAAGCATAACCAAAGCAGGTGTATTCAGGAAGAAATGCAAATCCAATATCAATATATTCCAGTGTTTCACGTTTAATTAATCCGCACATTCCTATCGATGCATTGTTGCTTTTCAAAGTGACTAATGACAATCCGAAACCATTTGTCTTATAACTTTTTATCGGTCCGTTCAAAAGATATTTCTTTGCATCATCAGAAGTCTGAACCTTGCTCTTACCGATGTATTTTGTCCAGCCCGGACTGTTTAATAATTTAATTATGAAATCATCATCTTCAGCCGTGAATTCACGGAGAGTTAATCTTTCTGTTTCTAATATTTGAGACAAATTGTTTTTTTAATTTTTTCGGAGAAACGGGAGAATTTCTTTTGCCTGTTCAAAATGTCTTTGCTCATGAGCTATGATTATGTCAAAGGCAGTGTCTAATTTATATACGATGTTTTTATTGGCGGGTGAAGAAATCACAATTTTTTTATCCGGTAAATCATTTGTACTTCTTATCATATTTTTTAAATCTTCCTGATGACTGATAAATTTCTTTAAAATATCTTCATTGCTAATTTCACTTCCCGGTTCCCAAAGCGGAAATGTTTTCATTTTCCTTTTCATTTGAGGATTAACAGATTTCAAAATCAGAGCACCAATTTTATCAACAATGAAATTAAACTTCCCTATAAAAGGAGTTTTATTGTTTCCTTCTAAAACTGATTTTATAACAGGCTTATAAGTTTCGTTTACAATAAGTATGTGATTAATGTTTTGTGTAATACTCCATACATTAATCTGATTGTCCGGTTTGAAATTTAATTCAGAGTAAGTAAGATTACCAAATTTATTTTTAAATGATTCAGTGATTAGATCAATTTGTTTAATCCACTTATCAATATTCATAATAAAATTATTCTGTAATAAATTATTTGATAATAAATTATTTCGAAACTTTTGTATTGTCATCTGCTACAAAATCCAATACAACTGAGTTCATACAATATCTCTTGCCTGTCGGAGGCGGTCCGTCATCAAATAAATGACCAAGATGTGAATCACATCTGCCGCATAAAACTTCTGTCCTGATCATTCCATAAGAATTATCCGGATGATAAATTACACTGTTTTCTCTCATAGTTTCAAAAAAACTCGGCCATCCGCAAGTACTGGCAAATTTTCCATCCGAACGAAAAAGCGAATTACCGCAAACTTTGCAATAGTATGTTCCGATTCCCTCGGTATCCCAGTATTCTCCTGTAAATGCTCTCTCTGTTCCTTTTTCACGGGCAACTTCAAAAACTTCTATCGGTAAAATTTTTTTCCATTTTGCATCGGATACATTTAATTTTGATGTATCAGTTCGTGAGTAAAAAGGATTTTCTGATTGTTTTGGATCTTCCATTTTATTATTTATTTGTTTTAAATTTTCTTTCTGATTTTTATTTTGATTTGTAACCCTGACGTCTGAAATATCTGATGAATTTTTATTGCAGCCGGATAGTGTGAAAATAATTATAAATAAAATTATCTGTGCTTTCATTTTTTTTAATTCATCAATGAAAATACAATGATATTCGTTCCCATTTTAAAGGCTTCCTCTCTCTTCTCGGGCGGATCCTGATGCTCTTTTGTGTCAGCCCAGCCGTCAGAAATGTTGGTTTCATAAGTAAAATAAACACAAAGTCTTCCGTTTTTATAAATTCCAAATCCCTGTGGCGGCTTCCCGTCATGTTCGTGAATCTTCGGTAATCCATTCGGAAAACTGAATTGCGAATTGTAAATTTTATGATTGAACGGAAGTTCTTTTAAATCATCTCCCGGAAATACTTTTTTCAATTCACGTCTGAATGATTCATTCATCCCGTAATCATCATCAGCATATAGAAATCCACCTGACTCACAATACTTTTTTAACCGTGCAGCTTCGGATTGTGAAAAGTCAATATTGCCATGTCCCGTAATTAAAAGAAATGGATAATTAAAAATATCATCTGATGAAATATCAACAGAATAAAACAAAGGTTCATCAACATCAATCGTAGTATTTTTTTTCAGATATTCCATCATATTTATTTCAGCAGAAGGATCATTATACCAGTCGCCACCGCCGGAATATTTAAGCCGTGCAATTTTAAAAGGAGATGAATTTTTATTTA
>Ga0105046_10014879_pt1 | contig 11981 bp, 7 predicted proteins | sample MAT03_FD_78385 | JGI IMG/M metagenome (GOLD analysis project Ga0105046, IMG submission 78385) | Freshwater microbial communities from Lake Fryxell liftoff mats and glacier meltwater in Antarctica - MAT-03 (megahit assembly) | ecosystem: Environmental > Aquatic > Freshwater > Ice > Liftoff...
AACCCGAGAATCATGCGGTAGGTCGATTTGGGATCGACGATCGTCAGCCCGACGAACGACTCGGGAATCGCTGCCGTCGTCTCCTCGGGCAATGTCCCCATGTCCCAGGTGGGCAGTTCCCCGGCCACTCGCAAATTGAACGCCATCACCGGTTGTGGCAACAGCGAGACGCACATCCACTTGTCGCTGACCGAGACAGCGGGAGAGATTCCGATTTGTGATGCTTCGATGGTGTAGGTCTTGGTGCCATCCTTGTCTTGGACGGTTCCCTTCGCGTTCCCCTGCGACATCTGCGGCAGCAGTTCGACGATCAGCCGCTCCAGTGAAGTATTCAGTTTGTCGGCATCGGTGACCTCCACGAGCAAGGCGGGAGCAATCCCAAACCCGGTCTGGGCCTCGTCGTTGTAAAACACATTCACGTTCCCGAGACCTGCCAGCAGATCGTCAATCACATCCAGTCCCAACTGGTCCTTGGCTTCGGCTCGGAACTCCTCGACTTGGCCTGTTCCGGGGGACATCACCTCTTCCAAGTTCGCAGCCACTTCATACAGCGTCTGCACGGCCTTGGCACTGTCGAAGCTGTACGCCATGAACGAACTCAGCTGCTCCGGCAGCGGGGGGAGGTCGCCCGTGGTCATCGTTTCCTGGTCGAGAATCGACAGCAACCCGCGTCGCTCGCCGGGCGCGTCGATCGAAGTCAAAGAGGTCAATGACCGCCCCTTAATCCCCGCCTGCATCCCGATCGAGTTCAAATTGTCGAGGCCGAGGACAATCAGCAGTTCCTGCACCGTCGTCTGTTTTTCCGGGCTTTGGGTCGGAACGGGCATGCCGCCGAAGATCGCTCGTACGGGGACGACATTCAGCCACGCGAACGAGGTCAGTTCGTTCTCTTCCGACTGGCTGTACTTGGCCCACAACTCATTGGTCGTCACGTTCGGAGCGGTGGCGTCCGCGACAGCGATCGACTGCTCGATGGCGTTGATGCCGACAGCGACCACCAGGTGTTTCCCCTCAGGCCACCAGCCGACTTCGACTCCTGGAGAGTCCGGAACATCCATGCGGACCACGGTTCGTTTTCCGACGGTCTTCTTCTCGGGCTTGATCTCCCCATTGGTTGCCAGTTGAACCGAGCTCGAGATCAGCTTGTCGAGTGATGCCCCTTCGTGCACGACCACCACGCCCCACGGCTGGGGCCCCTGGTCTCCCATACCGGGCGAGACCGCCAACGAAAATCCCTTTTCGGTGATGACCTTGATGGCGTCGAGGTAGGGTTTAACGGGAGCCGGCCCCGCCAGAGCCTTGGCTCGGTTGAACGTCTTCTCAATGGCTCTGACGAGCCCACTTTTGCAGAGCGCGTCATAAGCGGCCGTCTGCTTAAAGGCTTCTGCATGCAGCAGTGAACCGTCGACGCGGATCAGCAAGACGCTGTCCTCGGGGAGCAGCGACTCGGTGGCGACCACTTTTCGGGTTTGCCCCTGAACGATCCCCCAGCCGATACCGAGTCCAATCAAAGCCACGAGTGTTACCAAAAACGACAATCGACGTGCGCGCATCGCATACTCCTAACGATTCAGAGGGTCGCAGAACCGAGCCAGCCCAGGCCCGCGTTCCGTCCGGGACATGCTCGGAGATTACGTTGGAGGAGGTCCGTTACGCAACCGCGAGGGCCGTTCACGACACGGCTGGCGAACCCGCTGTGTTCACGGCGGGTGAATTTCTGGCGAGGAGAATCCAGACGACCGCGAACTTCCTGACCTTCGCGGTTGTCCACCTCGGACGACCTGCTTAGAATCACAGCGCTCGGTAGTTTGCCGAGCGTTCTCCTGCTCTCGGGAAGTGCGATGATTGCATCAGCGCCCCATTTCGCGGACGAGGACACACCGGCTGGAGCCGTGCCGAGGAAGCATCTTCGGACAGGCTCGAGCGCGATGCAGGCGAGTGTGTTGGCATTAAACCGGCACTTTGTCCCCGTCCATGTGTTCTCCTCGCCTCGCGCATTCTGCTTGCTGTGTAAGGGTTTGGCAGAAGTCGTCAGCGTGGAAAACGGCCATTTTGCCAGCCTCGACTTCGAAGCCTGGCTCGAGCACTCCCAACTCAAACAGGAACTGGGCCTGCGTGAGCCGCACGAGGATTGGATACAAGCGGTCAACTTCGAGATCGAAGTGCCACGAGTGATCCGCCTGCTCAAGTACGACCGCGTGCCCCGCAATACAGTGAAGTACAACCGCAAGAATGTGTTCTTGCGTGACGAACACCGTTGCCAATACTGCGCCCGTCGCTTCGCCGTCCAACGTCTGAGCCTGGACCACGTCATGCCGCGCAGCAAGGGCGGGCCGGATACGTGGGAAAATGTGGTCTGTGCCTGTCTGACCTGTAACGTTCGCAAAGGAGGTCGCACTCCTCTGGAGGCGGGTATGCGATTGCTCAGTGAACCAGTTCGCCCCAAGCGAAACCCACTGGTCAGTCGCCAGCTGATGCTGCAAAAGTACTCCGCCTGGAAAGCCTTCATCTCAGCCGTCCCCGACGGATCGTTCTGAGCGGCGATACAGAATTGGTTGTCACCGATTCACTGGCGAGCATCCGCCCATTGGTGGTCCATCCCAGAGCGAAGGGATCTCAGCCAATAGCCAGTCAGTCGGTCGATGAATTCCCGATCGGGTTCGGGACTTCCGCTGTGGCCCAGGGTGGGTGACGCGACTCCTATCGAGACCGGTATCACCTCGAGTTGCGTCCCCTCCGGCCATTCGACCGGAGATGAAAACTCCACTGTTCCATGCCGATAGGTGGCTTGTACGCCGATCATGAGGGATCTCGTTGGACAGAGAGAACAGCATGAGTTTGACTGTAACAGCAGTCCGACTCTTTGCTCATATTCGCAACTCCCGAATCCTCGAAAGTCCAACACACACCACCAGAACCGGAATTTCTGATAGACGGAGGGTGGCCACCGACGTGCTGAAATGCATGGCGAGTATTTTTGCGAGGGGGGATGCGAAAGCCGAGCCGGGGCGGAAGTAGGTGACGTGGATTGATCAAATCCGCAGGATATGATGATCGAGATGTGAAGCCGCAGGTGCGTGAGAGATCAGCATGCCAACTCCGAGGACATCACCGCTTACTCGCAATAAGCTCCCGCGAGCAAGGGGGCGTTCGTCGGGCTCGCGGACGCGAATTGGACGAAAATCTCGACTTGGCATTCGAACGCTGGAAGATGCAGTAACGGTTGCAAGTCCACCAGATTCGCCGTCACGCGACTCGTTCAAAGGCCTCGACCGTGTTAGTTTGTTTTCTGAGTACATCCGACTCAAGCAACAGCTCTTTGTCATCGAAAAGCGACTTAACGGCAATGTCGCGAATGATGTCGATCAACTTCTCGCCGAGTGGTATGTGTCAGACGAATTCTCAGCCCTCTTACAGAAACATGCCGCCATCGCGAAGCAAGTGACACTGGCCGGGACGGGACTGTAACGATGTCGCGTCCGTGGCTGTGGATGTTGGCTGGACCGAATGGGTGCGGCAAAACCTCTCGCGTTCAGCGATTCCCAATTCAGTCGTAGCTTCCCGATGTGGAGTTCTTGAACCCAGATGACGTGACGAAACAGAAACTGATCGCGCAAGGTTACCGTGGGTTTCAGGATTCGCCGCTGGAGCTGCAAAGAACGCTTTTCTTTGAGGCGGCCAATTTCGTGTGGGAGCAACTTTCCACTGCGATTGCGAAAAACGAAGGTGTCGGTGTCGAAACCGTCCTCAGCACCGACAAATACCTTTCGCTTGTCGAAGGAGTCCGAGCACGCGGCGGGTACTCCATGCTGATCTTCATCGTCGTCAATACCCCCGAACTCGCTTGCGAGCGAGTCGTTATTCGGACGGCCCACAAGGGCCATTCAGTCCCGCCGGATAAGATTCATGATCGGTGGTACAAGTCGATCCGGAACCTGCCGAAGTTCGCCCAGTTGGCCAAGGCGTTCTGGGTCTTTGATAACTCGGATTCCCAGCCTGAGAACCCGCCGGTCCTGGTGGCCCGAGGCGTGGACGGCGTCCTCGTCGGCCCACCCATTCCCAGCTTCGCGTTGCTCGACCATCAGCTGGCTTTGCTACCCGTTTGGCCTTCGTCGGAGGCATAGACACGGAAAGCAAAGTGACTGGTCGGCTCCACCCCGACCCCGGCAGGGATCACAGAGATCGCCGGTGGTTGAGCGCAGCGACACCACCGGTTGTCTGTCGTACACTTCGGGGCGTTGTTACTCACCCTCTCCTGAACGACATACCGTGCCGCGTCAGGCGAACGCAGCGTCGCACTCACTCTCCGATGGACATCCTCATGCCACGTCGTCGTATTGGTCAAACTGATCTTTGGGTCTCCCCCGTGGCACTCGGCTGCTGGCCGATCGCGGGGATCACGAGTATTGGGGTGACCGAATCGAACAGCTTGGCCACAATCAAAGCGGCCCTCGACGCTGGGATCAACTTCTTCGACACCGCGTACTGCTATGGGTACGACGGGGAGAGCGAGCGGATGGTCGGGCGCGTGTTGCGTCCGTATCGCCAGGATGTCGTCATCGCCACCAAGTGCGGGATCGGCTGGGACTCCAATCGCACGATGCTGAAGGACGGTCGGCCCGAGACGATCCGAAGGCAATGCGACGAGAGCCTTGAGCGGCTGGGCATCGAAGTCATCGACCTCTACTACTTGCACGCCCCCGACCCGCAGACTCCGATTGCCGAATCTGCCGGTGCGATGAAGGAACTGCTCGACGCGGGAAAGGTCCGCGCCGTCGGCGTCTCGAACTTCTCCCAGATCAGCCAGTACGAAGCCTTCCACGCCGTCTGCCCGATCTCGGCCGATCAGCCGCACTACAACATGCTGCAACGCGAGATCGAAGCCGAGCAGCTCCCCTGGTGCCAGCAGCACGGTGTCTCGGTCATGGTCTACTGGCCGCTGATGAAAGGGTTCCTCGCGGGGAAGCTGCAACGCGACCACATTTGGGACCCGAAAGACGGTCGTCAGAAGTACCCGGTCTTCCAGGGCGACCAGTGGGACAAGACCCACGACTTCCTCGATAAGTTGCGCCCGATCGCCGCTCGACACGGCTGCTCGCTCGCCGAACTGGTCACCGCTTGGACGATCCAGCGACCGGGCATCACCGTCGCCCTGTGCGGAGCGAAGCGTCCCGATCAGATTCAAGAGTCCGCCGGGGCGATCGAAATGGTCCTCACCGCCCAAGACTTGGCGGCCATCGAGGTAGCGATCACCGAGCGCGGTGAGGTACTCTCACGAGCAGCGGTGACGTAGGACGGGCACATCTGCCCGTCCCGAGAGACGTGAAAGGGAGATCGCGATGGCGACTGGGAATGAAGGAATTCAACACCAAGACGCCAAGACGCAAGGGCGCAAAGAAATGGGAATGAATGAACGTCCTCCCTTTGCGTCTTCTCGCCTTCGCGTCTTGGCGTTGACCTCCCCCGTCTCTCCGTGTCTCCGCGCCTCCGTGGTGAATACCGGCTTGTCCGGGATCGCGAACGGCTCCCCGCTGGATGTCGGCTCTCGGAATGTGAGTCTTCGCGTCGCTAAGGAACAGGCAGGATTGCCTGTCCTATGGGAGAGGCTGTGTACAGCCTACGGACTGGTGTGCCTCGTTGTTTTGCTCGTCGGCACCTCGATCACGCATGCCGATGATTCCACAAAGCTCGATGCCTCCTTCCCAGCCGATGTTCAGCCGCTGCTCAAGACCTACTGCTACGAGTGTCACTCGGGCGACACCATCGAGGGCGAACTCGACTTCGCCGCGTTCACCAACTTGAGCCAAGTCCGCCAGCACACCAAGGTCTGGCAAAAGGTCAGCGAGATGCTCCTCAGCGAGCAGATGCCGCCCCAGGATGCCAAGCCGCTCTCCCCCGAGGATCGCGCCAAACTTCACAACTGGGTCCACACGGTCTTGATGATCGAGGCCGCTGCTCATGCGGGCGATCCGGGGCCGGTCGTGCTGCGGCGGCTCAGCAATGCGGAGTACACATATACGCTGCGCGATTTGACGGGCATCGAGACGCTCGACCCGGCGAAGGAGTTCCCGGTCGACAGTGCGTCGGGCGAGGGCTTTACGAACGTGGGGAACTCGTTGGTCATGTCACCGGCGATGATCACCAAATACCTCGACGCAGGTAAACAGGTCGCCAGTCATGCGGTGTTTCTGCCGAGCGGGATGCGCTTCTCGCCCGACTCGACTCGGCGCGATTGGACCAACGCATACCTGGCCCAGATTCGCACCCTCTACCGGAAGTATTCCGAGAACGGGGGCGGCCCAGCTGTGAACCTGCAGGGGATTCAGTTCGATACCAACACCGGGGGACGGCTTCCGGTCGAGCGGTACTTCCGCGCGACGCTGGCCGAGCGGGAGGCATTGACGAGCGGGCGGAAGACGATCGAGTCTGTCGCCGCCGACAACGAACTCAGCCCGAAATACCTCGGCACGATCTGGGCCATGCTCAACACTCCGGAATCCGATCCGCCATCACTGCTGCTCGCGCCGCTCCGGGCTCGCTGGAAGACCGCCCAACCGGATGAGCTTCCGCATCTGATGGAGCTGGTGACCCCCTGGCAGAACACCCTTTGGAAGTTCAACTCGGTCGGACAGATCGGACTCCATCCCGACATCAAGGCATGGCAGGTGCCGATCAGTCCGGTCGTCACGCGGCAAGACTTCCGCGTGAAACTCCCCGCTGCGAATCCCCAGGGAGAGGTCGTGTTGTCACTCGCCGCCTTCGACGCGGGTGATGGCACAATGCAGGATCAAGTCCTCTGGGAGCGACCTCGCTTTGTGTCACCGGGGCGACCCGACTTACTGCTCAAAGACATTCAACGCGTCTCGTCCGAGCTCGCTCGTAGCCGCGACCGCCACTTCGCCCAAACGGCCCGCTGCCTCGCCGCAGCTGCGGAAGCAGGGCAATCGACAACGCCGGTGGAGTTGCAGCCGCTGGCCACCAAGTACGAGGTCGATGAGGACTCACTGTCCGCCTGGTGGGAGTATCTCGGCATCGGGTCGAGCGGCCAAGTCACCCTCGGCGCGCTGATCACGCGCCCGCAAGAGCGGGCCGAAGCGTACGACTTTATCCAGGGCTGGGTCGAGGGTGATGCGCTCAGTGTCGTGGCCAACTCATCTGACCAGCATGTCCGCATCCCCGGCAACATGAAGCCCCACAGCATCGCGGTCCACCCGACACCGACGCTCTCCGTCGCGGTCGGTTGGCGTAGCCCGCTGGCCACGACGCTCAAGATCACTGGAGCTGTCCAGCACGCTCACCCCGAGTGTGGGAATGGAATCGAGTGGGCCCTCGAAATTCGACGTGGGAATACTCGCCAGACACTTGCTACGGGGGCCAGCTTGGGGGCCACGGTGATGCCGATCGGTCCGCTCGATTCGATCGCGATTCGAACCGGCGATGTCATCGCCCTGGTCGTCAGCCCGGAGGGTGGCAATAACTCGTGCGACCTGACCGCGATCGATCTGGCACTCAGTGATGGCACGCATACATGGGACATGGCTCAGGATCTATCTCCCCATATTCTGGCGGGGAATCCGCACGCGGATCAGCAGGGGAACGCCGGGGTCTGGAGCTTCTACTCCCAGCCCACTGGAGAGGGTTCCGGCCATGTGATCCCCAGCGGGTCAGTCTTGGCCAAGTGGCAAGCGAGTGGCGAGCCAGGGGAGAAGCGACGCCTCGCCTCCGACGTTCAGACCCTGTTACAAAGCGAACCGGCCACACTCTCCGATGATTCGCCCGATGCCGCACTCTCGAAGCAGTTGCGTTCGATCTCCGGTCCGTTCATGGCGGCAGTCTTCAAAGAGGTCGCTTCGAAATCCGGTGACCCTGCGAGCGTCAGTGACTCCCCTTGGGGACTCCCCGCGTCACGATTCGGCAAGCACCCCGACGGACGAGCCATCGAATCCTCGAGCCTCTGTGTGCAGGCTCCAGACACCACCGAGATTCGATTGCCCGCCGATCTCGTGGCGGGAGCGGAGTTCGTCACCACGGGCCTCTTGCATCCCGAAACTGCGAAGGACGGAGCCGTCCGCCTGCAAGTCCTGGCTGGTCCCGCCAGCGAGGCCCAGCCGTCCTTGGCCACACCGATTCTGGTCACCGCGGAGAGCGCGACCTCACAGCGAATCGAAGCCAATCTCGACGAGTTTCGCAGCCTCTTTCCCGCCGCACTCTGTTACACCCAGATCGTCCCCGTCGACGAGGACGTCACCCTCACACTTTACTACCGAGAGGACAATCAGCTGAGTCGGCTCATGCTCTCGCGCGAGCAAGCGGCAGAACTCGACCAGATGTGGGACGAGCTGTCCTACGTCTCGCAGGAGCCGCTGGAACTCATTACTGCGATCACTCAGCTTTATCAGTTCGCGACACAGGACCGGCCCGACATGCTCCCCTTGATCGGGGCTCAGCAGCAGCCGGTGCAAGACCGCGCCGATGCGTTTCGTCAGCGGCTCCTCAGCAGCGAGCCCCAACAGCTCGATGCCGTCGTGCAGTTCGCTCATCAAGCCTATCGCCGACCACTCACTGACTTGGAACAGACTCAGCTGCGCGGCTTGTATCAGAAGTTGCGCGAGGAGGAGATCGGGCACGATGATGCGTTGCGACTCACCATGGCCCGCGTGCTGGTGTCACCGGCATTCCTCTATCACTTGGAGAAGCCGACACCGGGCACCCAGGCGTCGCCAGTCTCCGAGATTGAGCTCGCGAGTCGACTCAGTTACTTCCTCTGGTCGTCGGCCCCGGACCGCGAGTTGTTCGATCTGGCCGCCGCTGGGAAGCTCAGCGATCCGGAGGTTCTGTCGATACAGGCTCAGCGAATGTTGCGTGACCCCAAGGCCCGCCGCCTGGCCACCGAGTTCGGATGTCATTGGCTCCACATCCACGACTTTGAGCACCTCAACGAGAAGAGCGAACGCCACTTCCCGACGTTCGCCGCGCTGCGGGGGGCGATGTACGAGGAGTCGATTCTGGTCCTGACCGACCTATTCCAGCACGATCGATCGCTGCTGTCGCTGGTCGATGGAGACGCGACATTTCTCAACGAAGAGCTGGCCCAGCACTACGGCATCCCCGGCGTCACCGGCCCGCAGTGGCGGCGCGTGGAGGGCGTACGCCAGTACTCGCGCGGCAGCATTCTGTCGCTGGCGTCGACGATGTCCAAGCAGTCCGGTGCCTCCCGCACGAGTCCCATTCTGCGAGGCACGTGGCTCAGCGAAGTGATGCTGGGCGAGAAGCTTCCCAAGCCCCCGAAGAATGTCCCGGTCCTCTCCGAGACGATCACGGAAGGCCTCACCGAACGCCAGATGATCCAGCGGCACACCAGCGATCCCGCCTGCAACAAGTGCCACATGCGCATCGACCCGTTCGGCTACGCCCTCGAAGGCTTCGATGCCATTGGCCGCCTCCGGACGCAAGACGCAGCGGGACTCCCCATCGACACCCAGACCGTCTTGTTTGATGGGACCCAGGTCGACGGCCTCAGCGACCTGAAGACCTATCTCGGGCAAACCCGCCGCGCTGCCTTTGTTCGCCAGTTCACGAAGAAGCTGCTCGGCTATTCGCTCGGCCGCGCTGTGCAACTCTCCGACGAACCTCTACTGATCGACATCCAAACGCAGCTCAGCGATAACGACTCGCGAGTGAGCCTCGCCATCGAGTTGATCGTTCGCAGCCGCCAGTTCCGGGAGATCCGAGGGAAGGACGCATTGAGTGTCGAGTGACTGAGATCGTGGGGCGACAACAGTTGACCCGCCTCCGGGTTTGCCCCGGTGGTTCCCGCGTTTGTGCGCTTAGCGAGCGACAATCAGCGCCAGGGCGATCAGCAACTTCTGCCGTCGAGACTGACGATGAGACAACGCAGTTAAAGCGATTTGGAAATTGGCTTTTTCGCTTCCGGCTCCGCTCTCCCTGCGGATGGCGTGAGGGAAATGCCAGTAACGTCTGAGTAATCGGCCCGAGCCAGTCACCCGCAACGCTTCGCGACGATGGCCCGCGCTTTACCGGCCACGCGGACGAACAGCAGGACGCCCGGTTCGGTCCCTGGCAGAGGGAGTTTGCGGCGGATGGCGTCGGCGTCGATGCTCATGTGGCGGCACTTGATCTCGACTTGGCCGAAGGGCGAGGTGCGGAAGTAGTCGCGGATATCCCTCGTGTTGTTATTCAGGTCGGCCAGCACCTCGAATCCCCGTACGAATGGCGAATCGACGAGCGTCTCCCCGGTCAGGTACTCCTCCGCATCGTCGAGTCGCCGCAGGTCGAGGCTGTCCCCGACGCAGTCGACTAATCCCGAGCGCACAACGGCCGGGTCGGGGTCGAAGAGATACTTTTTGAGCGGCTCGATGCGCGGCCGATACTCCCACGGGTCGCCCGCGATCGACGCCCCGTGCGGCAGGATCGTCGCACGAAAGGGAGCGGGTTGTCTCAGTTGGCCGAACCAGATCGTGGCCTCTTTGCATTCGCCGCTGACGCTGACGAGTTCGACCTCGCAGTCGATGAACTTTCCCCCGAAGTTGCTCGCGGGAGAGACCTTGATCGCCCCGCCCGCTGCGGTCTTCGTGAGGGCCTGCAGGTATGGCAGACCTGGCGAACCGAACTCGAGCCGGACTTGCCGCTGGCCTTGTGTGCGTCGATCGGGGTCGAGGTGGACGAACTGGCCGGTGATGTCGACTTTCTCCACATCGCTGACGAGCGTCTGAATGTTCGACGAGACACCATAGACCTCGGCGTTCCGCTGCGCGAACCATGTCGCGAGGGGGGACATGTCGACCGCTTTGACCTGTGCGTGTTGAGCGATCGCAATCGCATCGGCACCCGCTCCGCAACACAGGTCGAGCACTGTCTTCCCGGCACACGCTGCGAATCGCTGAGCCTTATGCCGGGCCACCATCTCCTGGGTCGCCTGTTCCAATCGAGTGCGGTCGAACCACATCTCATCCGCGTGGGTAAAACGCGCCCGAGCCTGTTGGCGGAGATCGGTCAGCGTCAACGCCGCCCGCACGACCTCCGCCGGAAACTCCTGACGCAATGCTGCCTGTAAGGCGACCGAGTGAGAATCACCCGGCGCGATGCGCTCCCAGATTGCAGGCGTCCCCCGCAGCTGTTCCAGAACCGCAATAGCTTCTTGATCCGCTTCCAACGTTCACCATCCTCGTGGGATAGGCTTCCAGCCTGTCAATCTGAAATGCTCCCGGCGAGCGGTGGGCGTGGGTCCTCTGAGTTTCGGGCTCTCATCAGACACGGGAGTTCACAAATGACCAAACCCCGTGCCCTTGAATTGCCCACTGCGGACTGGCTCTTCCGCTCGGGCTGCGAGAGTCTCCCGCTTCCCCGGCGATCTGGCGAACGCTTGTTCCCAGCGCTGATCGTCGGCGATTTCGTCCACGATGACCTGTGCGATGGCATCTTGGGCCGTGCCGGAGAGCTTGCGAGCTTCTCCAACCGCTTGATCGAGCAATTGCGACACCGTGGTGACTCCGAATCCGAAAGAAGGACGACGAGCTGTTATCGCTTCCGGCGGCATTGTCTATTACTTTGGTATCCCCGACAAGATGGCCGGGGATTTCCGAATTCGGTGTTGTCGTGGGATCGAGATGCACGACGTGGGTGCCCATGCGGCGACACCAGTATTGGACATGGCTGTCATTCATCAGGAACAACACGGCTGGTATGAGCGTCCTCTGCCGGGGAGTCGCTCCCAGGCCCCGCTCAGGCCGCCTTTTGGAACTCCCACTCCTTCTGGTCCTCCACCCGTCCCGAGCAAGCCCTGTTCACCAATCGCCCGATCTCGTTCGACGCTAACCGCGTCAGGAACGACTGCCCCAAGGATAGGCACCTTGAGCAGTCGATCGTTTTCGCGACGTGCTCGGTGGGACTTCTTTGACAACATATGGACGTAGGGCATGGTTGGCGGCAGACGGCAAGGCTGGGTCCTGCTGACGGCGATG
>Ga0105046_10014885_pt1 | contig 11979 bp, 11 predicted proteins | sample MAT03_FD_78385 | JGI IMG/M metagenome (GOLD analysis project Ga0105046, IMG submission 78385) | Freshwater microbial communities from Lake Fryxell liftoff mats and glacier meltwater in Antarctica - MAT-03 (megahit assembly) | ecosystem: Environmental > Aquatic > Freshwater > Ice > Liftoff...
CGGATACCTGGGTGAGGACGTGAATCTGGACGGCGTGGTGCGCTACGTGGGTGGCTGGAATGACAGGGACCCGATCCTTTCGAGCATCGGTGGCAACGTGCCCACTGCGACGCGCTCCACGAGCGTGCCTTGATACGGACTAATTGTCCTGGTTCTCCAGCTTGGTCGCCGTCACTTTCATGCGCAGGTTCAGCACTTCGACCAACACGCTGAAGGCCATGGCGAAGTAGATGTAGTTCTTGTTGATGTGCTCGCCCATGCCTTCCATCAGCAGGGCCACACCGATCACCACCAGGAACGCGAGGGCAAGGACCTTCACTGTGGCGTGCTTGTTCACGAAATCGGCGATGGGGCCGCTGGCAACGAGCATGATCAACACCGCGATGATCACGGCGAGGGACATGATGATGAGCTGGTTGCTCATACCCACCGCGGTGATCACCGAGTCGAGGCTGAAAACGATGTCGATGACGATGATCTGGAGCACAACGCTCAGCATGCTGGTCGCCCTGCGCGCCTTGCCTTGTTTCTCGCGCTTGTGCTCCACCTTGGCATGGATCTCCACGGTGGCTTTCCAGATCAGGAACAATCCACCGAGCGCGAGAACTACATCACGTCCGCTCAACGCCTGCGACCCGATCGTGACGAAGGGTTGCTGAAGGCTCATGATGAAACTGATGCTGAACAACAGCAACAGCCGGGTGATCATGGCCAGGGCCAGTCCCATCCGCTGGGCCTTGCGCTGGCGTTCCCTGCCCTGTAGTTCGCCACTGAGAATGCTGATCACGATGATGTTGTCGATGCCCAGCACGATCTCAAGCACCGTGAGGGTGAGCAGGCTGATGAGGCCCTGGCTCGTGAGCAGTACGGCGGGGTCGAGTTGGGAGAGGTCCATGGTGCGAACGGGCGCGAAACTACTTCGCCGGACGGTGACCGGTACCAGGAGTGTTCCGCGCAATGGCCAACTTGTGCGCTTCGCGGAGCCAGCGTTCCAGGTGCGCATTGAGCGCATCCGGTAGTTCAAGGTATAGTGTGTGCGCCAGACGTTGCTTGCTGAGCCGCAAGGTCCTGGGAACGGGAATTTTATCGCTGGTCGCGGTGGGCGGTAACCGATCACAGCGCCGGCAGGTCCAGCTTTTCATTGTGCCCGTTCGACGCGTGCGATGACGATCGTCTCATTGCGGTTCACCGGGTTCAGCCAGTGGACGATACGATCCAGCACGCCCGGTTCCGTGCGGCCGATGATGCGCAGGTGCCCCATGGCCTGCTCGGTGCGTAGCATGCGCACATCAAGATCCTCTTCGCCGATGAACAGAACCACGTCCGGCTGTTGCCCGGGTGTCAGGTCTTGCAGGTACGTGCCAAGGTCTGCGGACTTGTCCGTCCAGGGAATGATCGTCGGATCCCACTGGCCCAGATAGAACAGCGGAGGCATGGGGGCTTCACCTTCCGCGGTGTCCTCGATCAGCAGCCCTTGCAGCGGACGCTGATCGCGCAAGCTGTAAAGCGCTTCCACGCGACTGCGTTTACTGTAGCTCACACAAAGCGCCATAAGCAGGATGGTGTTCACGGTCCATGCGAACACTAGTGTACCACGCCAAAAACGCGGACGATCCCGCCACCACGTTGAGTGAATGCGCCACTGTTCCCACGCCACAAAACCCAGGATGAAGAACAGGGGGACGATCGGCAGCAGGAAGCGCTCCTGCTTGTTGGGGAAGTAAGAGTGGATCGCGAGAAAGAGCAGCACGGGAAGCCAGATCACCATGGGTGAAGTGCGGCGGAAGTAACCGAAGAGGACAGCGATGCTGACCGGTGGAACGAAGATGCCCGCCAGCAGCAAGAGGTAGTTGTACCATGGCAAAACCCCATACGTGGTGGTGTTGGCCAGGTTGTACATCACATACTGCGTCAGCTCCGCGAACGGACGCTTCCACAACACCAGGTCGATGCTCCCCTGGACCACCGCAAGGGGAAGCGCCACGCCCAGCCCATATGCGATGGCTGGCACCCAACGGCGTTGGAGCAACAGCGCAAGTCCCGGACCCGCCGCGAAGAAGATCGTCTGGAAGCGCACGTTCATCGCCATGCCGATCCAGATCCCGGCGATAAAGGCATCCTTCAGGGAGGGACCGTCCGTGTTGCGCACTAAACGCCACGCGCCAAGCATCAGGAAAGGAATGCACGCCACCTCCACCAGGTTGCGCACGGAGAGGAAGGGCATGAAATAGAACAGCGCCAGCCACAGGCCAGTGCGCCACGCGATCACCGGATCGGAGAAGCGAAGGGCGATGCGGTAGCCCACGCGCACGATCACAAGGCCCCAAAGCGCGTGGAGCAGCCGCACCACCACCATCATCGCTTTGGGATCGGTGATGTGCAGGAACTTCAGCGCGCTGAACAGTAGATAATGCAGGCCGACATAGAAGAAGCTATGACCGCTGGGCGTTGGATCGGCACCTTGGTTCCAGGGCAGCCAGTAGTTGTAATCGAAACCGTCCACCCAACTGGCGGCCGCCTCGACGATCAGGAAATGGTCGTCATGCGCGAAATAGCCCTGGCTGAAGATGGCCGCCACAAGCCGTGGTACAAGTGCGATCAATGTGAGCGCGGCGATCGGGCGCTGGGCCGTCCAAACACGCAATGCGGTCCACATCGTGACGAAGCTAGGAGCGATCGCCACACCGGGTTACCGGCGGGTGGTGGTGCTCGTAGGCAGCCGTTTGAGGTAGATGTCGCTGGCGATCCGCTCCACGAGGCTCTGTGGGAGAAGCCCCATGAGCCACGCGGTGAACCGGTCCAACTTCCCGGGCACCACTTCGGCCTTACCCGCGAACAGGGCGTTGACGGCGATCCGCGCGATGGGCTCTGGCGGGCTGCCGAAGCGTTTGGCCAGATCATCCATCGCCTGCATGCCGGCCCTTTCCGTGAATCCCGTGATCACACTACCGGGGCAGACGCAGCAAACGAGCACGCCGGTCCCTTTCAGTTCCATCCGCAACGCCCTTGACCAACGCAGGACAAAGGACTTGCTGCCGCTGTAGGTGCTCATCGTGGCCATCGCGCTATAGCCCGCCATGCTTCCGATGTTCAGGATGTAAGCGGAGGTGCTCCGTCGCAACGTGGGAAGCAGGCGATGGGTGAGCTCCACCGGCACGGTGTTGTTCAGGCGCATCAAGCGCAGATGATCGGTCAAGGGCTTCTCCGCGAAGCGCCCCCAAACGGTTTCGCCGGCATTATTCACCAATACCTGGAGCGACAGGTTCGATCGTTCGATGTGATCGGCAACGCTGGCCGAAGCGCCATCCGCTGTGAGGTCGGCTTCGAATGCCATGGCTCGATCGCCGTTGAGCGCAGCACAGGAAGCCACCACTTCATCCAGTTTGACGCGTGTACGGGCCACCGCGAGGATGCCATATCCGCGCGCCGCGAGTTCCAACGCGATCGCACGGCCCAGTCCCTGGCTTGCCCCTGTGACCAGGGCATATCCTTTTTCCATCCCCGACAAGGTAGTTCCGAGGGTGCGCCCTTACTTCACCAAGTGGCTGAAGCGATGGTACAGCGGTGTGCGGCTGTCGGCGGTCTTGGGTGAATAGCTTCCGGCGATAATGGGGATGTACATCACCCGGCGTCGGCTGGCTTCACCGACTAATTTGCTTCGCTCCACACGGTGCCATGCACGACCATCGTGTATGGTAAGGTCGCCGGCCTTGATGTCGAACGCCACCTCGCGTGCGTCGGGTTCATTGTTCAGGAAGTTCGTCTTCCTGAACAACATGTTCCACAGGTTCTGTTCGTGCGTACCGGGTAGCAAACGCAGACCACCGTTACGCGGGTCCTGATCGTCGAGGTGGATCCCCACATTGAGCATGGGCAGGATCTTCTTGCCGAGGAAGATGTCTCGAACGCTGTCCGTGTGCCAGCCCATCTGCGTGAATTTGCTGGCGTCGGTATTCACGTAGTGGTTCACCACCAGGCCATCCTTCTCATTGATGCCCAGGCGGGCACCCGGGCCTACCAGGTCAAGCAGCATGGAGAAGCGCGGGTCGAGCAGGAACTCGCCGAGCACCCGGCTGTGTTGGTTCGCGAAGGCGTACCGTTGCACGATGCGCTGACCGTCCACATCGTTCCCCCATTTCAAGGGAACACCATTGATCAATTTGGTATCCTCGGCGATCCATCTGGCCTCGACCTCCTTGCACGCCTTCCACAGTTCGGCAACGGTGTCCCGGCTGATGAACCCCGGGAAATGGATCATGCCGTTCGTTCGGAAGGAGTGCTTCTGTTCAGGCGTCAGGTTCGCGCCCAGGGGAGTACTTGCTTCAACGATCCTTGCCACCGGTGGTCCTGCTTAGGGAAGGCGAAAATAGTTCACACCACCGTTAAGCTGTGTTAACGATCCAAACGTCTTGTCCACAGGGAGTTGCTGAGGACACTGGGCGGGTCCACGTTCGGGTGGTGTGTTGCGTAAGCGTGTCTGTTTCGCCAACTGAACTCCTGGATCGAACATGCAAAGTGAACGGGACCAGTGACTCGAACTTCTGATCAGGTTCTCGTCATCCGGGCTGTGGAGCACTGTCAGGCTATGGAGCGCCTTCAGCGTTTTTAACAGGCCGCAGCGGCGCGGACCATACGGGGCGAACGCAAAAGGCGATCTTTGGGGCTCTTTCAACCACCCCATGAACAAGCCACTGGTCCTCGCGTTCTCCGCCTTGCTCACCTTCGCCTGCAACACGGCGAGCACCGATGTCTCCGCGCAGGAAGGCACATCCCCTTCAAGCAAGTCGAAGGGCTACGGTGCTGCCATCACCCCCGATGGCGCCATCTCCACCGTCGAATTCGCGAAGATCATGGCTACCACCGATTCACTGGCCACCAAATTGGAATGCGAGATCATTACCAGTTGTACCAAAAAGGGATGCTGGATGGATGTGCGCATGCCTGATGGTGGTGTGATGAAGGTGAAGTTCCTGGACTACGGGTTCTTCGTGCCCACCAAGGGGCTGGAAGGCAAGCAGGCCGTGCTCCAGGGTTATGCCACCAAGGAGACCACCGATGTGCCCACCCTGCGCCATTACGCGGAGGACGCCGGGAAAAGCAAGGAGGAGATCGCCAAGATCACCGAGCCCGAGACCAGTTTGATGTTCCTCGCGGACGGCGTGCTGATCACATTCTGAGACCCATGCGGCTGAACGCTGCGATCACATGGCCCGGAGCAACACTTCGGGCCATGTGCTTTCTGGCATTGGCTCCAACGATCCCGCTTCAAGCACAAACGCAACATACGCTACAGGCTGGGCGTGAATTGGCCATAGCAGGCATCGGCATTGCGTTCGTCGGGCTGGGTGCCTGGCAGGCCCACCGGAATGTTGATCGTGTGCCAGCTTCGATCGATCTCTCCACCGTCCCGATGTTCGACCGTGTGGCGACACGGCAATGGAGCCTGCCCGCGCACCGCACCAGCAATGTGCTCTTCGGTGTGGCGCTAGGCGCCGCACTCACGGCATCCATCGCGAACCAGCGCGGCGAGCGTCCATTGTTGCCCGTGGCGATCATCGCTGAAAGCGCGTTGTTGAGCGTCGGTCTCACCAACACGGCAAAGGAACTGGTGCGTAGACCGCGACCGTACCTGTACAACCCGAATGTCCCACCAAGCGCCCACAACACCGGTGAGGACCACGTGAGTTTCTGGAGCGGGCATACCGCCAACATCGCTGCGATCACCTTTTCTTCTGCCAGCATGGTGCAACGATCCGATGCTTCCTCGACCATGAAGACCGCGACCTGGATAGGAGCTGCCCTCGCACCCGCCGCGATGGGCTACCTGCGCGTAAGGGCAGGGCGTCATTTTCCCACGGACGTGTTGACAGGTTACGCCGTCGGCGCTCTTGTCGGGTTGGCCGTACCCTACTTTCACCGCGCCGAAAAAGGAGCCTTCGGGAATTGAACGCATGAAGATCGCATTGGCCATACATGGTGGTGCCGGCACCATCGCACGCGAGGAGATGACCGCTGTGCGCGACAAGGCCTATCGGGAGGCGCTCGACCGCGCGTTGCGCATGGGCCACGGCGTACTTGGTTCCGGTGGTTCGGCCCTGGACGCGGTGGAAGCCGCCGTGCGTGCCTTGGAGGACAGTCCGCACTTCAATGCGGGGAAAGGTTCCGTGTTCAACGCCGATGGCCAGCACGAGATGGACGCGAGCATCATGAGCGGCGCAGACCTGCGTGCGGGTGGCGTTACGTGCGTGCAGAACGTGAAGAACCCGGTGACCCTCGCCCGGCGTGTGATGGACAGGAGCCCGCATGTGCTGATCAGTGGACCCGGTGCGTTCGAGTTCGCGCACAAGCAGAAGGTCGAATTGGAGGACGATCAGTACTTCTTCGATGAGTTCCGTTACCAGCAATGGAAGAAGACCGCCGGCACGGACGACTACCAGCTCGACCACAGTGATGGGGAGCGAAAATTCGGTACCGTGGGTGCCGTGGCGTTGGATGCGCAAGGGCATCTGGCAGCGGCCACCAGCACCGGCGGCATGACGAACAAGAAGTGGCAGCGGATCGGTGACAGTCCCATCATCGGTGCGGGTACTTACGCCAACGATGCCACCTGTGCGGTGAGTTGCACGGGCCATGGAGAGAGCTTCATCCGCGCCGTTGCCGCGCACGATGTGCACGCGCTGATGGCGTACAGAGGAGTGTCGTTGCAGGAAGCCGTGCGCATCGTTGTGCATGAGAAGCTGCCACCACTGGACGGTGATGGCGGTTTGATCGCGGTGGACCGCGACGGGAACCTCGCGTTGGACTTCAACTGCTCCGGGATGTACCGCGGCCATGTAGGCGCTGACGGTGTATTCCAGACGGCGATCTTCCGCTGATCCTTCACCTCTTCGACATCGGCCTCCTCCTGCCGATCACCGGCAGGTGCAACCGCTTCTCCTTCGGGACCTCGATGTCCTCCCCGAGCAGGTAGCCCCACGAATGCAGCGAAGGGATGCTGTCGCACACCACCTTGAGCATGCCGGTGATGGGGATCGCGAGCACCATGCCCGCTACACCCCATAACGCGCCGAAACCGAGCAATGCCACCAAACTCGCGAGCGGATTGATGCTCACACTGGACCCCACGATCTTCGGGGTGATAAAGTTGTTGTCCAGGAACTGCACGATCAGGCAAACAGCCAGCGCCCCGATGGCGTAGAGCGCTGAATCCTTGGTGATGAGGGCCAGAAAGACGGGCAGGAGGGCACCGATGAGCGCACCGATGTAGGGGATGACGTTCAGGGTGGCGAGGGCGAACCCGAGGAGCACGGCATACTTGAGGCCGAGCAACAGGAATCCGGTGGAGGCCAGCGTGCCGAAAATGAGGACCACCGTAAGCACCCCACGCAAGTACTTGCGGGAGAGAACGCAGATGCTGACCATCACATCGAGCACAGCGCCATCGCGCGTGCTGCCCAACCTGATGAAGAAGGTCCTGAAGCGGTCCTTCATCAGCAGGAGCAGGAACATGAAGATGGGGATCGGTACCAGGATGGCGAGCGTGGAGCCGGTGGAGGAGAAGACCTTCATCGCGGTCCTTCCGCCCCAATTGCTGATATCGGCGAGATGTTCGTTGAACCATTGGACCTGCTCCCGCCTGGAGAAATCGCTGTGCGCTTCGACCCAGCGCTGCAATTCAATGCCCTTCGCCGCAAAACGCTCCTGCAGCAAGGGCAGATCCTTGCCGAACCTGCTGAGCTGCCAGCCCAGGAAGAAGAATACGCCCAGCACGACGAACACCACCATGAGCGTGGCCACCAACGCACCGGCCCAACGGGGCATCCATCGCTCCAGTCCACGCGCCATGGGGAGCAACAGAAAAGCCAGGATCCCCGAGATCATCCCGATCAGGAAGAGGTCGCGGGCGAAGAACATCACCGCGATGGTGAGCACTACTGCGAGCAAGGCGAGCACATAACGTTGGAGTCCGTCGCTGCCACTGGGAAGGGTCATGCGCCGAAGGTAGCCTCCTGGGCAGCCCGTCACCGCAGCCACTTCCGCTCCAGCACAAAGGTGCCAAAGGGCAGGATGGAGGCGAGCCCGAGCCCGATGATGCGCTCGACGTCCCACTTCAATTTGGTGAACAGGGGCACTGCGGCGATCCAATACCAGATGAACAGGACCCCGTGCGCCCAGCCCACCACCTTCACCGCCATTGGCATATCGGCGAGGTATTTCAATGGCATGGCGATGAGGAGAAGGACCAGGAAGCTGATGCCTTCGGCGATGGCGACGGTACGAAAGCGACGGATGATCGGGTCGTTGGACATGGGGCGTTGCGCTGGGCGGCGCGAAAGTAGGAGAGACCTCACACCTGCTCGCGTGACTGGCGCCAGGCTGTCTCCGCCATCACTCCCGCATCAATGCTCATCTTGATCCGCACCTGATCCTGCTTGAACGCCGCGTTCAAGAAGTGGACCTCCAGGTGGTCGCCGGCATAGTTGAGCGAAGTCACCTTCGCGAAAGGAATGCGGAACACCGGGCCGAAGTCATCCCGGAGCGTGTTGTACATGTGGAAGAACCCCAGGCCCATCACGCCGAGAACCAACAGGATGGAACCCGCTCCAGCCGCCGACCGCAAGCTTCCCATGGAGAGGAACAAACCACCAGCGACAACGAGCAAAGCGCCCATCACCACCCGGAATACCTGTCCGGACTTTTCCACCTTGCTGCGCTCTTTCGCATTCTCCGCTTCCTGCCAATTGCCTGAGCGCGTGAAGGTCAACGCCTCGGCGTCGATGTTCAGGTAGCCCTGCGCGAGCTTGAAGTGCTGGCGGTCCATGGCGCCGCAGGTCAGTGAGGGATGGATCAGGTCCGCACCGGCACCCGCACGGCGGAGAAGATGCGCTGCTTCACCGAGTAGCTGTGGCCTTTGGAGATGATGTGCACTTTCATGCCTTCGATGCTGAAGGGCTGGCCTTCCTCCACGTCGGCGTAGTCGCTGTAGCTGATGTCGTGTCCATCGAAGATCATCACCTGCCCGCTGCCGATGGTCTCGAGTGTGTCGGCATCCGTGATCACCACGCCGGTATCCTCGCCCAGGCCGATGCCGATCGCGTTGGGGTTGCTGGCCACCGCCTGGCTCAAGCGGCTGAACCGCCCGCGTTCCACGAAGTGGCTGTCGATGATCACATCGTGGATCAGTGCGGCACCGGCGGTCATCTTCACATCGCCCTTGATCAAGCCGCTGGAGCTGTGGCCCTGGTAGATCATGGTGCTGCTCATGCACATGGCACCCGCGCTGGTGCCAGCGACCACGAAACCGGCTTCCTCCTGGTAGCGTCGCTTCATCAGCTCCAGAAAGGCCGTGCCACCGAAGATGGTTGTGAGGCGCAACTGGTTGCCACCGCTCATCATCACGCCATCGGCCTTGGCCAACCGCTTGATCATGTCCGGCTTTACATGGCTGCGCTCACGGATGTCCAACACGTCCACATCCGTTACTCCGAGCCGACCGAACGCCTGGATGTAGTTGTTGCCGACCTCCTCCGGGATGCTGCTCGCGCTGGTGATCACGGCGAGGCGTTTGGAAGTGCCACCGATCTCGTTCACCACCCGTTTCAGTATGCCCTCCTCGATGAAACTGCCGTGGAAGATCTTGGCGTGATGCCCGCCTTCTGGAACATTCCCTTTGTCCTCGTTACCGCCGATGGCGATGAGCTTTCCTTTCGGTGTCATTCGTTCGTGTTGGCCCCCCCGCCCGGCAGGCGTTGCGAACGCGCATCAGGCTGCTGTTCCGGTAAACCCTGCTCAGCGAGTACGAAAATAGACCTATCGCCGAACCCGGGGCTTGTGTTCGAGGAGCGATCATCAACAGGGTTTTCCATGCCCGCAGAGCTTGGGAAAAGCCTGCTCCGGCCCAGTGACAGGTTCGCTAAGGCATCGATCAACGCCCGGTCACTGCTATCTTACCGACCTACAGAGTCATCTTACCCATGCGCATCCTGGAAATGAAGGCCATGCGTGGCCCCAACTACTGGTCGGTCAAACGACACAACCTGATCGTGATGCGCCTGGACATCGAGGGGTTGGAAGAACAGCCGACCGACAAGATCCCCGGATTCTACGAGCGCATGAAGGAATTGCTGCCCTCACTTTACTCGCACCGATGCAGCGAGGACCATGAGGGCGGCTTCTTCGAACGGGTGGAACGCGGCACATGGATGGGCCACGTGATCGAACACATCGCGTTGGAGATCCAGACGCTGGCCGGTATGGAGACCGGTTTCGGGCGCACGCGCAGCACGCGCGAGAGCGGTGTGTACAATGTGGTCTTCAGCTACATCGAGGAACCCGTGGGCATGTACGCGGCGAGGGCCGCGGTGCGTATCGCCGAGGCGCTGATCAGCGGCTCGACCTACGACCTCGCCGATGACCTGCAGAAGATGCGCGAGCTACGCGAAGAATCGCGCCTCGGACCCAGCACAGGAAGCATTGTGCAAGAGGCGGTGAACCGTGGCATTCCCTACCTGCGACTGAACGGACAAAGCCTCGTTCAACTCGGCCATGGCATACACCAGCAACGGATCCGGGCCACGATCACCAGCAAGACCAGCAACATCGGGGTGGATATCGCTGGCGACAAGGAAGAGACCAAGCAACTGCTGGAGAGCTACGAGATCCCCGTGCCCAAAGGCCGTGTGGTGCGGACGGAGGAAGGTTTGGAAGCAGCGATCGATTCGGTCGGCTACCCCTGCGTGATCAAGCCCAGCGGAGGTAATCATGGCCGTGGGGCGACCATTGGTATCAAGACCATGGCCGAGGCGAAGGTCGCGCTGGCCAAGGCCAAGGAGATCAGTCGCAGCGTCATCGTCGAACGCTACATCACTGGCCTGGACCATCGCCTGTTGGTGATCAACCACCGCTTTGTGGCGGGCGCGAAACGAACTCCCGCTTGTGTGGTCGGCGATGGCAAGAGTACCATCGCGCAGCTCGCTGCGGAAGTGAACAAGGACCCGCGTCGCGGCTTCGGGCATGAGAACGTCCTCACCCGAATCGACATCGATGACCACACCCTAAAGCTCATCGGCCTCAAAGGCCTCTCGCCCGAAAGCGTTCCCGCGAAAGGGGAGACCGTCTACCTGAAAGCCACGGCCAACCTCAGCACGGGCGGCACCGCCGATGACGTCACCGAAGTGGTGCATCCCTTCAACGTCTTCCTCGCCGAGCGCATCAGCCGCATAATCGACCTCGATATCTGCGGCATCGACATCATGACGGACGACATCAGCATTCCGCTGAACGAGAGCGGCGGGGCTGTCTTGGAGGTGAACGCGGCACCGGGCTTCCGCATGCACCTGGATCCCACGGGCGGCATTGGTCGCAACGTGGCCGAACCGGTGGTGGATATGCTCTTTCCGCCGGGTACACCCAGCCGCATCCCGATCATCGCGGTCACTGGAACGAACGGCAAGACCACGACCACGCGCCTTACCTCACACCTCATGCGCAGCGTGGGCTACAAAGTGGGCATGACGTGCAGCGATGGCGTGTACATCATGAACCGGCTGCTCATGAAGGGCGATTGCACCGGCCCGAGCAGCGCGCAGTTCGTGTTGAAGGAACCCGTGGTGGACATGGCAGTTCTTGAAACAGCGCGCGGTGGTCTCGTGCGCAGCGGTCTCGGCTTCGAACATTGCGATGTGGCCATCGTCACCAACGTGGCCGCCGATCACCTTGGCCTGAAGGACATCCACACTTTGGAGGATCTGGCGCATGTGAAGAGTACCGTGCCGCGTAGCGTGCGCCGCGATGGCTACGCGATCCTCAACGCCGATGATGAACTGGTAATGGCCATGCGCAAGCAATGCGATTGCAAGATCGCCCTCTTCAGCTTGGACGAGAACAACCGCCTCGTGCGACAGCACTGCAAGCTCGGTGGCCTCGCTGCCATCTACGAGAACGGCTTCGTCACCATCAGCAAGGGCGAATGGAAGTTGC
>Ga0105046_10014887_pt1 | contig 11978 bp, 10 predicted proteins | sample MAT03_FD_78385 | JGI IMG/M metagenome (GOLD analysis project Ga0105046, IMG submission 78385) | Freshwater microbial communities from Lake Fryxell liftoff mats and glacier meltwater in Antarctica - MAT-03 (megahit assembly) | ecosystem: Environmental > Aquatic > Freshwater > Ice > Liftoff...
AACTCGCTGCTCGAATCCAGCCGTGACGGCGAGTTCGGCTTCACTGAATGCGCCGAGCACGTGAAGGCGCAGGACATCAAGACCCTGTTGCTGCGTCATGCCGACGAGTGCCGTGGCGCTGCCGCCGAACTTGCCGGCCAGATTCGCCAGCTCGGTGGCGAGCCCGATGAAGGTGGCACCACCAGTGGTGCGCTGCATCGCGGTTGGGTGTCCGTGCGCGGCACGCTCAGCGGTTACACCGACCTGGCCATGCTCCAGGAATGTGAGCGCGGTGAAGACGCGGCACTCGCGCGTTACCGCAAGGCGCTCAAGGAGGAAGACTTGCCTTCAGGCATCCGCGCGATGATTGAGCGCCAGGCCCAGGGCGCCCAGCGCAACCATGACCAGCTCAAGGCCATGCGTGACGCGCTGAAAGCCACCTCTTAGTCCCCCTGCAAACTCCTCCGCAGAAGGCGGGCGACAAAAAAGCTGGCCTTGGCCAGCTTTTTCCTGGGCTGTCTGGGTGAAGAGTTGGTCTGGTGATCATGGGGTTCTTCTTGTGTAAGTTCCATGCAGTGTCTGCTTGCCATGCCGACGCCTGATATGCGGCCGGTAAAGTTTTGCACGCGGATCGAGGCAATCTGTGAGACTTTCTTCTTGCTATGCATTCCATAGCTGCTCACGCGCGCCGTTCGGGGGCTGCAGCCGTTTTCCACTCAGTTTTTTAGCCTGCTCCCACAGTCTACCTGGGCCGTGAGTGCAGCGCTGTGGGCACCGTAGCTGCTGTCCGTGACCTTGCAGCTTGACGCCTTTTCTATCGCCTTGACCAGGGCCGCCGTTTTTTGCGGCCTGTCGGACACCGACGGCGGGGCGAGGGCGGTCCAGGTGCTGGCGGTGATTTGCTCCACCTGGTAGGTCGTGCCGTCAAATTGCACGGCTTGCGCGCCCATCCCACCTTCGGCGCGCATGGCGCTGCAGGCCGATAGAAGGCTGGCAGAAACAGCAACCAGCAGGGCGATGGTTTGCGTTCGTGTCATGGATCGTCAGATTTCGAAAGCGAAGTGCGGCAAATGTTGAGACGCTTTGGGTTGCGGCACCGAAGGCGGCTTGTCTGGCAGTTTGGACTGCGGACAGCCGTTGAGCATGACCAGCGCAAGAACGGCAGTCAGGACGGGAAAAATTTGTTTTGGCTTCATCATGGGCGGGACTCCCGGCGGAAAAAAGTTGACATGCCATTCGTTCTGAGTCGGTACCGCGATCCTAGGCCGCAGGCCGGTCTTGCGACAGTGCATTCCAGGCCGCCATCCTGTCAGCGCAGCACGCTTGAGGGTGTGATGTGGGTCCTACACGCGCAGCTTGCTGTGCAGGCCATCGTCAAGGTTTGCGGGTCTTTGCTGGTTTGAAACCCAGCGCCTTCATGGGGCGGGACAAAGCGCAGCGGGCCGCCTCATAACCTTGCCATGGCGAGTTGCCGGCGGCCAGGCGTTCGGCGATGTTGGTGGCGCTCCAGTGCGCGGCACTGTCCAGACCAGCCAATTCATCCCAGCCTACCGGTACGGAAACGCCCATCCCCGGCCGGGCACGCACCGACCAGGCACAGACGGTGGTGGCACCGAAACCATTGCGCAGGTAATCCGGGAAAATTTTTCCGACCCGATGGGTCGGCCCGCTTTTGGCGACAAAACGCTCGGGGATCACGCGGGACAGGTGCTGCACAATGGCCTGGGAAAAGTTCTTGACCGTGTCCCAGTCAAAGGCAGATGCAAGCGGCACCACCACATGCAGGCCCTTGCCGCCGCTGGTCTTGAGGAAGGCCGGCAAGCCCAGTTCTGTCAGGAAGGCGTGAACCAGTTGCGCCGCCTCCTGCACCTGGGCCCAGGGCACACCTTCGCCAGGGTCCAGGTCAAAAATCATGCGGTCGGGTTTGCCGATGGCCCGCGTGGTGGCGTTCCAGGTATGAAACTCCATCACGTTGAGCTGCGCCGCCGCCAGCAGCGTGTCGGCCGAGGCAATCTCCAGCAACGGGGCGTGGCCCGGATCAAAGTCCGGGTCCAGCAGCTGGATACCGGGAATGGCGGTGGCCTGGGCATGCTTCTGGAAAAACAGCTCCCCCTGGATGCCGTCCGGCGCACGCACCAGCGCCACTGGCCTGGCCTTGAGGTGCGGCAGCATCAGCGGGGCGACCAGCGCGTAATGCTGGATCAGGTCCAGCTTGGTCAGGCCCGTGCTTGCATCGATGACCCGCTCAGGATGGGTGATGCGCAGCTTGCCGGTGTGCGCCACCGGCTTGCCTGGGCTGCTTTTTCTGGCGGCGCCGGTTTTTGCCGGTCGCGCCGCAGGTTTGCCTGCTTGCATGACTTTCTCCATGGGTAAGGCTGATTCACGGGTGACCTTGCGCGCGTCCTTGTCGCTGCGCAGGCCCCGGAAGACCGCGTGCCGGATATGCCCGGCGTGGGTCCATTGCGCAAAAACAACTTCAGCCACCAGCGCGGGTTTCACCCAGTGGCCCTTGACCGACGTGGGCAAGCCGGCAAAAGCCGGGCGCGGTGCTGCCAGCGGCGCAAGGCGGGCCTGCAGGCTTTCAAGGGTTTGGTCGTCGAAACCCGTGCCCACATTGCCCACATAGTTCAGCTTGCCTTCCCCGTCGTACACGCCCAGCAACAGCGCACCCAGGCCGGCGCGTGAACCCTTGGGGTCGGTGTAGCCGCCGATCACGAACTCCTGGCGCAACCGGGTTTTGAGCTTGATCCAGTCCAGCGAGCGGCGGGACACGTAGGCTGACGACGCCCGCTTGCCGATCACACCCTCCAGGCCAAGCGTGCGCGCCGAGTCCAGCAGGTCTTGCGCGCCGCTGTCGAAGGTTTCGCTGAAACGCAGGTGGTCGAGCGCGGCCGCCTGGATCAGGGCGCGCAGGATGTCACGGCGCGCCACCAGCGGCAACTGGCGCAAGTCGTAGCCCGCATAAAAGGGCAGGTCGAACACGTAGTAGACGATTTGCGACGTGCTCGCGCTGTCGAAGGCGTTTTGCAGCGCGCCGAAATCCGGAACGCCGTCCTTGCCCTGCACCACGATCTCGCCATCCAGCCAGGCTGAGCGCCAGCCCGGTTGCGACAGCGTTTTCACCAGTGCCGGGAGCTTGGCCGACCAGTCATGGCCGTTGCGGGTAAAGCAGCGGATGGACTTGCCCTCGATACGCGTGAGCAGGCGGTAACCGTCGAACTTGATCTCGTACAACCAGTCCCCGCCGTCCGCCGGCAGGGCTGTGACCAGGGTGGCGAGCTCCGGCGACAGTTGCTCCGGCAGTTCGGCCTTCACGGCGCCCGGCGGCAGCCTCGGACGAGTGCCTGTTTTGGAGGCCGCCTTGGTGCGCGATTGGGTGGGCGTTTTTTTGATCGGGGCAGCTTTGGCCAAAACTCTTGTTTTGGCGGGAAGTGGCTGGCCGGTGAGCACGCTGTTGGGCAGGGCCTCCAGCACGTCATAACTGGCAGCCGGCTGGGCCTGGTCGTCTTTTTCCTTGATCAGCAGCCAGGGCGGCTGTTTCTCGCCGTCCTTGCCGTGCATGCGCACCAGCGTCCAGTGGCCCCTGAGTTTTTCACCCTTGAGCTCGAACTTGAGCTTGCCGCTTTTGAGGCCCGCAGACGGATCGCCCGCGGGGAGCCAGGTGCCGCGGTCCCACACAATGACGCTGCCGGCGCCGTACTGCTTTTCAGGAATCGTGCCTTCAAACCCGCCGTAGGAGATCGGGTGGTCCTCGACCTGGACGGCCATGCGTTTGAGCTGGGGGTCCAGGCTGGGGCCTTTGGGCACTGCCCAGCTTTTGAGCGTGCCTTCGAGTTCGAGCCGTAAGTCGTAATGCAGGTGGCTGGCGTGGTGTTTCTGTATTACAAAGCTCAGGGCTTTGGAGCGCCGCCCACCGGCCGCCGGCTCCGGTGTGCGGCGGAAGTCGCGTTTGCTGCGGTAGCTTTTTAAAAGCTCGGCAATCGCCATGACCGGACAGGTGCGCGGCCGGCCTCAAGCCGCCTTGCGCCGCGCTGGGGTGGTTTTTGCAGCGGCAGGGGCTTTGCGGCCAGATTTGGCCGGCACTTTTTTCGCGGGCGTTTTGACCGCCGCGCTGTCTGCTCTGGCCGCTGCGCCACCCTTGTTTCTGAGGCTGCGCTGCAGCAGCTCGGTCAGGTCGATGATCCTGGCGCCGGAGCGGGCTTCCGGTTCGCCGGGCTGTTCTGGCTGCTCCACGGTTTCTACCCTGCCTTCCTTCACCTTCTGTTTGACCAGCGCCATGATTTCATCCTTGAAGGAATCGCTGAACTGCTCGGGCTTCCATTTGTCGGTCATGTCGTCCACCAGCTGTTCGGCCATGGACAGCTCCTTCTCGGACAGCCCGGCGGCCTTGGCGCCTTCGGGCGGCAGGTCCAGGTCTTCCCAGGTGCGGATGTCGGTGCCCCAGCGCAGCAGGTTGAGGATCAGGCCCGGGCCGGAAGGCACCAGCACGGCCAGGTGCTGCTTGGTCTGGATCACCACGCGGGCGATGCCGACGCGCTGGGTTTTCAGCAGGGTGTCGCGCAGCAGCGCATAGACTTTTTTGCCCTTGTTGATGGGGGCGATGTAATAGGGCCGCTCCAGGTAGACAAAAGGGATGTCCGTGTTCGGCACGAAACTTTCGATCTCTATGGTCTGCGTGGTCTTGGGGTAGGCACCGGCGATTTCCTCGGGGGACAACACCACGTATTGACCGTCTTCGTACTCAATGCCCTTGACGATGTTCTCGCTGGTGATTTCCTTGCCGGTTTTTTTGTTGATGCGCCTGTAACCGACCGGGTCCATGCTGCGCTTGTCCAGCCAGTCGAAGTCCAGTCCGCTTTCCGTGGTCGCCGAATGCAGCGACACCGGGATGTGCACCAGCCCGAAGCTGATGGCACCTTTCCATAATGCGCGGGAGGCCATTACCTGCTCCTTTCTGTCTGTCTGTACGTTGGTGGGCTGTCCCCATGCAAACGAAAATTTATGGAAAGCAGGGGCCTTGAGGTGTCGGCAGGCGACCAGCGAGGCCGTAGGACGACGGCCTCGATATGACTACGTCTGCCCTTTTACTTGCTATCCAATTAGTAGCGAAAAATTGCCATCAAACAAGGGCGTAACGGAGATTTGGTGCTTGGATAAGCGTCCCCGGATTGGGAAAAGTCCTGTAAGCGTTATCGAGCTTTCCGTTCTATGACGCAAATTCTTCAATGATCCGGAGATAAAGAATGGCAAATTTCACTCGCGTTGTCCGTGCTGCTTTGGCAGCTACAGCAGTGGTTCTGGTGGTCGCAGGTTGCGGCATGATGCATAAAGCCCCTCCCATGGTGACATTGACGACGCAAATGCGTGCGGCCAATAAAGGTTCTCCCGTTGCCAGCGCCGCAACCGGTCAGGTCGATGCCATGTTCAACCAAGAGACCAACGTTCTCCGCTGGCAGCTCACACAAAACAGCCAGGCCATAGTGCCTGTTTCTTTTTGCCTTGCAAAGTGTCCTACATATGTCTAGCGCAGCTACTGACGCGGTGCGGCGACGCCTCGGCATAAAGTGGTGACTGGTTATCAACCCGCTGCCCCGCAGCCAAACCGAAGGAAATACGGCATGAAACCAGTCAAACGAAGCCCGAACCCCAGTCACCAGGACGCTCCAAAACATCCCAGGCAGCTGGGTGGCGAACAACAGGCGCTGGCAGAAAAAGCAGCAGGCAGCTCGGCCAGTGTCAAGGCGAGGATCGAGTCCCAGAATATGCCCGACAAACCGCCGCTTCATCATCAGCACATGCCCAACAGCTCGGGGCGCAAGTAAAAGCTGCTTTTAGTTAACACGCGCTGCGTACCAGATCGAAAAAACTAAGGGCCTCACCATGGCAATGAAATTTTCCAACTTATTGATTTCTACCCTGCTGACTCTTGCGGCCGCTGCGGCATTGGCACAACCTGTTGCCATGGAGGACCGCCTGCTGGAAAGGGGCGCCGTGGCCGACGTGACTCCACAGCAACGCTACCGCACGGCCATCAACGAGGCGGGCGGCGGCTACAAGCTTTACCTGGCCGAATGCGCAAGCATGGCGGCAGCCGGGCGCACCGCGTGCAGGCGCGAGGCCAAGGCGGTGTACGACCGCGACATGGCAACCGCGCGCGCTATCTTGCGTACCAGATAGAAATTCAGTTTGTGTCGGCGCGGCCTGCCGACATCTGCCGGACTTTTTCGCGCGCCTCGTCGCCTTCGGGGATGGGCTCACCGCTGTCGCGCCACTGCACTGCGGCCTTGAAACCCTCGGCCTGCGCATAACGACGAAACCACATGCCTTCGGGGTTGTGGCGGGTGATGCCGTCAAACACCGTCGCCATCATCTGCGTCTGCTCCAGGCCCATGGTCAGCATGACCTGGTTGACTACCATCTTGTGCATGGCCAAGTGGGAACGCGGCACGCCGGCAATGCGCAGCGCCAGCTTCAAGGTGGCGGCTTCGAGCTGGTCCAGCGGCACACTTTCATTGGCCAGGCCCCAGTCGGCGGCTTTTTTGCCGTCGATGGTGTCGCCGGTAAACATCAGCTGCTTGGCACGCGTGGCACCCAGCCGATACGTCCACATCGCCGTGGTGGGGCAGCCCCAGACGCGTGTCGGCATGTAGCCGATGCGTGCATCGTCGGCCATCACCAGCAGGTCGCAGCTCAGCGCAATGTCGCTGCCGCCGGCTGCGGCGTAGCCATGCACCTTGGCAATCGTCGGCTTGGGGCTGCGCCACAGGCTCATGAAGTCTTCGGTGTTGCGCTTCATGTAGGCGTAATCGACCATCGGGTCCCAGGGCGTTTTCTCCTGCTGGCAAGGGTGGTCGATGTTGTCCTGGCCAAAGAAGTTGAGGTCGTAGCCGCCGCAAAAGCCCTTGCCCGCGCCCTCGACAATGATCACGTGAACCTCGTCTTCGGCGGCTGCCCAGTCCATAGCGGCGCGGATTTCGCGCGGCATCTCCTCGTTGATGGCATTGAGCCGTTCGGGGCGGTTCAGCAGCAGTCGGGCAATGCGGGGGTGGGCGGCATCCTTGTCGATGCGCAGGGTGCTGAAGGTGGGCATGTCTTGTCTCCGGTGGGTTGATGCAAACCATCATAGCCAAGGGTGGGACAGGCACCGTGGCGGGCAACGGGTGGTCAAATTCCCCAATCTGGTTGCGCCTGCAACCAGTTCGCTTTATAGTTGCGTCCGCAACCAACCTGGCGCCTGCCCATGACTTCCATGAATTCCCCGTTCCCTGACCGCATTCCGGTGCTGATTGCCGGCGGCGGACCGGTGGGGCTCACCCTTGCCGCTTTGCTCTCGCGCTACGGCATCGAATGCCTGGTGGTGGAAGCTGATGAGGCTTATTGCAGCGGCAGCCGCGCGATCTGCATGTCGCGCCGCTCGCAGGAAATCCTCGGCTGGGTCGGCGCCGACCGGCCGCTGGTGGCCAAAGGCTTGTCCTGGGTGGGCGGGCGCAGTTATCACCGCGATGCCGAGGTGCTGCATTTCCAGATGCCCAGCGAGCCGACCCAGCGTTTTGCGCCCATGCTCAACATTCAGCAGTTTTACGTCGAGGAGTTTGCGCACCAGGCCTGCACGCCGGCCATGGACTTGCGCTGGTCCAGCCGTGTGACGGCTGTACGCAAGCTGGCCGACGGCGTGGAGGTCGAGGTGCAAACCCCTCATGGTGCGCACACCGTGCGCGCCGACTGGGTCGTGGCCTGCGACGGAGGCCGCAGCACGGTGCGCGAGCAGCTCGGCCTGCAGCTGCAGGGCACGCAGTACGACGGGAAATACGTGATCGTCGACATCGTTCAGAAGACCCGGCGCGCGGTCGAGCGCCTGGCCTGGTTTGACCCGCCGTCGAATCCCGGCTCGACGATTTTGATGCACCGCCAGCCCGACGACATCTGGCGCATCGACTACCAGATCCGCGACGACGAAGATCCGGTGGAAGCCGTCAAGCCCGAAAACGTGTTGCCGCGCGTGCAAAGCCACCTGAGCATGATCGGCGAGGACGCGCCGTGGGAGCCGCTGTGGATTTCGATCTACAACGCCAAATGCCTGAGCCTGGACAGCTACCGCCACGGTCGCGTGTTATTTGCCGGCGATGCCGCGCACCTGGTGCCCATTTTCGGCGTGCGCGGGCTCAACTCCGGCCTCGACGATGCTGGCAACCTGGCCTGGAAGCTGGCTGCAGTGATCGAGGGCAGGGCAAGCGAAAGCTTGCTCGATTCCTATTCCACCGAGCGGGTCCACGCCGCGCGTGAAAACATCGCCTACGGCGCCAAAAGCACCGAGTTCATGGCACCGCCCAACTTTGCGTTCAAACTGATGCGTGAGGCCACCTTGCGGCTGGCACTCAGCGACGAGAAGGTGCGGCCGCTGATCAACCCGCGCCAGTCTTCGCCCATCACCTATGTCGACTCACCGCTCAATCTGGCGCAAGCTGGTGAGTGGGCGAGCGACCTGGCCGCACCCGGCGCGCCTGCACCCGAGGCACTGCTGGCCGGCCCACACGGCCCGCTTTATCTGACGCAGTGTTTTGGCCGGGACATGGTGTGCCTGGTGTTCGCCGACGGCGCCATGCCCGATGCGCTTCGGGATTTGCGGGACCATGGCGTTGCGGTGCTGGTGATTGAGCCCGAGCCCGACACCCTGGGTCAGGCGCGCCAGCGTTACGGCCTGCCCGACGCCAGGGCCGAGGCGCTGGTGCTGGTACGCCCCGACGGCTATGTGATGGGCCGCTGGCGCGGCCTGGACCCGGCGCCGCTGCTGGCCGCCCTCGAACAGAAAGGATTCGCCGTATGACCGATGCCGACCTTGACCGCAGTTATTCCGCCTTGTGCGAAGCCCTTGCGCAGGTGGGCGAGGCCCACGCGCCGCTCTTGCTCTCGATGCTGAGCCTGTCGCTGATGAGCCGCTTCGAACGTGCCGACCAGGGGTTGCCTCTGATCGCCAACGCGCAGAAACAATGCGCCGCCGGGGCCGGTGATGCCGCGTAAACCTCCCGACGCCCCGCAGCTGGACGAGTTCCTGAGCTACCGGCTGCACCTCCTCAACAAGCTGACCGACAAATTCAGCAGCAACGCCTATGCCGACGAGTTTGGCCTGCCGATCGGCGAGGCGCGCTGCCTGGCGGCCATCGGCAACTTTGCGCCGCTCTCGGTGATGGCGCTGGCCGCCAGGGCCAACCTCAACAAGGGCCAGGCCAGCCGTGCGGCGCAGTCGCTGGTTGACCGCGGCCTGGTGCGCAAGGATGCCAGCGCATCCGACGGCCGCGGCGTGGTGCTGACGCTGACCAAGGCAGGCCAGAGCTTGTGGAGCCGCGTCATGGCGCTGATTGCGCGGCGCAACGATGAGATTTTTGGCTGCCTGTCGGCGTCGCAGCAGCAGCAGCTGGGCCGCATGCTGGACCGGCTGATTACCCACGCCCGGGCCTGAATCGGTCATTTAAAGGCGGGCTCCGGCTGATTCGAGGCGCGTAGTACCCATTTGCGGCGCACGAGCGGGTTTAAAACCTTAAAATCCTTAGGTACCCTTCAAAGCCCCCATGAACGCCCCCATCGACGTCTCTTTTTTCGCGCGCGCCGCCAAACCGCTGACCAGCTACCGAAAGTACTGGGCCAGCCGTTTCGGCACGTCGAAATTTCTGCCGATGAGCCGGGCCGAGATGGACGTGCTGGGCTGGGACAGCTGCGACATCGTCATCGTCAGCGGCGACGCCTATGTGGACCACCCGAGCTTCGGCATGGCGGTCATCGGCCGCATGCTCGAAGCCCAGGGCTTTCGCGTCGGCATCATTGCCCAGCCCGACTGGCAAAGCGCCGACCCCTTCAAGGCGCTGGGCAAACCGAACCTGTTTTTCGGCGTGACCGCCGGCAACATGGACTCGATGATCAACCGCTACACGGCCGACCGCAAGATCCGCAGCGACGACGCCTACACGCCCGGCGACATCGGCGGCAAGCGGCCCGACCGCGCCGCGCTGGTGTATTCGCAGCGCTGTCGCGAAGCCTACAAAGACGTGCCCATCATTCTCGGCGGCATCGAAGGTTCGTTGCGCCGCATCGCGCACTACGACTACTGGTCCGACAAGGTGCGCCGATCCGTCGTGATCGACGCCAAATGCGATTTGCTGCTGTACGGCAATGCCGAACGCGCGATTGTCGAAATCGCCCACCGTCTGGCTGCCAAAGAAACTGTGGCGACCATGACCGACATCCGCGGCACGGCCTTCATCCGCCGCAGCGGTGATGAGACGGCGCAGGGCTGGTTCGAGATCGATTCGACCAGCGTCGATGCGCCGGGCCGGGTCGAGGCGCATGTCAACCCGTATCTGATGATTTCGGAGCAGGCGAAAGAGCAGGGCGCCAGTTGTGCGCGTGAAGACGAGGCGGCAGAAGTGGCAGCACAGGCTGAATCCGAGGCGCAAAACACCGTTCGCCCTGAGCCTGTCGAAGGGCTGGCACCGGCTTCGACAGGCTCAGCCCGAACGGGAACGGGCTCAGCCCGAACGGATGGGGCGTTCACGATCAAACCGCTGACCTTTGTGCCCAATCCCAGCCTGTCCCACATGCGGGGCAAGATCAAGGTGCCGCCGCGAGACCGCTCCGTCATCCGCCTGCCGTCTTACGAGCAAGTCAAAAGCGATGCCGTGCTGTACGCCCACGCCAACCGCGTGCTGCATCTCGAAACCAACCCCGGCAATGCGCGCGCGCTGGTGCAGGCGCACGGCGAGGGCGATGAAGCCAAAGGCGGTAAACGCCTGGCGCGCGACGTCTGGATCACACCGCCGCCGATCCCGCTGACCACGGCCGAGATGGACTACGTGTTCGACCTGCCGTATGCACGTTCGCCGCATCCCTCGTATGCCGATGAAGCCGGTAGCCACGACGGCGCGACCAAAATCCCGGCGTGGGAGATGATCCGCTTCAGCGTCAACATCATGCGCGGCTGTTTCGGCGGCTGCACCTTCTGCTCGATCACCGAGCACGAGGGCCGCATCATCCAGAGCCGCTCTGAAGACTCGGTGATCCGCGAGATCGAGGCCATTCGCGACACCGTCAAGGGGTTCACCGGCGCGATCTCCGACCTGGGCGGCCCGACCGCCAATATGTACCGCATCGGCTGCAAGTCACCCGAGATCGAATCGGCGTGCCGCAAACCGAGCTGCGTCTATCCCGGCATCTGCTCCAACCTGAACACCGATCACAACCCGCTGATCAAGATGTACCGCCGCGCGCGGGCGCTCAAGGGCGTGAAGAAAATTTTGATCAGCTCCGGCCTGCGTTACGACCTGGCCGTGCAAAGCCCTGAGTACGTGAAAGAGCTGGTCACGCACCACGTCGGCGGCTACCTGAAAATTGCGCCCGAGCACACCGAGCAGGGGCCGCTGACCAAGATGATGAAGCCCGGCATCGGCAGCTACGACAAGTTCAAGCAACTGTTCGAGAAGTACTCGCTCGAAGCCGGTAAAAAGCAGTTCCTGATTCCGTATTTCATCGCCGCCCACCCCGGCACCAGCGACGAAGACATGATGAACCTGGCGATCTGGTTGAAGAAAAACGGTTTTCGCGCCGACCAGGTGCAGACCTTTTATCCGTCGCCGATGGCGACTGCCACGACGATGTACCACACCGGCAAAAACCCGCTGCGCAAAATCACGCGCAGTTCGGAAACAAGCGAGACGGTGGACATCGTGCGCGGCGACAAGCGCCGCCGCCTGCACAAGGCTTTTTTGCGCTACCACGATGCCAACAACTGGCCGCTGCTGCGCGAAGCGCTCAAAAGCATGGGCCGCGCCGACCTGATCGGCAACGGCAAACACCATTTGATCCCGACCTTCCAGCCGCTGACCGACGGCAGTTACGTCAGCGCACGCAAGAAAAACTCGACCACGGTGGCGCTCAAAACCGTCACGCCGGTCAAAGGTCGCATCCTGACCCAGCACACCGGCCTGCCACCCCGCGACAACGGCTCGGCC
>Ga0105046_10014894_pt1 | contig 11974 bp, 9 predicted proteins | sample MAT03_FD_78385 | JGI IMG/M metagenome (GOLD analysis project Ga0105046, IMG submission 78385) | Freshwater microbial communities from Lake Fryxell liftoff mats and glacier meltwater in Antarctica - MAT-03 (megahit assembly) | ecosystem: Environmental > Aquatic > Freshwater > Ice > Liftoff...
CTGCCTATGGCGGACACGGTTAGAAAATGAGAGGATATACTATGATATATGCACCTATCCTATAAATCCTAAAATCCTGGGTATCCTGATTCTGACAAAAAAGCTACATTTGGCCATGAAAAGTAGTGTGGTGCTATGGTTTATTCTTTTGCCCTTTGCATTGATGGGTCAAAAGGTTTTACTCAAACCCACAGAACCTATTGTGCTGGATAGCCGGTGATTGGTCTTGTATTTGCTACTCCCCGTCGGTAGGCCGGGTGGAGCCTGTATTTAGGAGTCTCCTCATTTGTGCTATCCTACCGGCATCACCAAGCATTGAAGAAAAACGCAGATCCAATCCATTATTTTTTTTATATATTTACACCAATTAAAACACCATTTGGCGTATGAAAATACACTACAAAACCAAGCAAATTTACGGATCTATTTTACTCTATATCGTGCTTTGTCTAGGCATCAACTACAATGCTAAAGCTCAAAATTTCAGCGATATTTCAATTAAAATCAGTGATCCTTTTCAAGAATCAAATCCAACGGTTCTTTCTGCAAGTATAAAGTATTGGAACGGTACCATTTGGGAAGGAGGCGAACCTGATGCAAACTCAGATGCCGTTATTTCTCAAAACTACAATGGGGCAGGATTCGCTGCAAAAGACTTGGTGGTTTCCAATGGCAAATCTCTGATTGCAAGTTCTGATATCGAAATATATGGCAATGTGGACAATCAATCCAGAAATACCATTTCGGGGACTGTCTTGCTAAAAGGCTTAAATGCTCAAACTTTTAAAGGCAAAATTCAGAACCTTACTTTAAACAATGTTAGAGGTGCAAGTTTAGCTGGCTTAACGGAATTAACAGGAACGCTGAAACTTGAAGCAGGCACGTTGGTTACAAATCGAAATTTGATATTGATTTCAAATGCCTCAGGGACAGCCCGAATTGCAAAAATAGAACCACTTGCCTTTCTTGATGGAGATGTAAATGTCCAAAGATTTGTGCCTGGCTCAACCGCCGGCTGGCATTTTATAGGCACTTCGGTTTTGGGCCAAACGCAAGCCAACTGGTCTGACAATTTCCAATTAACCAACAGATTTCTCTTTGTGAATAACGAAGCAGGGACTATTAACTCCGGCGATCAGAAAAATGGATGGGAATACGCACCATCGACAATTGAAATAGGCAAAGGATATCGGGCATTCCTGAATCAAGGCTTTTTCAATGCTGGAGCGGTTTATGACAATACAGGGCCTATTTTTACTGGTCCCAAAACATTCCCAATCACCTACACAAGCACGGGATACAATGGAGGTGGCTGGAATTTTATTTCCAATCCCTATCCATGCGAAATAGATTGGCATATCCTTTCAAAATCTTCAATAGATGGGCAAATACACATTTGGAACCCTGAAACTGCAAACTATGGCTCTTACACCCAAGGAACTGGCATCTCTACTTTTGGGGTAAACAGATACATTCCATCGGGTCAATCCTTTTTTGTAAAAGCATCCTCACCAGGGGCATCGCTTACGATAGACGAATTTGCCAAACCAGAAATTCCAGCTGATAATTCTTTCCTTCGAATCGCTACAGATCCTAGCAATGTGGCCAGATTCACTTTAAGAGGACCATCGGGCAAAACCGATGAAGCGGCAGTGAGGTGGATGGACGAGAGCACGAAAAATTTTGATGCTTATTATGATGCCAATGAATTGTATAGTACCGGGCAAATCAATCTTTACACCCGAACAGAGGAAGGCACCAAAGTTGCTATTCAGGCAAGACCTTTTTATGAATCAGATAGCATTTACATTTCCTATGATGTGTCAGAACCTGGTAGCTATTTTCTACAAGGAAAAATAAGCCCTGATATTTTTGAGGGAAAAACCTGGTTTATAAAAGACCTCAGCAACGGAATTATGCAAGAGATTCAGGAAGAATTTCTGCTCCCTTTTAATGTTGAAAATGATGTTTTAAACCCAAGTAGCCGATTTAGATTGGTTGCTTATGAACCAGTTATAGCTTCACGACTAAATTATTCTGATCCAATTTTTAAACTTTATCCCAATCCTGCAGTAGATCAATTTGAAATAGAAGGTGCTTCAGAAGTTGCCAAAGTTTCGGTTTCCGATTTGAATGGGAGGCTGCTTTTGGAGCAAATGAATGATGGAAACAAACATATTTCAATAGCCACAGAGGCTTTAGAAACAGGCATTTATATAGTAAAGATCCAAACCACCAAAGCAGTTCAGACACATAAGCTTGTAAAAGAGTAAGTTTTGGTTTTGTTCAAAATGCTTACAATTTTGCAAAAACAAGAAGAGCGACCGAAGCCAATGTTTCGGTCGCTTTATTTTTGAGTGTCCCATCATTAGTATTCACAAATCCGAATCCAGATTACGCAAATGGCAAAGTCAAAAACAGTTTTCTTTTGTCAAAATTGTGGATTTGAATCCCCAAAATGGCAAGGCAAATGCCCATCTTGCAATGAGTGGAATACGCTGGTAGAAGAGATCGTTCACAAAGAAGTATCTTCTGGCTGGTCACCAGTCAAGCTTGCAAATCCAGGACAAAAACTTAAAAAAATAGAAGAAATAGGCTCAGAAACACAAGTTCGGATGCAAACCATAGATCCGGAACTGTCCAGGGTTTTGGGTGGGGGAATAGTACCTGCAAGTTTTGTATTAATAGGTGGAGAACCAGGCATAGGAAAATCTACTTTAATGCTTCAGGAAGCGCTGGCATTGCCGGGCCGAAAGGTTTTATATGTAAGTGGGGAAGAAAGCCATCAACAAATCAAAATGAGGGCGGATAGACTTGGGATTACAAATGAGAATTGCTACATCCTAAGCGAGACGGAGCTTGGCCAAATATTGGGATATGCAGTTGATATTCAGCCCGATTTATTGATTATTGATTCCATTCAAACGCTCTATACCGCAAAATTAGAAGGTTCGCCAGGATCGGTTTCTCAAGTCAGAGAATGTGCGGGATCATTGCTTCGCTTTGCCAAAGAAGCCTTGATAACGACCTTTATTATTGGCCATATTACCAAAGATGGCACCATAGCCGGCCCAAAACTTTTGGAACATATGGTTGATACTGTGCTGATGTTCGAAGGTGAAAAACACATGAATTTCAGAATATTACGAACCATAAAAAACAGATTCGGCTCTTCTTCTGAACTTGGAATTTATGAAATGATGGGTGAAGGTCTTAAGCCTGTTCTAAATCCATCCGAAATTCTACTTAGTCATAAAGAAGACGAATTGAGTGGTGTGGCCATTGGATCGATGCTGGAAGGAAATAGGCCGCTAATGATTGAAATTCAGTCGCTTGTAACACAAAGTGGATACGCAACGCCCCAACGTTCCGGGACAGGATTTGATGGAAAAAGACTTGCGATGCTTTTGGCTGTTTTAGAAAAAAGAGGGGGCTTCCGTTTGGGCAATCAGGATGTTTTCCTAAATATTGCTGGTGGACTCAAAGTTGAAGATCCCGCCATTGATCTCGCTGTTTGCATTTCGCTTATTTCTTCTTTGGAGAATAGAATTGTACCAGCTTCTGTCTGCTTTGCTGGTGAAGTGGGTCTAGGCGGAGAAGTTAGGGCCGTAAACCGAATTGAAAGCAGACTGGCTGAGGCAGACCGTCTTGGGTTCAAAAAGATCTATGTTTCTACCTACAATTTTTCGAAAATAAGCTCCGATAAATACAAACTTGAAATAATAGGTGTAAAAAGATTGGATGAATTAATCATCCAACTCTTTCTCAAATCCTAAGGCATATCCTTATGGAATCTAAAAATCTTGCTTAATGAGCTGCAGCAAATACGTCCCATATCCACTTTTTACAAGCGGTTTAGCGAGTGTCTCCAATTGCTCCTTGTTGATAAAACCCATTCGATAGGCAACTTCCTCTATACAACCTATTTTAAGACCTTGTCTTTCTTCAATTACCTGGACAAATTGACCAGCTTGCATGAGGGAAGCAAAAGTCCCTGTATCCAACCAGGCAGTTCCACGGTCTAAAATGCCGACCTTTAGTTTTCCCATTTCAAGATAAATCTTATTAACATCGGTAATTTCTAACTCACCGCGAGTGCTTGGCTTTAATGTTCTGGCAATTTCTACAACCGAATTGTCGTAAAAATACAAGCCAGGAACGGCGTAGCTACTTTTGGGATTCTCAGGCTTTTCTTCAATCGATTTGGCATTGAGTTCTTTATCAAATTCCACAACACCGTATCTTTCAGGATCATTAACATGATAGGCAAAAACTACGCCCCCCTCTGGATCATTGTTGGCACGAAGCAACTTGCCCATGCTTGACCCATAGAAAATATTATCACCAAGAACCAAGGCTACCTTATCATTGCCAATAAACTTTTCGCCGATCACAAAAGCCTGGGCCAGCCCATCGGGAGAAGGTTGAACCGCATATTGAAAATTACAACCAAGCCTGGATCCATCGCCAAGAAGCTTTTCGAAATTTGGCAAATCAGAAGGTGTTGAAATAATCAAAACATCTTTTATCCCAGCCAACATCAAAATTGACAATGGATAATAGATCATTGGTTTGTCATAAACCGGCATTAACTGTTTTGAAACCGCCAACGTCAAAGGATGGAGTCTGGTACCAGATCCGCCTGCAAGAATAATTCCTTTCATATTTTAAAAAAGAGCTGCAAGTTTTTTAAAAAATATGAAATTGCCCCACACTTATAAAAATAAAATGAATAAAAGTATTGAAACTGAAAATGCGCCTAAGCCAATTGGGCCATATAGCCAAGCCATTTGCAACGGAAATCTGGTTTGGGTAAGTGGATGCATTGCCTTAAATGCCTCCAGTGGCGAGATGGTTCAGGCAAATATTTCGGAAGAAACACATGCAGTGATGCGCAACTTGAAGGCAATAGTTGAAGCAAGTGGAAGTTCTATGGCTAAAATTGTTAAAACTTCCATCTTTCTTACAGATATGAGCCAGTTCTCAGTGGTGAATGAAATCTATGGCCAATACTTCATTTCTCCCTATCCAGCAAGGGAAACCGTTCAGGTTTCGGCATTGCCAAAGGGTGCTAATGTTGAGATTTCCTGCATGGCATGCCTTTAGAATTTGGTCATCTTTAACAAAAAATTACACACGGAAAAAATCAGTGGATTTGACCTATGGCAGGCCACGCTAAAAGAAATTACCTTTGGGTATATCTTAATTCCTATAAGCAATGAGCGACTTTTATACCCTCCGCGGCCATAATTTTTTTTCGGCCTTTGATGATTCCAACAGTGATGACGACGACTTCGAAGCTGAAGCAGACGAAGTAGATGAAGAAGATGAAATTGAAGATGACTTCGCCGATGAAGACATGGACGAACTCATCTTTGATGCCAACGAAGAAGGCGTAGATGAATTTGACACAATCAAAGATCCCGATGAGGCTGATGATGATTTCGATGATGAAGACGATGCGGAAGAAGACGTTGAAGAAGACGAAGATGATGACTTCTAAAAACTCATCTTCATCATTTATAACGGCACAGCTTTTGTTTTTAGGTTATTAGGAATTAATAACCTATTTTAAACTTATGGAAGCATTGGCAAAAAGGCACGTACACATTTATACTGAATCAAGTCCGAATCCGAACTCGCTCAAGTTTGTTGTCAATTTTTTGATCACACCCGAAGGCAAGGATTTTAACTTCATTTCTCTGGAATCGGCTTCACAATCCCCTCTTGCTCAACAACTATTTCAAAAATACGATTGGGTTGAACAGGTTTTTTTCATGAATAATTTCGTAACCTTAACCAAAAGTGAAGGAGCGGAATGGTTTGAATTGGTTACTGAAATTAAGCCATTTCTACAACAATTTTTTGAAGATAAAAGTCCAATTTTCGCCTTCAATTCTGAAACAGAAATGCAAGCTGCCATTGAGTCAGTGCAAGGCGAAAATGATACAGAACGACAGATCATTCAAATACTTGATGAATATGTAAAACCCGCTGTGGAGGGAGATGGTGGCGCAATTTCATTTGTTTCTTTTCAGGAAGGCACTGTTAATCTGGAACTTAGAGGATCATGCAGCGGGTGTCCATCCTCAATGGTCACTTTGAAACAAGGCATAGAAAACCTCCTTACCCGAATGGTTCCTGAGGTAAAAGATGTGGTTGCTGTCAATATGTAATTTCTGCAACCACAGGAGTTATTCTACTCAGACAGAGTCTGGTACACTTAAAATTCGATTTTTAAGACGCAAAAGAATCTCAGCTTTTGCGCCTTTTTTTATTTTTTAGAGTCAACTGCTGTCAGTTGATTTTTGGTGAAATCAGAAAGCACAAGTTTGCCACTTATTGCCGCCCTTTCTAACAACAACTTGTCCCAATCTTCTGTCCCTTCCCAAAAAATCTTCTTTAAGTTGCTTAGCGCTTCAGCATTATAACTGGCCAGCCTTTTGGCCAAATCTAAAATAGCGGCGTCCATTACTTCCACTGTTTCAAAAACATCAACAAATAAACCCCTTTCTTTTCCCCATTGAGGTGAATAAAACTCTGATGCATTGAGCGTTAGTTGAGAAAAAGCGGAAAGACCCAGTTTCCGCTCAACCGCCGGGCCAACCACGAATGGCCCAATTCCGATGGTCAATTCGCTGAGTTTAATGGAGGCCTGGGTGGTTGCCAAACAATAATCAACAGCAGCTGCAATACCGACTCCTCCTCCAATTGCTTTGCCTTGTACCCTGCCTATCACAATCTTACCGCAAGTTCTAATGGCATTGATGACATGCGCAAAACCAGAAAAGAACTTCTTTCCTGTTTCAAAATCAATGATGGACAACAATTCCGTAAAGCTGGCTCCGGCACAAAAAGTTCGATCTCCGGCACTTTTTAAAATAATTACTTTGACATCTGGATTTAAACCAGCCGAACGTATCGCTTCTGAAAGTTGAACCAATATTTCTGAAGGAAGCGAATTTTGGGCTTCATTGAAAAATGTAATTTCAAAAATTCCATCATCTACTTTTTGTGTATTGACGTAGGCCATAGGTCGATATCAAATTAATGTTTGGCAAAGATAGCTTGAGAATCAATTGCAGAATTGGTGAAAACCAAGTTGATTCTCAGTTTATAGTACCATAGAGTTGAACCAGAATTTAAGTAAGATCATAAAAAGTGACAAAAGCAGAAACCAACAAAGAATAGAAATAGAAAGCCAATCCACTTTGCGATGTGACTTTGAAGATCGTATTTTGCAGTTGTGGAACACATTATACGCCTTCTTTCCGATGCCATTGCAAATCAAATCGCCGCTGGCGAGGTTGTACAAAGACCTGCATCGGTTGTAAAAGAGTTGATGGAAAACGCAATAGATGCCGGAGCAAATGAGGTGATGTTGCAGGTAAAAGAAGGTGGGAAGACTTACATTCAGGTTGTTGACAACGGCAAGGGCATGAGTGAAACCGATGCACGAATGTGTTTTGAAAGGCATGCGACTTCCAAAATCAAGTTGTTTGAAGACATGCAAAAGCTGCACACATTTGGTTTTAGGGGGGAGGCACTGGCTTCTATTGCCGCGGTTGCCCAGGTCGAGTTGAAAACCCGACAAATCAACCAAGATGTGGGTAGCCTTATAAAAATTGAAGCCTCAGACCTAAAGGCGCTTGAACCCATCGCCACCGAAGAGGGAAGTTCTTTTACTGTAAAAAATCTTTTCTTCAATGTGCCAGCCAGACGCAACTTCCTGAAAAGCAACCAGATAGAACTTTCTCATGTTTCAGAAGAATTCAATAGAGTAGCCTTGGCCTATCCGGAATGTGGTTTTAGGTATTATCAGGCTGGCGCTTTGATCATGAAAGCGGCTCCATCCAATCTGGCAAAAAGGATCAGCTCAATTTTTGGAGACAATTACAGGGATAAAATTCTGCCTATACAAGAGGAGGTTGATTTTTTAAAAGTAACTGGATTTATTGGCAAGCCTGAAATCTCAAAAAAGTCAAGAGGGGAACAGTATTTTTTTGCCAACAAAAGGTTTATTAAAAATGCCTATTTACATCATGCGGTTTCCACTGCTTTTGAAGGTCTTTTACCACAATCGAATTTTCCGTTTTATGCCATTTTTTTAGAACTGGATCCGGCAAAGATTGACATCAATGTTCATCCAACCAAAACAGAAATTAAATTTGAGAATGAACGTTTTGTTTATTCCGTAATTCAGGCTGCCGTTCGTAAAGCCTTACAAATGAACGTGATGGTACCAGCTCTAGACTTTGAGCCACCGTCGCCTTGGCTAAATCAGGCTTCGAATTTTAAAGCAGAAAATCGAAGCAATCCTTCATTTGAAAACAATCAATGGCGAAATTCAAATGGCAATAATTCGAATGCGCAAAGCTGGGAAAAACTTTACACCGCACCGGCGAAAGGAAATTCTGAACTCTTAAATCAGTTTGAAGGTGCCGGTTTATCAGGAAATTCAAATCAAAAAACGCAGCAAGAAACGATTCTGGAAAAATCAATTCCATTCAACTTGCATGGAAAATACCTGATGGCTCAGGTAAAATCCGGATTGTTGCTCATTCAAATGCAAAGAGCCTGGGAAAGAATAACATACGAACGATATTTGAACCAAATACAAAATAGAAGTTCGGCTTCGCAACAACTCCTTTTCCCCAAAACAATAGACTTTTCACCTCAAGATTTTTCATTGCTGCTTGAGCTTGAATCTGAAATTAGGGCACTTGGCGTAGATTGGGAACCCTTCGGTGGGCAATCTATTTTACTGCGGGGACTTCCGTCAGATCTCACACATTTGGATCCGGTTAGGTTGTTTCAAGAATTTTTTGAGCAATGCAAATGGAATCAAAGGAATTTAAAACTGCCTAACAACCAATCAATTGCAAGAGCATTGTCGAAAAGAAATGCCCAACAACAGAGTTTCCATCATTGGCGAGATTCAGAATTGAACGATTTGATCAATCAGCTTTTTGCTTGTCAGGTTCCGAGTTTAACCCCCGATCAACTCCCGATTTCAAAGGTGATTTCTATTGAGGAAATTGAACATTGGCTAGCGTAAAATTTAGGCTCAATCGCAAATGATCTTTTCATACTCATCTTCAGTAAGTAGCTGAGTTTTAATCAATCCACCGTTTTGATCGATGTAGCTCAGGTTGTAAACCGAGCTAGACTGCACCCGTCTTCCTGCAAAAAAATAAACTTTCTTATCTGATTCGAAAGGAATGATTTCATCGCTGTCGTTGGGTGCGATTTCGCCTCTCAAGGTGCTTTCGATACCCACTTTTTTATCAGATTCTACCTGGTAAATGATCTCGTTCTCTTTTTCGATAAGGACACGAATGCTATTCATTGCCTTGACAAGTTCTTTGCCACTTTCCATTACATAGAAATACCAAAAGCCATTTCTTTTCACAAGACAACGGGTAGGATTCCAATACAAAATTTCTTCATACTGGTTGGGAATCAACAATTTACCACCGCCATCCATGAGGCCGGCTTTGTCATGTATTCGCACAATAAAAAACCACTTGCTAGGTCCAAAAGGCTTGGCAACCGAAGTAAGCATGGTTGGAATTTGCCTTTTGGTAAAAGGGTTAATGATGTAAAAAACTCTGCCTTTTGCCACACAAACATATTCCCGATTCAGAGGTGAAACGCCTGACAGTGATGGCTTAATTAATACAACTCCGTTGGTATCGGCAATTCCTGTTTTTTTATCCTGAACAAGAGCGAACAAATGCTGATCCAAAAGACTGATTTGATCATAGGCATAAGGAATAATCTGCTTGCCATTTTTTGTAAAAACCGCCTTTCTGTCAATGGAGTCTGTTAAAACTATAAAATAGCTATTGTAAATTCCCTTAGCAGTAGTGTATCGCAAAACCTCGGGTGCTTTTGAACCGGAATACGGGACCAACTTGCCAGTTTCAAAAATCAAAAACTTCTTTTTTCCCTTTCTGGCAATAAAACTTTTTCGCAACAAAAGTGAAATGGTATCGTAGCTGAAATTCACCACTGAACTCCCTGTACCATCGATAATGCCAAACTTTGAATTCAATTTCGCAATGGCACAACTACCGGAAATCCGTAGACTCTGGTAAACTTCTGGAAAAGTATTTCCATTGGTGTCAACAACTGAAACTTCATCATCTTTTTGAATTAAGACGCCCCAACGGGATTCAGAAAAAGTGGCATCTCCAGTTGTTTTAAGCACATAAACCTTGTTTTTCGAAAGAAAATTAACTTCATTTTCCTGAAATAGAATCAGCTTATTTTCGTTTAACTTTTGAATGTTTAGGTATTTGTAATGGGGATGAATGGGTGTATTTTGAAGATTTTCCAGCACTTCGTTTTCTTCAACCAAGGCATATTTCTCTCCTGTTTTGATGGCTAAAAATTTACCTATCGAAACTACTTCGTCCAGCGGTGGGATGTCAATTTTTTGGCCTTTGGTTGTAAACAAGTAAAATTTCGTGCCTTGTTGAATTGAAAGCAGATTTGAGGTAAGGCTGGTTATGCTTTCGTATCGCGAACCTAAAATTTGATATCCGGCCAAGCTAATCAGCCCTTGCTTGCCGTTCTTAAAGGTTTTTAAAACGCCATCTGCAAACCATTCCACATTGTCATATTCGCCGGCAGAAATCGGAATCGAATCATAAGAAAATATGCTTGCCTTTTTGTTTTTAAAAATCTTCATAAAACCCACACCAACCAATTCACAACGGTATTCCTCGGGAATGGAATCGAAATTCGGCTTGATGAATACATTGCCATTGCCCTGCATCAGGCCATATTTACCCCTTTCAACAAATGCAATAAGGTGCTCATCCTTAAGGCTAAACCAGGAATCAAAACTTAGAATTGGAAATCCCGAATATTTTTGATCAAACTGTGTGATGGTTTTTACGCTTTTCTCCAGATAAAAGATCCATTCCCAGGCCTTTGCGATGTTGGGATTTCCCGGATAGTTTTCAATAAAAGAATAATAGGATTCTGGTTTGTGGTAAAGCGTTGAGAGTTCATACAAGCGATTTTGCGCCTTTAAAACGTAGGGATTATTTGGGTTCTTTTCAATAAAAGATTCCCAATCTGCTATCTTTCCCTTTTTGGCAGTGTTTTCAAAAACAAGAAGATCCGAAATTTCTTTTGCAGATCTGGCTTGTTCAGCATCCGGATATTGGTCTAAAAATGCCATAAAGGCATCAAAACTATTTTCATTTTTTGCCCTTTGAAAAGCAAGAGAAGCCCGCTTTTGCTTTGCAGTTTCTGCCAGCCGCGACTGAGGAAATCGTTCCAAAAAATATTGATACGCAGCCTCAGATTCAAGGCGTTCTGCCTGAGAGAAACCAAGGCTATCCAAATAATCTTTTCTGGAATATAGTTCTGTTGAATCTATCTCCAGCTTTAGGTACCTTCTTTTGCCCAAGGCATCTTCTTTCTTAAATTTTTCAATTGCGGATAAACAAAAAATATAAGAAGAATCTAGCTTGAGGGTTTTCTGGTAAGGGCTTAGAAAGTAAATCGAATAGACATAATCGGTGCCATAATCTGACAAGTTTTTGGCTTTTGCATCTTGGAGAGTTTTGCGGGCATCATTCAGGTTTCCCTCCTTCACTTGTTTTAAGGACTTCTTTACCAAATTTTCAACACCAGCAAACAACTGACAATCAAGCCATAGCAAGCTTGCAATTGCCAGTAATAAAGTTGTTGCTGATTTATGAGAATACATAAGGTGTCGAAAAGCTATCCCCCAAAATAGGATTGCAATTTTAAGCCAAAAGCTTGTAAACTTTTGGCAAATTATTCCAGATTGAGAATTACAATTTGTTCAGCTCAATTTTTTAAATTTCTGACATGCTTATGATTACTTCTATTCAGGTTTGTTCTACCAACACATTTCCCATTTCTTTGCAATCCCAAAAAAATAAGTTACCTATTTTTTTACAGCGAAAAGCATGACCGAAACAAAACCAAC
>Ga0105046_10014895_pt1 | contig 11974 bp, 8 predicted proteins | sample MAT03_FD_78385 | JGI IMG/M metagenome (GOLD analysis project Ga0105046, IMG submission 78385) | Freshwater microbial communities from Lake Fryxell liftoff mats and glacier meltwater in Antarctica - MAT-03 (megahit assembly) | ecosystem: Environmental > Aquatic > Freshwater > Ice > Liftoff...
CGTACGGATTCCGGCGAACGGTTCTGGATGATGCGGCCTTGGTGAGCCGTGATCGAGCAGAACGTGCAGCCGCCGAAGCAACCCCGCATGATCGTGACAGAATCCTTAATCATCTCGTGGGCGGGAATCGGTTCCGTGTACGCGGGGTGCGGTCGCCTCGTGTAAGGCAGATCGAAAATCGCGTCCATCTCGGCTTGCGCAAGGGGCAGCGCGGGCGGCGTCTGCACGACGGCTTGCCGGTCGTGGAACTGCACGAGGGTCGCGGCGTTGAACGGATTCGTGTTCGTGTGAATGATCCGGGTCGCGGTGGCAAACTGCGGCTTCGAGTCGCGGACTTCCTCGAAAGTCGGAACAACTTGAACATCGAATCCGTGGAGTTGCGTGGCCGCAGTTCGCCCGGTGGCCGGGTCGGGGTTCAACTGTAAGCGCAGTTCCTCAGACTCTTTCGCTCCGAGTGCATATGCAACACCCCGCAAATCCCGCATATCCGATACAGTCCACCCAGCCGCGAATCTCGTTGCAATCTCCACAATGTTCGCTTCACCCATACCGTAGACAACGAGGTCAGCCTTGCTATCCAAAACAATGGAACGCTTGACGGAGTCGGACCAGTAATCGTAATGTGCCAGTCGGCGCAGTGAGGCTTCGACGCCGCCGGCGATCACGGGCACCCCTGCGAACGCCTCGCGTGCCCGCTGGCAGTACACGAGCGTGGCACGGTCGGGCCGCAGGCCGATGCGACCGCCGGGCGAATAAGCGTCGTCGTTGCGGACCTTCTTGCCGGCAGTGTAGTGGTTAATCAGCGAATCCATGTTCCCCGCGCTCACGGCGAAGAACAGGCGAGGCTTGCCGAACTGTCGCCAGGGTTCGCACGACTTCCACTCGGGCTGGCTCAAAATGGCGACGCGGAACCCGGCACGCTCCAGAACGCGGTGCAAGATCGCCATCGCGAAACTGGGATGGTCGATGTAAGCGTCCCCGGTGACGAACACGACATCGACGGCATCCCAACCGCGGTCGTGCATCTCCTGGGCGGTGGTCGGGGCGTGCGGTGCCGCGTATCGCTCGTTCCACAGGGGAAGCGATAACCGCTTGGGGGCACCAGGGATGTTGAGATTCGGGTTCAGAGTGGGCATGCTCATACGGTCTCGACAACGGCGAACTGGGATGTGGGATTATAGCAGATTCAGGATTCGCGGGTTTTTTGCTGCGACTCGAACCGCCCAGATGCCGTACTAACGGTGTTTACTCTCCGAAACACGACTCATGCGAGTACCGAATATAGAACAAGATTCATGCGTAAGGCGAACGCGAAGTTGAAATCCGTGCTTTCGCGTGAGATCGGGCTTCCCTTTTTTTTGACAGACGGTTAGCCTCGTTGCATGAGGCGGTCCGTTTCCGTCCGGGTCGTTTCCTTACTGTCAAACTTTGGCTTGCGACAACCCCTTATCAACACGCGGAGCCTGTGCGTTATGCTGAACCCCCGTTACTCCTGCTCGCTCACGGGGCGGGGCGTGGCCGCCCTGCTCATTGCGTGTGCGGTCCTCGGCATCACTTCCCACGCGGCCGCGCAAACCCCCTCGCTCGATGCCTTCTACAGAAAGCTCGAGCCGAAGGAGTCCTTCAAGTACAAGTGGAAGGGCGAGTCGAAGCTTTGCAACGTGGGCATGTTCCGTTGGGAAGTGCCGCAATCCACGTTCAGCACCGGCGGCCTGGACCGGAACTTCACCGGTTACTGCGCCGAAATCGATGTGCCCATGTTCGACGGGAAGACTTACCGCTTCCAACAGCAGAACATCCGCACGCCAACCGCTTTCCGCCTCGCCGCGACCCCCGAAGGGGCCAAGGCAGTTGATAAACGGGTGACCCTGATTCAAGAACTGTTCGGCAAGTACTACTCCCGCGCCCCGCAGGCCGAAGATGCGGCCGCCTTCCAGGTCGCGCTTTGGGAACTCACCCACGAGACCGAACCTGCAATGGAGGCCGTGAAATACGACCTGTTCGCCGGCGACTTCCAGGCCGACTACGCCAAAGACTTGGCCCCGGCTTTTGTTCACAAGGCCCAAACTTACCTTGAGAGCCTCACGGGCGACGATTCGTCCTTCTTCAAGAACGAAGCCGTTGACGGCCGCGAACTGATCTTGCTTCGCGGCATCGAGAACGCCGAGAACGTCGTCGCTCAGTCGCAGTTCGCCCTTCGCTATACAAGCGGCGGCGCAACTGGCCCTGGCGGTTACGGCGCTGGCGGCAGTGGCGGTGGTGCCGGCGGCGGCGGACTTGGCGGCGGCAATGGTGGCGGTAACGGTAACGGTGGTGGTGGCGCTGGGGTCGGTGGCGGAACCGGCGGCGGCACCGGCGGTGGCGGTGGCATCTTCACTGGAGGTGGAACTGGTACAGGCACCGGCACTGGCACGGGCACGGGCGTAGGCAACAACACCGGTGGCGGCAACAAGGGTGGCGGTGGTGGCAACAACGGTCGCCCACCCGTCCAGAAGCCCGATACAACGCCAGTGCCCGCTCCGGCTGGCCTCGTCCTCGGCCTCGTCGCGATGGGTGCCCTTGCCACCCGCCGCGTCTTCGTGAAACTATCCCACAAGGGCTAGCGTAAGGAGACCCCCGGCAAGCCGAGGACTAAATGACCAACGGTCTCATCTTGCCCCCGGCTTGCCGGGGGTTTTCTATGCGCAACGCCCTCAGTTGATCGCTGATAGCTCCCCGATCGCGTGTGGAACCTCTCTATGAACGTCGTCGAATACCGCGGATGGAAGAACAACCTGCTCCTCACAAACGGCGATGTCGAACTCGTCGTCACCCTTGATGTCGGCCCGCGGGTGATCGCCTACCGCTTGCCCGGTGGCTTCAACGTGATGAAGAACTACGATTCCATGATGGGTGGTGTTGGTGAAGCCGAGTGGCAAATCCGGGGCGGGCACCGCTTCTGGCTCGCCCCCGAAGACCTCACCCGAACGTACTTCGCGGACAATCGCTCCGTGAAGTGGGAACCGCTCGGCGACCTCGCGGTTCGGTTCACGCCACCGCCCGAGACCGAATACGGCATCCAGAAGGTGATGGAACTCCAACTCGCCCAGCACGGCACGCGGGTTGATGTCGTGCTGCGGGTGACCAACATCGGCACCGCTCCGACGGAACTCGCACCGTGGGGGCCGACCGTGATGGCTCCCGGCGGTATTGAGATCATCCCGTTGCCGCCCAAGGTGAACCACCCGCTGCACCCGAAGAACGCCAAGTCGCCCGCCGACTTCGCCCCCAATCAAGAACTGATCCTCTGGCCGTACTTCGACTTCGCCGACACGCGCTGGACGTTCGGGCACCGCTACGCCTTGTTGCGGCAAGACGTGAACAAGGGGCCAACGAAGATCGGCCTCGCGCACCGTATGGGTTGGGTTGCTTACCAGAACTCCGGAACACTCTTCGTCAAGCGGTTCGACTACCGCGAGGGAGCCATCTACCCCGACCGTGGCACGCGCTACCAGACGTTCTCGAACGAGGACATGCTGGAAATGGAAACGGTCGGCGAAATGGTGACGCTGCAACCCGGCAAATCGGCCGAGTTGATCGAATCGTGGGAGTTGTTCGGAGGCGTTCCGCCCATCACCACGGAAGCCGACGTGGATCGCATTATTTTACCGTTGCTTTCGGGTGGGTGACGTGCGACTGCGAAGCAAAGTACGTTGGGGTAGAACCTCATGGCCAAAGTGATTCCGACGCCAACCCACACACCCCAGAACCGGAATCATCCCATTCAAGTGGAAGAAACTGTGTCAGATTGAGGATTAGCCGTTGTGCTGTAACGACTTACGCGGAATTTCATCACACCAAGGCCGTCCGGAATCAATCGAAAACGTCCGGAATCATTGCTTTTCGGCCGGAATCAATCCCATTCTGACCGGAATCATTGCTTTTCGGCCGGAATCAATCCCATTCTGACCGGAATCAATTCCGTTTGGATCGGAAACACTCGCGATCCGTCAGAAACAAGATTGTCAAGTAACGACGGACGCAGGGCCATTCCATGTTTGACGCTGTCCACCAGGGGCTTACGCCCAATGCCGGTGAATTAGCCGTAAACTATTGTAGCACAATCACCTGTTGATTAGATGACCGGGAGGTAGATGTTCACTCGGGGGTCTCACGACCCCCGCTCGCCAGGTGTTTCTTGTTCTTCAAACGCAACCAGATATCCAGACGTTACAAGGGCAAATTACACCTGGCGAGCGGGGGTCGTGAGACCCCCGAGTGAACCTCAATACACTATCACCATCCACCAATCGCTTCACGCGCAAGTTCTTGTATAATATCATGTCGCGACTTAATTCACGGGTATTGGTCGGAAGCACTGGTTCCCAATCCCAACCACGTCACACCTGGTTTCCTCCCGGAAATTCCGATTTGCTGCTTGACAGCGTTTCAGCGCATGGTTACCTTTGAGAATCGATGAGGAACTTCTCGCAATCTTCCTCACTCATTCTCTCTCTCTTTCTCCATCGTTTCGTGAAGTGGGAAATTCTCTCCACCTTCATTTCCGGAGGTTCGTCGTGCCTCGGTCTTATTCCTCTCCCAAATGCCGTTCGGCATTTACGCTGATCGAGTTGTTGGTCGTCATCGCCATCATCGCAATCCTGATTGGCCTGTTGCTCCCCGCGGTCCAGAAAGTCCGCGAAGCCGCTGCCCGCATGCAGTGTTCTAACAACATCAAACAGTTGTCGCTCGCGACGATCTCGTGCTGCGACACAAACGATGGCTCCATCCCGCCATCGATCGGGCTGTACCCAAACCCGAGACCTGCCACGAACAACTCGGATGGCGGCACGCTCCTGTTCATCCTGCCCTACATTGAGGGGGGCAACCTGCACAGGGCCTCGATCAGCCCGCCCGGGAACAACATCGACCCCGGACGTAATGGCAATCTTGTAACTTACAGCCAGTGGACGGACGTGGTCCGCACATCGAAGGTCAAGACTTTTGCTTGCCCCTCGGACGCCACCATCACCCAGATCAACAACGGCGGCATGGGTTACTCAAGCTACGGCGTGAACGGCCTGCTCTTCGGCCAAGGCTACGGCAATTGGGGCGGCTTCCACCGAAAATACCCGGCCAGCATTGGCGACGGGACATCCAACACGATGTTCTTCACCGAGAAGGTCGCGTACTGTAGCTACGGCTCGTACAATGGGAACTACTGGCCGGACTGGGGCCCCATTCTCCACTCACCGGACCTTGGCCAACCGCAGGGCCCGACGGGCACCAGCCCGCAAATCGCCGTGAGAGGCTACCCGGCCAACTGCGACGGCGGTCGCCCCAGCAGCATGCACTCAACTACCATGAATGTCGGGCTGGCCGATGGCAGCGTCCGTTCCGTCTCGTCGGGCGTCTCGGCATCGACGTGGTGGGCGGTGGTCACCCCGGCGGCGAACGACATCCCTGGCGGGGACTGGTGAACCCGGCTTCGCGTTCCCTCAGCAGACCTCATCACCGTTCGGGGGCTAATCCCTCCGGACGGTTTTTCTTACTTTCTTGTCTCACTCCCCGAGGCATTCATGAAGTCTTTCCCTCTCTCGCGGCAGATTGTCCCCGCGGCAGCGTTATTCGTGGCAATCGTGTTCACGTTGGTTGGCTGTTCGGGCGGTGTCGGTACTGTGAGCGGGAAGGTCACTTTCAAAGACGCGCCCCTGAAGGGTGGCAACGTGACGTTCGCCCCTGCTTCAGGGCAAGGGCCGAGTTTCACGGGGCCAATCAACGAGGATGGAACGTACTCCGTAACCGGCGTCCCTGCGGGCGAATACAAAGTGTGCGTGGAAACCGAACACTTGAAAGGCCCCGCGGCGAGCGGGACGGGTGGGAAATCGACACCGCCCAGCGTGGGCGGCTCTAGTGTGGCCGTTGGTGCTGGGGTTCCTGATCTCAGCAAGGTGAAGGACAAATCAGCCGGCAAGAACGAGATGCCCGAAGGTTATGCGGGCGACGGGCTGGCCAAGATCAAGGATAACGCCAAGCGGTATGTCAAAATTCCAGGCGACTACGCCACGCCGGCCACGAGCGACATCAGTGTCAAAGTGACCGGCGGATCGCAAACGTTCGACATCCCGTTGAAGGCCAAGTGAACGCCGTATCTTCACCATCCGCGCCGCCAAGCACGGTCGCCAGTGCCACCACACGACCGACGACGGCGCGGCGGGTTCTCCGCTTTCTGGGCCGACCGTTCCGGTTCGCCGCCCGTCGGCCGGGGCGTGCGCTGCTCCTGGCTACAACACTTCTCACTGTCGTTGCCAGCACTATTGCGATTGCGGTGGTGGTCTGGTTCCACCACCACCTTCGGACCGCCCGAGTCGAGGCCGACCGCTGGCACAACGCGGTTGCGGTTCATCACCTCAAGCTCTGCCGACTCGTGCGGCCCGATCACCCAGAAGTGTTGTTGCTGGCCGCCCGCGTAGCCCGGCGAACCGGGGCACCGGACGAAGCCGAGGGGCAACTCGACCGCTACGCCACGCTCTTCGGCGACGACGAAGCACTCGTTCTGGAGCGGTTACTCCACCGGGCGGCAAATGGCGAGTTGGAAGCCGCCGGGCCGATTCTGGTTGCGCGAATCGAGCGGGGCGGCCAGGAAGCAAGGCTTGCCCGTGAAGCCCTCGTGATGGGGCTGAGTTACCGCTACCGCTGGCGTGAGGCCGCCGCCATCCTCGACCGTTGGCTCGGCGAAACACCCGACGACACCATCGGATTGCTGCTCCTGGGGCGACTGCTGGAAGAGCAACGCGGCATCGATGTGGCCGTGAAGACCTACCGGCGCATCCTCGAACTGGACCCCGAAAACCTCGACGCCAGGCTGAGATTGGCGATGCTTTTCGACGCCAACCGACAGGGAGCCGAAGCGGCGGAGCAACTCGCGGTCCTGCGCGACCGGCTGCCATCCCACCCCGAGATTCACGTCTTATGGGTGCGGTCGCTCGCCCTACTCGGTCGCACGGACGAAGCCCGCGCTGCCTTGAACGCTTGCCTGCGGGCACACCCAGACTACCCCCCGGCCCTGGCTGAGCGTGGCGAGTTCGCCCTGCTCGACGGGGACGAACGCGCCGCCGAGGCCGACCTCGCCAAGGCCGTGGCCCGCGACCCCGGAAACGTGACGACACGCAATCAATACGCTCTCGCCCTGGCACGCAACGGGAAGCGCGACGAATCCCAGCGCGAGTACGCCGAAGTGAAGCAACTTCAAGCCGACTCGGATCGGATGGCGGTCTTGATCCGCGGCCCGCTTCAAACGACACCGAACGACCCCGCCATTCACCACGAGATCGCCCTGATCGCGCTGCGAGCCGGGCAGACCCGCGAGTGCCTCCGGTGGTTCGAGTCCGCGCTCGTGGCCGACCCCAACCACCTCCCAACGCACCGGGCGCTCGCCGTGCTTTACCACGAACTCGACAACCCCATCCTCGCGGCCCGGCACCGTGCGCTGGCTCAAAAGCTCGCCGGCACTGCTCCACAACCGTGAGTCAAAACAGTGGACAGTGGACAGTGGACAGTGGACAGAAAACAGTGGACAGTGTGTGGCTTTGCAGCCCGAAGGGCGACCGGCGCGTAGCCAGTGGGTGGAGCGCTTCGCGCAACCCCTGGCGGCGAACGGAGAACAGCTATCAGCGCGCCCCTCTCGCTTGGTTGACGCCTCACGCCAGGGGTTGCGTTTCGCTTCGCTCCACTTCACCCCTGGCTACCATCGGTCGCCCTGTCCAGGGCTGCAAGAGGCTGAACGAGCCTTGTCTTTACTGCCCGAGTTGGAACGACTCTGTTCACTGTTCTCCGCGGTGAAATCGCCTTTTATCTTGGAGAATCCCCTTGGCTCGTCGGCGTCTTTTCACCTTCCTCACGCGGCGCAGGGCATTTCGTTCGGCCTGCGTGCTGCTCGTGCTGGGGCTTGCCATGCCGCAACTCTGGGCGTGGTATCACCTTCGATCCGCAAGCGCGGCGCTGGCGAAGCATCATCCGGACGAGGCCCGTGCGGCGCTGGCTTCGTGTGAACGGGTGTGGGGCGGCCGCGCGAGCGTCCACCTGCTCGCGGCCCGCGCCGCCCGGCAGGCCGGCGACATCCCCGCCGCCGCGACCGAACTTCGCACCGCTCAACGGCTCGCCGGTGGCGGTGCAACGGACGCCACGGCGTTTGAGTGGGCGCTGCTCCAGGCTTCGGCCGGAAACGTCCGCGAGGTCGAAGAGTTCCTGCAAAAGCGAGCGGAGCAGAACCCCACGGCCGCGCCGCTGGTATGGGAAGCGCAGGCCGTGGGCTACCTCCGCGCCTACCGCACCGTGGACGCGATGGCGTGTTTGAATCACTGGCTCAAGCGGCAACCGGATGATGTGCGTGCCCTGGAACTTCGGGGCGAAACGTATGTGATCGGCAAAGGCGTGACGCGCGGGGCCGACGACTATCGCCGCGTCCTGGAACTCGACCCGACCCGCAGCGCGACCCGCTGGAAACTGGCCGAGTGCCTGCTCGCGCTGGGCAGTTACGACGAAGCCGCCACCCACTTGGAGCAGTTCTCGGAGGCCAAGCCAACCGACCCCGTGGTCGCCTCGCGGCTCGCTCGTTGCTATCACGTTCTCGGTCGCCGACCGGAAGCCCGAGCGCTGATCGACGCCGCGCTGCGTGCGCACCCCAACGACGCCGGTTGCTTGCGCACCCGCGGCCAACTCACGCTGACCGATCCGGATCGCCCCCGCCCCGCCGAGGCCGAGGCCGATCTTCGCCGCGCCGTTGAGTTGCGGCCCGAGGATTACCTCGCCCAGAACCTGTTGTTCTCTGCGCTGCAACAGCAAGGGAAAGTGGAGGAAGCGAAGGCCCAACTCGCCATTTCCGAAAGCGTCCGCGACCGTGCCGAGCGGTTCGGCGAACTCAGCAGCCGCAAACTCGCCGAGTCACCGCTCGACCCCGAGTTACACTTCCAGATGGGCAAACTTCTCATGCAGACAGGCCGGCCCGATGTCGGTGTGCAATGGCTGCTCACGGCGTTGGCACTCGACCCCGACCACAAGGCATCGCACCTTGAGTTGGCCGCTTACTACGAACGCACCGGCGACAAACCCCGCGCCGAGGAACACCGCGCCGCTGCCGCGAAGAAGTGATCTGTTCCTCTTTTTTGGAGCGCGGCCATCTTGGCCGCTTCAGAAGTAGCGGGCGGGACGCCCGCGCTCCACGGAAAGGTCATGGAATGCCCCGCACGATGCGGGGGCCGAGCGCACGCGAGACGGCGAGCGGAAGCCGTTGCCACATGCGGATTGCCCGTTGGTAACGTGGGTTATCCGGCCGCATCTCGCCGACTTCACCCTGCCGCGCATGGTATTGCCAGACCGCCGGGTGCGGCACGGCTCCCCACTGCTTCTTGAACTTGAACGTCGGCCCGTCGGTCGTGGAGCGGCCGAAGTCGAACACAGATTGCGCGCGTTCCACCGACCTTTTCAACAGGTGCCAATACATCAGCATGTTCACGCTGGTCGGGTTGTACTCCTTCAGCGAACTGGCAGTCGGAACCTCGGTAATGCCCCAGCCGTGCAGGAGCATGGCCGCCGCGATGGGCTTCGTGCCCTCCTTAACGACACAGAGTTCAGCTTCACTGGGAAACGCGAGTAGGATTTCGCGGAATAACTCGATGCCGAACACGGGTGTGCCAAGGTCGCGCATGTTTCGGCTCAGCACGTCGTAAAACGCAGGTAGAAGTTCGAGGCCGCCCCAAGCCACGAGGAACCCCGGTTTCTCGCCCTTGCGAACCGCGTTGCGAACCTTGGGATCGAACGACTTCCAGAGTTTCTCTTCACTTCGCGGCAACGCCAACCGCATGTGAACCTTGCTCGTCAGTGCCGCGTTCAAGGCGGGATGCTCGGTCGCCACCTCCTGGCGGAGTTCGAGGTAGCGGACGTTCAGTTCGTCCGCCAGCGTCACGGCCCGCGTCACCAGCGCAGTTTGCACTTCGGGCGACGCCGCGACCACGCCGTTCGTATTGAGATAAGGCAGGCTCACAAGGAACTTGCCGAACAGGAACGTGTCGAGGAACGCGAGCGGCAGAAACCCGAGCGTGCGACCGTCGGGGTAATCATTTGCTTCAACCACGAATGGTTCGTGGCCAAGCGCTGTGTGCAGGACGTTCAACCAACTCGGGTGCTTCCCCAGCGCGACAAATGGGGCCGAGGCCCGCACAAACCCGGTGAGCGCAGGCACTCGAGCCGCGAGCGCGGCGCGGTGGTGAACGACCGTCGTGAATCCAGGCGTGGCGATGGGCGGCATGCGACGAATGATAGTGATTCTCAACCATAGAGCCTTGCGCGAAATAAGACCCCCGGCAAGCCGGGGGTTAAATGGACTCCCTCACATAGCCCCCGGATTGTCGGGGGTCTTCACAATCGTCTACGCCAAGATGTCCTTCACGATGGTGCCGGCCACGTCGGTGAGGCGAAAGTCGCGGCCGTTGTAGCGGTACGTCAGTTTCTTGTGATCCAGGCCCATCAGGTGCAGCACGGTCGCGTGGAAGTCATTGATGCTCACGCGGTTCTCGACGGCCCGGAAGCCGATCTCGTCGCTCGCGCCGTAACTCGTCCCACCCTTCACGCCACCACCAGCCATCCAGTAGGTAATCGCGTGCGGGTTGTGGTCGCGGCCACCACTGCCTTTCTGCACGATTGGGAGCCGGCCGAACTCGCCGCCCCAGATTACGAGCGTGTCCTTCAACATGCCCCGGCGGTCGAGGTCTTCGAGCAGCCCGGCGATGGGTTGGTCCGTCTCGGCCGCGAACCCGCCGTGGTTCTTGACGATGTTGTTGTGGCCGTCCCAGCTCAGGTCGTTGTCCATGCCGCCGCTGTAAATCTGCACGAATCGCACCCCACGTTCGACGAGCCGACGGGCCATCAGGCACTGCTTGGCGAAGTGCGTGGCCTTGGGGTTGTCGAGGCCGTAAAGCTTCTTCGTTTCGTCGGTTTCCTTGGCCAGATCGAGGGCGTCCGGGGCGGCCATCTGCATCCGATACGCGAGTTCAAACGTCTCCACACGGGCCGTCAATTCCGGCTCACCCGGCGTGCGGTCCATGCCCTTCTTGTTGAGCCTCGCCAGCAGGTCGAGTTGTTCGCGCTGCCGGTCGGAAGTCAGGTCCGCGGGTCGTGTGAGGTTATCAATCGGGTCGCCCTGAGCCTTGAACGCGGTGCCCTGGAATACGGTGGGCAGGAACCCCGCACCCCAGTTGACCGAGTGGCCCTTGGGGATGCCGCGGCCGAGCGTGTCGTACATCACGCAGAACGCCGGGAGACTTTGGCTTTCGGTTCCGAGGCCGTAGGTCACCCAACTGCCGACGCACGGGAAGCCCATCCGGCTCATCCCGGTGTTCATCTTGAAGAGCGCCGGCGAGTGGTTGTTCGAGTCGCTCCACAGGGAGTGGATGAAGGCCATTTTGTCCACATGCTTGGCCATGTGCGGGAACAACTCGCTGACCATCTTGCCGCACTGCCCGTGCTTCGCCCACTTGAACGGCGACTTCATCAGCGGCCCGACTTGCCCGGCGAAGAAGCCCGTGTTGGGGTCGAAGCCTTTGAGTTCCTGGCCATCGCGTTTGTCGAGTTCGGGCTTGTGGTCCCAGGTGTCCACCTGGCTTGGCCCGCCGTTCATGAAGAGCCAGATGACGCGCTTGGCCTTGGGGGCGAAGTGCGGTTCCTTGGGCGTGAGTGGCCCTTCGGCGCGCGGCGACTTCTCCTCGGCGCGAAGCAGGTCGGCGAGGGCGAGCATGCCGAAGCCGCCACCCGCACGGGTGAGGAAGTCCCGACGCGAACGATACGCGGCTTCGGGCGATGCGAACAGGCGGGGAAGGTTGAGCATGGTGAACCCAGGTGTTAGGCTTGTGGTGGCAGCAGATTTCGGAGGGTGTCGAGGTCGGGAACAGTTTCAGTGAGACCTTGCGCAGACTATACACAACCAGACTTACCTTCCGAG
>Ga0105046_10014897_pt1 | contig 11973 bp, 7 predicted proteins | sample MAT03_FD_78385 | JGI IMG/M metagenome (GOLD analysis project Ga0105046, IMG submission 78385) | Freshwater microbial communities from Lake Fryxell liftoff mats and glacier meltwater in Antarctica - MAT-03 (megahit assembly) | ecosystem: Environmental > Aquatic > Freshwater > Ice > Liftoff...
CGATTCAGATGACTGAGTGCGACGGCTCGCGTGCCGAGGATGTCGGCTTTCTTCTGTGCATCGTTCGCAAGCGGAAGGAACTGTTCGGCGAACTTCAGCACGTTTTCGTATTGTTTGAGTTCCAGGCTACTGATCGCGCCCAACGCCAGCGCTCCTCTCATTTCGGCGAGGTCATCGGACTTCAGCACTTCGGTCATCAGTGACGCCTGCTGCACGACCTGATCATGCTGATTGCTGTCGAATAAGGCCCGCACGAGATAATAGCGACCAACAGCCGCGGCGCGATCTGCCGGATCTTTCATGGTTTCCGTCGTCCGCCGCAGTGTGTCGGTCGCCTTACTGAGATCACCCCGCGCTAAAAATAATCGCCCCAGCAGAATCTGTTCGCGAGGTTGCTTTGTGGCGTCCGGGAATTCCTCATTGAGCCGACTAAAGAGGCGTTCCGCGCGTTCCGCATCATTCAGTTCCAGACGCAATTCTGCGGCGTTGAACAGACACTCCGCCGTGCGACCCGACTTTGGCCACCGGTCTGCAATGTCTTCAAACATGTTAGCAGCCAATTCGCGGTCGGTCCCAGTGCGCTCCATCTGCGCCTGCTGAAACAGGATGTCCGCAGCCAGCGGAGAATCTCCCGCGGCCTTGAGGGCTTCGGCAAACTCCTGACGGGATTCCTCCACACGACCAAGATCCCTCAGCGACATCGCCGTCATCAGGATTGCCTTCGCCGCGGAAGAAGAATCTCTGGGTATTGCGCGAAAACGCTGCAATGCCGTATCGAACGATCCCGTGCGATACCACGCCATCCCGGCACCAAGATTCGCGGACGCGACCTGCGCACTCGTCGGATACGTCGTCAGCAATTCGTCATATGTGGCAGCCGCTGCCTGGTACTGTTCCGCAGTAAACTGAATCGCCCCGATCCGAATCAGCGCTCGAGGTGCCATCGCCGGATTCTTCGCAGCGACGATCGTGTCGTATTGCTGCAGGGCCTCAGGAATCTTCTCAAGACCTTCGAGGGCAGTTCCCAGGCTGAATCCTGCATCGAGCGCGACGGATGGACTCGTCGTTCCAGAATGAACCAGCGGATTCAGAATTGCTTCGGCCTTTGTCCATTGTTCTGACCCCACATAGGATTCACCAAGAAAGAGTTTTGCCCATTCTCCACGGCTGTGCGACGGATGCTTTTCCAGATACGCGGACAACTGCTCGATTGCGGCAGCATAGTCGCGCAGATAGTAGCTGCATTCCCCAAGGCGGTATCGCGCTTCTGCGGCGTTCCGTCCCTCCGGTTCAGCTTGCAGAAACATGGCGAACTGCTCACGGGCGGGTGCGTATTTCTCCAGTGAATCAAGTGACAATGCGCAATACAAACGAGCCAGATTGGCCCGCGGATGTTCGGGGAATTCCTTCAGAAACTGGTTGAACGTATCAACCGCCAGTTCATATCGCTGAGTGCGATACAGCCCAACACCCAGATTGAAATCGTCACCTGCTTTGTCGGCGAATACGGACGGGGAAGCCAGTACAAAGGCCAGCAGAAATGCGATGAGTGCCTTGAAGCGTCCGGGCAGCAATTGCGGTCGCTGGGCACAATGCGTCAGAGCGTGTTTCGTCAAAAGCTGTTTCCACATGACTATTGTCTGCATTGAGTTTTGAAGCAGGTCGTCCAGAGATTCGGTGTACCAACGTTCGGCACTGTCTGAACAACTAAATCCCCGCCGAATCCATTCTGTCACTATCGTACGCACCGCATCCGAGTTTCCGAAGTCCGCAGGCCGTCATTTTCCTGTTCCGGTCGATCCTTTCTGTCCGGACTTGGAAAAGGGGTCGAGAACCAATAGAACGGAGCACCCTTTGGGCCATTTGGCTATTGGCTTGGAAAAGGGGTCAGGAACCAATAGTGCGGAGCACCCTTTGGGCCATTTGGCTATTGGTTCCTGACCCCTTTTCCAAGCCAATTCCGCGCTGAAATTTGACTCCACTCCGTTACTCAGGGTATGCTGTCTCAGTTCGACTGCGGCGAAATGCTTGATTCGGCAATCGACATCCTTCCGCGTTTCCCGCGTTTCCCGCCTTTCCCGCCTTTCCCGCCTTTCCCCCTCAGGTATTGTCAAATGTTTCGCGTTAACGCAGGCCATTCGTCGGCATATTGTGACGGACATTCACGGCGGAGTTTCGTGCAGATCGGTGTCGCCGGAATGGCTTCACTGGGATTGCCGCAGATTCTGGCGGCAAAAGCACAGGCAGAAGGACAAGGCACGAAGAAGCACGATACATCTGTGATTCTGTTATGGCTGGATGGCGGTCCAGGACATATGGACACCTACGACATGAAGCCGGAAGCTCCGGCTGAGTACCGCGGAATCTGGAAACCGATTTCAACCAATGTGCCCGGCATGGAAGTGACGGAACTATTCCCGTTGCAGGCAAAAATCGCCGACAAATTTTCCGTTGTCCGATCACTGCATCACGACAGTGGCGACCACTTCACTGGTGGGCACTGGATGTTGACAGGGCGCGGCGAAGGCGTCAGTGGAGCGAACACGAAAGGCAAGTATCCGTTCATCGGTTCCATTGCCACAAGAGTTACCGGAGCGCGGCAATCGGGAATGCCGGCGAATGTCGCTGTTCCCTATGGCATGAGCATCGGCTTACGGCCCGGCTACTTTGGCGGCAATTATCTTGGCGTGCAGCACAACCCGTTTGAAACGGAAGGTGATCCGAATGCGGAGAATTATCAGGTCCAGAATGTCGGGCTATCGCAGGGGCTGACGCTGGGTCGTCTGGGTGATCGACGCGCTCTTTTGACATCCATCGACAGTCTGCAACGTGAAGCAGATGCCAGCGGAATGTTTGAAGCGATGGACAAGTTCGATCGCACTGCATTCGACATGGTGACTGGTGCCAGAACGCGTGATGCGTTTGACCTGACGAAGGAAGATTCCAGGACGCGGGAACTCTACGGACGCCATTCATGGGGCCAGAGCACGTTGTTGGCGCGGCGACTGGTTGAAGCAGGGACGACATTTGTGTCTTGTCACTTCGGTGGCTGGGACCATCATTGGGATTTGAAGTCCGGTTATGAAAACTATCTGCCGAAGATTGACCAGTTGGTTTACGGCCTCTTAACAGATCTCTCTGATCGCGGCATTCTGGATCGAGTTCTCGTGGTGCTGTGCGGGGAATTCAGCCGTACGCCAAGAATGAACGATGGCGGCAACGGAGGTCCACCGCTCAGCAAAGGCACCCCCGGTCGCGATCACTGGGGCAACGCCATGTCCTGCTTCATGGCAGGCGGTGGCATCCAGGGCGGTCGACTCATCGGTTCGACCGACCGCCTCGGAGAAGTTCCAAAAGAACATCCCCTCCGCCCAGGAGACATTCACCACACGATTTTCAAAGTTCTCGGCGTCGATCCGTCGCAGCACTTCCTGGATCATTCCGGTCGCCCGGTCGTTGCTGTGGATCACGGGGCTGTGATTGATGAGTTGTTTTAGGATCCAAATACAGGACGGACCAGAGCATCAGTTTTTGACTCCAAGGCTGTCCGAATAAGCGGCTTTTCGTCGTAGCTTGACTCTCCAGAGAGCATGTTCGGGGACTCCTCGACTCTGGAGAGTCAAGCTACGGGCTTTTTGGGCAGCCTCGCAGTTTCACATTGAGCGAATCTGTGGCGTTCTGCATTTAATGTGCTTTCTGCGAACCACCTCCGGCTCGCTAGGTTTAAATGCTATTGCTCCGACACACTTGCAGCTCGGCATTATGGACCTTAGCCTGCACGTCGCGGTCTCTTCTCATCGACTAGCTGTTAGTTCACTTCAGGAATCCAAAACCATGCACAACACAACACTGATTGGTGTCTTTGAAGATCTCGGTGGTCCTCCTGTGATTCACAGTTCGGCATCTAAATCAGCGGAACTAGTTCGACCAGAGAAGGTTACAAATCCAAGACGAATTAGCTGCACTTTGTTTTCAATTTCCGCGTGGAATACTCCGCGAAATCGCAGAAATCGCCGGTGCTATGTACCAGCAGAAATTCTCGAACAACGTCAATTGCTCTCCGACGATCCAATCAGTGAACTGAACACCAAGTTCACCCTTGCGATTGGAACGTCCAACGCCCAAATTGACGCGTTTTTCAATAGCGGATCCACAGATGCTGCCGGAGGTCTGAATGGTGCGTTGGGTGGAGCAGCGGCGAAGTTCAATCAGCTTCCAATGAACGGCTCTGAGATCGAAGATGCGGCACTCACCGCGGTGAGTACACAGTTCGGGGCAGCAGAAAGCAGGGTCCGCTCCGCCACCAACACGATCAAGGGCGCAAAACCGGTGATTGCATTTCCCGAATCCTTCAACCTCGGCGTGCTGTACAATATGCCCATGATGATGATGCCAGGAATGCAGATGGGCAGTCACGGATATTCGTATGTCAATATGTTCAACGGTGATTTCTACGGGGTCTCTAACTGGGTCGTCGAAGTTCCCTCGTCCACTCCGGGAGTGATGGCATCACGGCTGTCCATGCAGGGGACTATCAGCCGGTCAAATCAAGTTGAAACGTGGAACATCAATTCAGATTGGACACAGCAAGTCCCGGGTGGAAATGTGGCATATCATATTGAATATGCAAACTCCGGTTCGTCATCGAGTGAGATTCTGAAGTTCAGTGGCTCCCAAACCTCTGGGCAAATCACAACATATGCGTCTGCAGACATTGTGGGCGGCGTCACGAATTACTATAACTTCGGTGGCTCCGCGAATCTTGGTGACATCACAGCTTCGTTCTCAAAAAGCCACATGTATCAGACCGATCGCCTCTTCGGCTCGATCGAATATTTGAGTGGCAATACAAAAGCCTCGGCTCAGCTCACCCAGATCACAAGTCCCAACGCCAACGTCACCGCCATCGCGAGCGTGTTTTCGTTATTGAACAACCAAGACGAACCTTGAAAAGTATTTGCAGGTCGGTGCGGGAAGTGTAACGGGAACGGTCAATGGTCAATCGATCAACGAGTCGTTCGGCAGCATGCGGTTCAAGATGCCTGTCAAACGCTTGTTCCCATGGTCCGACACGTATATCGACGTAACATCGAATTGGCACAACGGTGACAACTGGGGCGGACCTCCAGTGCTGAATTCATCCCCTCTTGACATGAATTTGGATACATTGTTCATATCGCATGACTACTACAAGAGTAGTATCTTCGGGCAGATGAACCAAATCCGGGCCGACTTGCAAATTGCTTGGTGAAAAGACCGACGTTCTCCTTAACGACACTTGATCTGTGACATAATGTGCAATTGGTGGCAATTTCGAGATTGTTTTTGCATTACCAAACAATCGTCTCGCGGAAATAAGTCGTAGATAGATTCGCGGGAATCCGCGCGTTCGCCAACGATCGCCGGCATTCTTGCGAATCCGGATACATTTCAATCGCCAACTTAATCCAGCGCGATGTCAACTCATGGAGTGGATTGAATGTTACCGCTGATAATGAGTGTCATTTGCTACTTATTATGCACGTTGCCACCGCAGCCCACGGCGCCTGACGGCGAACCCGTCGATCCGTTTGTCGAAGGATTCAAAAGAACAGGACGCATAGTCGTCCCGGGAATTATTGCGGGGCGTCCTGCAAATTGCATGCTGGATTCCGGAGCGACGATCAGTGTTGTAGATTTAGAACTGGCCCGTACATTTCCCGATCCCGTTCGTGGAGCCGATGCTAGAGTCGGAACCCCAACCACCGTAGAGGAAGTCCAGTCATATCAGAATATTGAGCGCAATTGCCTGAACTTCCCCAAAAAAACTGGTCCAATAAATGTTTTTGACCTGTCAAATTTGAATACGGATCGAGGAATTCCTGTCGATGCAATTCTTGGCATGGACTACTTACGGCCCTTCATCTTTGACTTTAAGTTAGGAAGGCCACAGTTTATCCTTAGATCGAAGTTCTTACCTGATCGTTCAGCTACGTCATATTTCCTAAGTAGAAATGCTATTTCGCACACGACTGTATCTCTCGATCTGAGAGTTCCTGGTAAACGTGAGTTTATAATTGATACGGGCTATAACGATTGCCTCGCAATTTCATCTGATTGGATCAAACCCTTGCTAAAAGCTGGCGAGGCAGTGCTACTACAGGAGATTGTTGCTGTCGATGGATCGGGAGCGAAGAAAAAATCTCTTTACGTGATCCGTGAAATAGACTTACTTGGGATCAAAATGGAAAATGTTCCAGCCGTCGAGTCTCAACTGAACTTGATTGGATTGGGATTAATGCGACACCTTGACTTTTCGGTCGATTTTGAAAACTCCGTTGCGTATGTCCTCCCAACTTCTCGCTCAGTGGATTCGTTCGAAGCCGATGCCAGTGGACTGAGGACAGAGTTTTATCCTGGCAAGGGGCTGATTGTGCATCGCACCATGCCTGATTCACCTGCCGAAAAGAAAACGATTCAGGCTGGAGATCAACTTCTGGAAATCGACGGTCTCATTGCGTCTGAACTTTCGGCGTGGGAAATCCGGAAACTGCTCTCCCAAGCTGGCAAGACGATTCCGCTCAAAGTGAAGAGCAACGATCAGGTGCGCGACATTCAACTTCCGCTCAGCCGCAAGTTCGAATACCCTCCGAAGTGGAAACCACGTTCCACGGACGCCGATGACTTCTACAAGTCCCTGCGGAAGGAACCGGAGAGATCGCAACGCTGAAGGGAAGTGTTTTCTGGATTCAGGAGCCCCGCCGAGTGTCATCGGCACGACCCTGATGCCATGCCTGAGATCGCTTACTGCGTGGTCTGATTTTTCAGAGTGGTTGCCTGATCGCCAAAACGCAGCATGATTGCCGCCGCCTGGCGTCTGCACTACGATTTCCAAAATGGCAGCGATTGAAGTCAGGGAATTGTGTCGGACGTATCAGGTCTTCCGAAAGCGCGAAGGTGTTTGGGCGTCCGTGCGCGGGTTGTTTCATCGGGAATACGAAGTCGTCAGTGCGGTGCGCAACGTCAGCTTTACAATTGACGAAGGTGAAATGGTCGCGTTCCTTGGCCCGAACGGTGCGGGTAAGACCACGACGCTGAAATTGCTGTCTGGACTGGTCGTGCCAACCTCCGGCACGGCGCACGTGCTGGGCCATGTCCCGTGGAAGCGTGAAGATGCGTATCGTCGCCGGTTTTCGCTGGTGACCGGACAGAAAGAACAGCTCTGGTGGGACTTGCCGGCGCAGGAATCGTTCCGGCTGCACAAGGAAATTTACCGGATTTCCGCCGCCGACTATCGTCGCCGACTGGATGAACTGACAGATCTGCTGGAAGTGGGTCGTCTGATGTCACAGCCCGTGCGCGAATTATCGTTGGGGGAGCGGATGCGAATGGAACTCATCGCCGCCCTGCTCCACCGGCCGGACGTCTTGTTTCTGGACGAACCGACAATTGGCCTGGATGTCGTCAGTCAGCGGCGTGTTCAGGAATTCCTGCGCCACTACCAGCGCGAACAACGCATCACGGTGATCCTGACGAGCCACTACATGAAAGACGTCGAAGCGCTTTGCGACCGCGCGATCGTGATCAACAAGGGAATCGTGATCCATGATGGTCCGCTGGCGGCGATTATCGATCGCTTCAGTCGGCACAAGATCATTGAACTGCAGTTTTCGGACAACATCGTGCCGCAGGGGCTCGAACGCTACGGTCGCATTCTGGAATCGCGACCACCCAAAGTCCGGATTCAGGTTGAAAAGCAGCGCGTGTCGGAATGCCTTTCGAGTATTCTCAGTCAGCATTCCATCGACGACATCAGCGTTGCTGAACGACCGCTGGAAGATGTGATTGCCGAACTTTTTTCATCCGACGATGCGGCAAGGGCTGAGAAATGAGCACCACGCCTGCGCATGCCGAATCGGAAACGCCGTTCAGCGAAATCCGCGCCCGATTGCGACTCAAATGGCTCATTCTGAGGACCGCGATCGAGGAACGACTGACCTATCGCGCCGACTTCGCGTTTTCGACGCTGATCCGATTTCTGCCGATCGTAACACAGATTTTTCTATGGAGCGCCATTTTTCAAAACGCCCCCGGTCGTTCGATTCAGGGTTATAATTTCAGTGAGATGGTATCGTATTATCTGCTCGTGATGCTGACGCGGGCGTTCTCAAGCATGCCGGGGCTGTCGACTGGAATCGCGGGTTCGATCGCCGATGGTTCGGTTCGAAAATATCTGATTCAACCTGTCGATATGCTGGACCATCTGTTCTGGCATCGCATCGCGCACAAACTGGTGTACTATGCGGTTGCTACCGGCCCGTTTGCGCTGGTGTTCTGGCTGTGTCGAGCCCACTTGCCGGACTTTCCCGGCTGGCCGGTGATGCTGGCCTTCGTCTGTTCGCTGCTGATGTCTTTCCTGATCGGTTTTTTGATTGAGACTCTGATCGGGCTGATTGCCTTCTGGTTCCTTGAAGTCAGCTCCCTGGTCTTCATTTATATGATGCTCAGTTATTTCCTGTCCGGACACATGATCCCGCTCGAACTGCTGTCGAAATGGCTTCCCTTCGTGGACTATCTGCCGTTTCGATATCTGGCCTACACACCGACTGCGATTCTGCTGGGGAAGATTCCACTCGAACACCTGCTGATGGAATTACTGATTCAGGCTGGCTGGATTGCGGGCTTGTTTGTCCTCAATCGCTACACCTTCAATCGTGGTGTGCTGCGGTACAGTGCGTTTGGTGGATAAACACCCATGATGCGGCCCTTGTCGGTCAAAATGTCGCGAAGTGAAAAGAGCTATTTGCTGAAAATTCCGCCCGCCGATTCTGCCTAGCGCGGGCTTTGCCCGCAACCCAAAGTAGCCATCACGCTCCGCCGTGATGAGCATTTGTCAGTCGATATTCATCAACCGAGGGAGCTCCACGGCCAGCCCCGTTGCATGGGGCTGAAGGACAATCAGCGTGGGGCTTCATTCATGTGGCCCAGTTTTAGGCTCTTCACGGCGGAGCGTGACGGCTACTTTGCGATTTGACCGTCAACGAGGCCGGACCCTGGTGAAGAAGAAGTCTATGCACAAGAACTACCTCTACAAACTGCCGCCTGAAATTCTTCGCGAGACAACAAGAATTCAGATGTTATACCTCACGCGGTCGTAAGTGACATTAACCCGAAGCGTCAGCGAGGGCTGCAAATCCCAATCCCTCGCTAACGCTTCGGGTTACAATCCGGCGAGCAAAAAGTGTCATTTCCGATCGCGAGGAGAAAGCACCTTCATGCAGCGTCGGTTGTCTGCTCAACCGGTTTTGGCCCGATCGATTTCGAGCCGCCTTTGTGCCGTGCCTTCAGATCGAACAGACCAAAGATCTCCGTCGCGTTGAGGCCAAGCGATACGTTGTCGTTGGCGCCGTCGCCCAGAATGGCTGCGAAAAGTTCGCGCTTCTCGCGCAGGACACGATCGATGCGTTCTTCGATCGTATTCTTTGAAATGAATCGCGTCACGATCACGGGGTTCTTCACGCCGATGCGGTGGGCTCGATTGATCGCCTGATCTTCGATCGCGGGATTCCACCAGCGGTCGAACAGGAACACATAGCCCGCAAATTGCAGATTCAATCCGACGGCACCTGTCCCGTAACTCATTAACAGAATGTGAGCGTCCGGATCTTCTTTGAATTTTGCGAGGATCGGTTCACGTTTCTTCGTCGGAACTCCCCCGTGATAAATCAGCGGATTGAATTCTTTCAGCTTTGGTGCGAGCCAGTCGATGGTCTTCGTCCACTGACTGAACAGAATTGCCTTTCCACCGCTCGCCCCGATTTCTTCCATGTCGGCCATGAGCCGTTCCAGCTTGGCACTTTCACCGGTGAGCGGATCGAAGTTGGTGATCTGTTTCAGCCGCAGCACGAGTTCGAAAACGTGCTGCACGGTGATGGTATCACCCATGTCGTTTAACTGAATAATGCCTTCTTTCTCGGCCGTGCGATACGCCAGTTCCTGGGCGTCAGTGAGTTCCAGTTCCGCATCGCGATCGATACGCGGAGGCATGTCTTTCATCACCAGATCTTTGGTCCGCCGCAGAATATATTTCTTTGCCAGCTTTGAAAGTTGTCGCAGATCGGGATTCGCTGCTTTTGGAATCACCTCCATGAATTCAAAGAGTGCGGCCAGTTCTTCCGGCCGATTTTCAATCGGTGTTCCCGTCAGCGCCCAACTGCGGCGACGTCTGATGGACCGTGCGGCTTCGGCAGTGCGCGAGTCACGGTTCTTAATGCGTTGCGCTTCGTCAAGCACGAGCAAGTCGAATTTCGGCTGTTCGTCTTCAGGAATCTCGGCAATGTCGCGCGCCATGGATTCGTAGTTCGCGATCAGAATGGGAATGCCTGGCATGGTCCAGAGCATCCGCCGTCGCTGTCCGTTACCTTCGACAGTGACAACCGGCAATTCCTCCGCCCACGTCTTGAATTCTCGCTGCCAGTTTGGAATCAATGGCTTCGGGCAGATGAGTACGATCCGCCGAGCCTGACCGCTTCGCAGCAGCAGACGGATGGCAGTAATTGTCTGCATTGTTTTGCCGAGTCCCATCTCGTCCGCTAGTAGTGCGGAGTGACTGGAGAAGAGCCAGGCGATGCCTTCGTACTGATAGCCGAACGGTTCGAACGGCATGATGAGTTCCTGCTCAGCCAGCCACGATTCGAGCGGCGGCTGCAGCAGGTAAAACAGGCGATCCTGAAGTGACAACGCATCAGAGGGTGGTTTGATCCGAGTGATCTTGCGTGGCTTTTCACCGTCACCCGCTTCGTCAAAGTTCTTTCTGGGCGGGCCGATTCTTTTCAGTTCGACTCCGTCAGATGACTTCGTCGTGTCAACTTTTGGCGGCAGGAACTCGATGCCTTCCGGGAGTGTGAGACCGATGCACTTAATGGGGATCCGTCGGGCAGTCCACGATGGCACGAAGGCGAGCACTGTATTGAGTGAGACCGTCTGCGTTTCAATCGTCGGCAATCGTCCCAATGCCGGATTGAATCCAGTCTGCGCGACATCGACGCGAGTGCCGCGTTTTGCTTCGCGAATCAGCGCTGGATCGACGACGTCCGGGGCTTTCTCCGCTGCAATTCCGAATTCAGAGTCACTCATCGTGCAAACACCGTTTTGACAGTTTCTGCCAAGGCCTCGCGAACGCGTTCCAATGGTTCAGCGAGGTCGGCGGAATCGGAGATCAGGTGCTTCTGTTTCGACAGCGTTTGAGCATCAAGCTCATAGCCTCCATGAAATCGCAGTATGCTGCCGCCGAGTCGCAGTGTGCCGCCCTGTTCTGGCAATTTGGATTTTGCATCCGCCGCACAGGCGACGGGGATCGACGTATGGTTGCGCAGTTCCAGCAGATTCGGATCGCTGGTAATGATCATGTTCGGTTTAATGGAAACTCGATCCAGCAGCGTGCTGCCGATGAGCTCGCCCAGCAGCCACGCACGCAGTGATTCGCCAAACAGGATTTCCTGAGTGCGGTTCGGTTTGACTGGAGTCGTACACTGAAACTCCAGCGGGCGTCCGTTCTGATTTGTGATCAGCAGTCCGCCGATGTGACCGCGACCATCGACTTCCATGGTCTCCATGAAGCCCAGCCGTAGATGTTCCGTTTTTCCCGCCCCCGACATTCCGTTGTCTTTCCTCGGGACTGTGACCGATGGTTGATTCGCACTGGCAGAAACTGCCGAAAGCAATGATGGTGCGCTGGTAGTTGGGTTCAGCGGCGACACTCACGAGTCTGATCGTCGCATCAATGCCGGTAGCTTTAACCAAGCCGTATCTTCTGAAACGTCGATGCAGGGAACCCGGCACACGGTCGTTCAAGTCGATTCGACGGACGATTTAATTGGACAGCGCCACTTTGGCGAAAAACGAAGCGAAATTCTGCCCCGGTAGGGGCATCAGCACGTAGCCGTGGGCTTCAGCCCACGGACAAGATAGAATTGGGACCCAAAGCCCCGATAG
>Ga0105046_10014899_pt1 | contig 11972 bp, 10 predicted proteins | sample MAT03_FD_78385 | JGI IMG/M metagenome (GOLD analysis project Ga0105046, IMG submission 78385) | Freshwater microbial communities from Lake Fryxell liftoff mats and glacier meltwater in Antarctica - MAT-03 (megahit assembly) | ecosystem: Environmental > Aquatic > Freshwater > Ice > Liftoff...
AGTCGGATCATTCACCCGGTATTTATCACCGGACAAAGACCGGGAGTGTATTCCAGCACGAATACCAGCACTCAATTTTCCTGCACCTACCTTGAAATGATAAGCGGCATTGATATTGGCCTGAAGGTCATTCTGTGCCCCAATCTGATCATTCAATACGACCAATCCAATGCCGGTATTGGCTTCTAGTATTGGCAATGATCCAGTAAATAAAATATTTTGGGGAGCACCTCCCATATCGTTCAGGCCTTTATATCCAGTCCACTGGTTTCTGTACAGTAAACCTCCACGGAAGCCTTGCTCTACCCCGGCAGCAGCCGGATTAAAATAAAGCTGGTTGAACATATACTGAGTAAAATGAGCATCCTGCTGAGCAAATGTGTTGGAAATACCAAGGCATCCAGCAAAAAAGAGGGCGGCGTATAGTTGTCTTTTCATTACGATCTCAATAAATATGAGGGTTCAATTTTATGGCAAATTTCCTGTTTGAAAAAATTTTATTCTTTAGAAGCCTTAATGCACGCTTTAATATACTCCTCTAAAGCCCCTGTCATGGATGGTGCATTAGGCAATGGAGCTTGAATATCAAGTATCAGATTTGCATCTTTTACCGCTTTCGCAGTTGTCGGTCCAAATGCCGCAATTCGAGTTGCATTTTGTTGAAAATCAGGGAAGTTATGAAAAAGAGATTCAACACCTGATGGACTAAAAAACGCAATAATATCGTAGTAAATATTTTTCAAATCCGACAAGTCACTTGGTACAGTATTGTAAAAAGTTGCCTCTGTAAATTTATAATTATTTTTTCGTAAAAATTCCGGAAGATCACCAGTTCGAATGTCCGAACATGGAAAAAGATAGGTTTCCTCCTTATGTTTTTTTATCTGGTCGACTAAATCTATTGCTGTTTTCTGACCTACAAATACTTTTCTTTTTCTGATTTGAATGTACTTCTGTAAGTAGTTGGCTGTTGACTCAGCCACACAGAAATACTTCATCTCTATTGGGATATCCAACTTCAGCTCAACTGAAATCCTGAAAAAATTATCTACTGCGTTTTTACTTGTGAAAATAACCGCAGAGTGATCTAATATATTGATTTTTTGTTTTCTGAAATCTTTCAAAGAAACTCCCTGAACCTCAATAAAGGGCCTGAAATCAATTTTAATTTTATATTTTTTAGCTAAAACAAAATACGGAGAATCTTCGTCTACAGGCTTGGCCTGGGTTACAAGGATAGAAGATACTTTTTTTAGCCGGGAGGTTAATTCCTGATTTAGTGTTTCACTCATAGATTCTTAGAATATCATTCCGCTAAAACCTTGAATAAAACAAGGAACGTTGACAGATTGAGGGCGCAAATATAGAAAAGTGTAAGTGGCATCTGAAATCGGTAAGCTTTTCTTAGGACTTGAAAAAATAAAAAACTTCGCAAAACGAAGTACAAAGTTACTATAGTTATCACAAAAGAATTCAAACTAATAATCAACTCAATATCAGACCCGAAAGCAAAAATATTCCATAATATCAGAAGAAAAGATAAGCCAAAATATATCTTAATATCGGAAAAAATAAGTGGAAAAATTTTTCCAGAAAGTGAAAGAAAGAAAAGGGATACGGCACTAATCAGTAACGGATACCCCAGAATTTCAACAGGAATTCTTAAAATATTTATGTAGAACCGGATGTCGAACGAGGTGGGAAATTCCGGATGAATGAAAAAACCGGATATAGAAAATAGAATTATAAAGACAGATAACAGGATAGGCATGAATCCTATCTTTTGAAAATTAAAGTCGATTTCAAAATTGTTCAAAATACTGGTGAAATTTTTTTGAAATGAGGTGAAATAAAGATTTCTAAACCCAATAATCAAAACAATGGAAGCCATTGAAAAGTATGGAACATCTTCGAATACCCTTGAGTTAGGATGCAAATTCTCCCCTAAATGATTGAACTCTCTTCTTTTTTTAATTGTACCACTCGTGAATTGAAAATCCTTATTCATTACCACAAATTGATCTCCTTGTGAGAAAATAATTTTGGCTTCCTTTTGAAAGGAAGACTCCTCTTTTCCGGAAAGCTGGAAAAATGGAAAAACAACTTCACTCTTTTGTTGATTCTCAGGCACGACCAAATTTTCTGGACAAATATTCCAACACTAATATAAAGGCTGCAAAATATACCAGGTAAAACATCATCAGAAAATTATCTCCAAGATGGGCCATACCAACTGCTGCAAGTATGGTTCCAATGTTAAGAACTGACAGACATAAAACAGTCTGGATCTGGTTCAAACCTGAATTTATCAAAATATGATGCACATGGTTCTTATCCGGACTAAATGGCGACTTGCCATTCATTATTCGAATTGCAAAAACCCTTGCAGTATCAAAAACCGGGATAATTAAAATTGCAACGGCAATAGAAGGAGCTGACTCAACTGCTTTCATTTGAACAAATTCAATAGCCATAACACTCACAATCATCCCGCAGACTAATGATCCGGTATCACCCATAAATATGATTGCTTTATGAAAATTGTATCTAAGGAATCCCAGAATACCACCCATCAGGCAAAAAGCCAATAATGCAAAAGGCTCATACGCAACTCCACCAAATCTGAAAAAGAAGTAACCGAATGCAGCTGAGTTTATCAGTATGAGGGTACCGGCCAGACCATCAAGCCCATCAATAAGATTAAATGCATTGATCAGTCCCACTATTACCAAAAAAGTAAAACCATAAGCAATGCCATCATCAATATGATTCATTCCAAGAAAACCTTGAAAATCATTGACTTTTACATCACCAAGGAACATCACAATCCCCGTAGCCAATATCTGAACAAAGAACTTTTTGAAAGCTGAAACTGAGCTTATATCATCTTTTAGCCCAATAAAAAATAAGATTAAAGTGCTCGCTAATAGTCTTTGGATTTGAGGAGTAACGGTTCCAAAAATTGTGACAGCCGACATAAAACCGGCAAATATTGCCATGCCCCCGAGTCTTGGGGTTAAGTTTGTGTGTACTGCTCTAAAATTGGGCTCGTCAAGCAAATTTTTTAAATGAGCAACATAAATTATGGATGGAATCGCAAACACGGCAATTACAAACGACCAAATAAAGGAAAGGACAATGTCGATGATTATTGGCATCTATCTGAAAAATTGGGCGAAAGTAGCTTAAAAGCGGGCGACATATCCAAAATGAATTTTTGTGGTTTGAAAATCGAATGGCAGATCTTTTGAAAATCCATTTGCAAAAGAAATCTGGACAAGATTTGGTCCAAGTTCAATTTCCGATGTGAAACCTAAACTATAGGCACCTGATGCACTGTTGAATACAACCTGACTCCGCTCCGGATTAAACACCATATATTCAACAAAAACACCGGCAAGAAGATTCTTTTCTATCAAATATTGAGGTTGCAATGAAAATTTGATGTGTTGGCTGGTGAAAAAACTATTTTCATTAAATCCCCTGAAGCTAAGACTGCCACCTAATCGGTATTGATCCGGCAAAGTGATTTCTTTTGACATTAGCATACCGATGTTCCATGAACTGAGTAAGCAAAACCGGTTGAGAGAAGTTATTAATGGGAAAAACCCTGTGGATTGAAAGTCAAACTGAGGAATGCTATTTGTCCCACTGGTTCTGGCAATATCTTTCACCGATGCTGCAACCTGCAACCTGACACCTTTCCTTTTCAATTGAATTTGATTTGGGAAGACGGGTTCGAACCGAAGACCAAGAATAATAGTCTTCGTTTTTACAGAATACAAGCCTGGATCAACATTCGCTAATCTTCCTGAAGCAGAAGAAGCAGAAATACCAACCCGGAATTGGAGAAGAGATGAATTTGTATTTAAAAGATGTAACTCTCCCTTCTGCTTAATTAGCAAAGAATCTTGTCTGAAAAGCTCAAAATTGCCTTCTGCACCTAGTCCGGAAGTATTTAAAGCCGGTGCCTGAATAGAAATGGCGGCAGTTTGTGAAGACCTGGCAAATCTGGTCCACTTAAAGTTCAATGAAATTCCTCTTCCAAAAACATTGGTTAAAGAACCATCCAGATTTCCAGTAATTATAGGTCCTGTGGTGCCTGATTGAGGCAAAACCCCCAGTATTCCTGTGAAAGAATTTATCTTCCTTTTCCGAAGGAATAAATGAATAACTGCTTGATTTCCGAACCATTCCAAAGCAGGGATATTGACCTCCTCTGCAAACGGAATTTGAGAAGCCAGGAAAGGAACCCGGGAAAATTTTTGACTCGAAAACACCGCATTCTTCTTAAAACGAATCCAGTTTCTTAGTGTATTTAACCTGAATGAGGAATCTCCATGAAGAACTAATTCTCCATTTGTTATGAGGGGCCCAGGGTTAAAGGCGGCCATTATAGAAATTTTCTCGCTGTTGAAAATGGTGTCAATTTGTACCTGAGCAAATGGATAACCCGAATTTTGCCATATTGATAGTTCTGATTGAATTGCTTTTAAGACCTCATCGGGATGCGAACATTGAATGATTTTATCCAAATCCTGAGATCTGGAAACTTTAAAAGTGATCTCAATTCTTGATGGTAACACATCATTCTGAGCAGAAACACTCTGAATAAGAATCAACATCACCGAAAGAAAAAAACGGAATTCTAAAGGAATGCCCATAAACCTTATCAAGTTCTTTACCTTTGCACCAGTTAACAAACAGGGAATGTCCCAAAATACGTTCAAACCAGCCAATACTTTAAAAGCGCCAGTTGAAACAGAACTAAAGCGCAAATCAAACCCAAAGCCAGGTCTGGGTCGAAAATTTTTTCTGGTGTCCGGTCTATTTGCTTTATCGATTGGGATCTTTCTTCTCATAGCAATGGTCTCCTTCCTATTTACTGGCGGAGTAGATCAGAGCATTGTAGAAGCTGGAACGGATACAACACTTCGGGAATCGGGCAAAGAAACGGAAAACTGGGCGGGATTTTTAGGTGCTATTACTTCTCACTTTTTAATTTTCAAAGGGCTCGGTTATTCGATGCTGCTTTTGCCCTTCTGGTTGTTTAATTTTGGTTACAAACTTATTTTTAAGAAGTCTCTCCTTTTAATTCCGGGCTTCGACTGGAAAGTATTATCCCTCATTTTGTGGATCAGCGTATTTTCCGGAACGCTTGTTTTAACAAGTGGATCAGAAGCCAGTCTTAGTTCACTTCCCGGTGCTGTTGGATACGAAATTGCATTGTTTTTACATGAAATGATGGGTTGGCCAAGTTGGCTCTTTGTCGGATTAACAGGATTTACGCTTGCTATATTTGTATTCAATTGGAATCCGGAAAACCTACTTTCTACTTCGTTAAAAGAAATAAAACCAAAACAGAAACAAGAATCCGCTCCATCTGATGAAGAATCCGATCAGGAAATTTCAGATTTTTCTGAAAAAGATGAAGAGGAATCAGATGAGGATACTGAAACTATTGATAGCCCGGACCCTGTTTTACCTATCCAAAGCGAATCTCAGAAAATTGTCATTTCTTCCAATCAGGATTTGCAAATAGAAGTCGGATCTGCGGCAATGGACAAAGAAGTAGAAGACACTTCCAGTCTGGAAGACAATCTGACTGCGGAACAACTTCAGGTAAAGTTTGGCCTTTTTGATCCTACACTGGAATTATCCGGCTATAAATTTCCACCATTGGAACTACTTCAACATCATGGTTCTCAAGATCTTGAAATAAATACGGAGGAAATTGAGTACAATAAAAACCGGATTATTGAAACGTTACTGAATTACAACATAACGATCGCCAGTATCAAAGCAACGGTAGGTCCAACGGTTACTTTGTTTGAAATCGTGCCGGATGCCGGTATACGGATTTCAAAAATTAAAAGTCTTGAAGATGACATTGCCATGAGTCTGGAAGCTCTAGGTATACGGATCATTGCTCCAATTCCCGGCAAAGGAACCATTGGTATTGAAGTGCCAACGAAAAACCGATTGATGGTTTCTACCCGGTCAGTAATGGCCACAGAGAAGTTCATGAAGTCGGACATGGATCTTCCAATCGTGCTTGGAAAAACGATTTCGAATGAGGTCTACATTGCCGACCTTGCAAAAATGCCGCATTTGCTGATTGCCGGAGCTACCGGGCAAGGTAAATCGGTTGGTATTAATGTGCTACTAACATCTCTACTTTACAAAAAACATCCATCTCAACTTAAGATGGTGCTGGTTGATCCGAAGAAAGTGGAGATGTCCTTGTATTCAAAACTTGAAAGGCATTTTCTGGCAGCTCTACCGGATGCAGATGAATGCATTATCACGGATACGAAAAAGGTTGTAACCACCTTAAATTCCCTTTGCGTCGAAATGGATACACGCTACAATCTCCTCAAAGATGCGGGATGCAGGAATATTAAAGAATACAACCAGAAATTCAGGGAACGCAGGTTGAATCCGGAAAACGGTCATCGGTTCCTTCCATTTATTGTTTTGATTATTGATGAATTGGCCGATCTGATGATGACGGCAGGTAAAGAAGTTGAAACACCCATTGCCCGTTTGGCACAACTGTCCCGGGCCATTGGAATTCACCTGATTGTAGCAACTCAAAGACCATCAGTGAATGTAATTACCGGTATCATCAAAGCAAATTTCCCTGCCAGACTTTCGTTTAAAGTGACTTCTAAAATAGATTCAAGAACCATTTTGGACACCAGTGGTGCAGACCAATTGGTATCGGGTGGTGATATGCTTTTGTCTCTAGGAAGTGACATGATCCGGATTCAATGTCCTTTCATTTCAACTGCTGAAGTTGAGAATATCTGTGAATACATAGGAAATCAAAGAGGGTATGAAATGGCGTACCTACTTCCGGAAGCGCCTGGAGATGAGACTGGCTCTACATCTGATTTCGACCCGACAGACCTGGACTCATTGCTTGAAGAATCTGCACGGTTAATTGTTGCTCATCAGCAAGGAAGCACATCTCTTATTCAACGCAAAATGAAACTTGGATATAACCGTGCCGGTCGACTGATTGATCAAATGGAAGCCTTAGGAATTGTTGGCCCGTTTGAAGGAAGCAAAGCAAGACAGGTACTTGTAGACGAATATCGTCTGGATCAAATATTGAATGATATTAAGAAGTAAGAATGAATTTTAACCTGAATGATTGTTTAAATAGAACATGGTATCTCTGGATATTGTCGTTTCTTTTGATTTCAATTCCATGCAGATCTCAAAGCCGACAAGATCCATTGGCAGGTAAAATCCTTGATGAAGTTGGAAAAAAATTCAAAAAAATGGCTGGATTCTCTGCTGAATTCACCCATGATTCAGAAAACAATTCAGGAGAGACAATCCGTAGCCAGAAAGGTAAAATTTACGTTAGTGGAAACAAATACAGACTAATTACAGGTAATACCACGCTTGTATGTGACGGCAAAACAGTTTGGAGTGCGGACAGCAAGACGAGAGAAGTGACTATATCAGACTATGAGCCGGAACCGGATGACATCACTCCGGAAAGAATTTACACTTTCTATCAAAAGGGTTTTAAATATCTCTTTATTGGGGAAGTCAAAGCCAAGGCTTGCATCTGGCAGACGATTGACCTTGAACCCGATAATATCAAGAAAGAAGTAAGCAAAATCAGACTTTTTGTAGACAAGAACAGCAGGTCGATCATGAAATGGATTCTCTTTGAAAGAGGCAGTAATGACCGGGAGGTTTTTGAAATCCTGAAATTCACTCCGGTTACTAAAGTGGATGCGAATTTATTTGCCTATTCAAAATCGCAATTTCCCGGTTTTAAAGTGGTGGATTTACGATAAGGAAATGGAATATTGACCATAACACAGCATTCTTGTTGGTCTAACTTTAGATATTCACTTTCTTTCATTTTTTTCACATTTCTGTTATCAAATTGTTGTGAATGCTTTACTTTTGCAGCCATTCAGAATCAGCCATTTCTGAAACAATCCATCGTATAACTTTTAACAAGCTAATCATATGACAAACGATCAAAAAGTAATTGTAGGTTTTCTTTGTGGCATTGCTGCAGGTGCTTTAGCAGGCATTCTTTTAGCCCCAAATACCGGTGAAGAAACCAGGAAAATTATCGCTGACAAAGCAACAGATTTGAAAGATGATTTATCAAATCAACTTACTTCCACTTTTGGAAGACTTTCTGAGCAAGTGAATAATTCTTTGGGTTTAAAAAAAACGAATAACATTGTAGATGCGGCTGCCAGAAAGATTGCTTCTGAAACTGTAGACGCTTAGTATTCAAAATATTATCTTAAAAAAACCTCCTCTCGGAGGTTTTTTTATAACCTTTCGACTTGAAATCTGGTTCTGTAAATCTAACAAATAACAAAAATGAAAATCCTCGCTATTTTCCTACTTTCTATTGTATTTATGAACCTCACTATGCTTAAAAAATCTTCCGTACATGATTTCATAATGAAAAGCATTGATGGGAAAGACATCCCACTTTCAAGTTTTAAGGGAAAGAAAATACTGATTGTGAATGTGGCCAGTAAATGTGGTTATACGTCTCAATACAAAGACCTTGAAGAGTTAAGTAAAAAATACGCTAACAAACTGGTTGTACTAGGTTTTCCTGCCAATAATTTCGGAAGCCAGGAACCTGGAAACAATGAGGAGATAAAAGGATTCTGTGAAAAAAACTACGGAGTTACCTTTCCTATGTTTGCAAAAATTTCAGTCAAAGGAAAAGACGTTGATCCATTGTATGAATTTTTGTCCAACAAAGAACAAAACGGAACAGTAAATGATTCCCCAGGTTGGAATTTCGGCAAATACCTTGTAGACGAAAACGGCAAAGTCCTGAAGTTTTTTGGATCTTCAACAAAACCTTTAAGCAAAGAAATAAGTGACTTGTTATAGTCAAAACCATAACCTCTGAAACGATTTCATTCAGAGTAAAAATTGGTTCAAATAAAAAAGCCTTTGATTGATCTAAGGCTTTTTTTTATTTACTGCATCCAGGCTTTAATTTTTTCGATATCTGGAAGTGCTTCTTCCACTTTCAACTTTTTCCGTAACCCTCCCATATCATTAAAAATCTTATTCGGATTTGCCTTTTTGAAATCGTCAATACTCGAAAAATTCATGGCGGCAAGGATCCGGGCGATGCCTTCACCAGCACCCAATGCCTCAAAGTCTTTTGACTGGGGCACCATAAGTTGCCTTTCGGCCTTCATTTGAGGGAAAAACAACACTTCCTGAATGGTGGGAACATTTGTCATGATCATCGCAAGACGATCAATACCTACGCCTAACCCGGCTGTAGGTGGCATACCAAATTCCAGGGCTCGGAGGAAATCTTCATCTAAAACCATGGCTTCGTCGTCTCCTCTTTTGCCCAATTCCAGTTGTTCCTCGAAACGAGCTCTCTGATCGATGGGGTCATTCAATTCAGAAAAGGCATTGCAAATTTCTTTACCATTGCAAATGGCCTCAAATCGTTCCACCAGACCCGGCTTAGACCTATGTTTTTTAGCCAAAGGCGACATTTCTACAGGGTAATCTGTAATGAACGTGGGTTGAATGAGAAAAGGCTCACATTTGGCGCCAAAAATTTCGTCAATCAACTTTCCTTTTCCCATACTCGGGTCGACATTAATAGATAAGGTCTCACAAGCTTTGCGGAGGCGATCTTCATTCATTTCTGAAATGTCAATTCCTGTGAATTCCTTTATTGAATCAAACATGCTGATTCGTTTCCATGGTCGTTGAAAGTTGATGGTATTCTCCCCTACTTTCAACTCAGTGGTTCCATGCAGATCCATCGCTACCTTTTCGACCATTTCTTCTACCAGATCCATCATCCAGATGTAGTCTTTATAGGCCACGTACAATTCAATCTGCGTAAATTCAGGATTATGGAATCGGCTCATTCCTTCATTTCGAAAGTCTTTCGCAAACTCATACACCCCTTCGAAGCCGCCAACAATAAGTCGCTTCAGATATAACTCATTCGCTATACGTAGGTAGAGCGTCATATCAAGGGTATTGTGATGTGTTTTGAAGGGTTTGGCCGCTGCTCCTCCATATAGAGGTTGAAGTATCGGAGTCTCCACTTCCATATATCCTCTACCATTGAGGTATTGACGCACAGAATTAGTGAGCTGGGTACGTTTCCGGAAAGTCTCCCGCACATGCGGATTTACAATCAGATCGACATACCGCTGCCTGTATCGGAGCTCGGGATCATTGAATTCGTCGTGGATGATGACGTTTCCGCTTTCATCCACTTCTCTTTTCACAACCGGCAATGGACGAAGTGATTTGCTGAGAATCTTGAAAGAAGTGACATGGATTGAAATTTCACCGGTTTGAGTAGTGAAAACATACCCTTCAGCACCAATAAAATCACCAATATCCAGTAGCTTTTTGAATACAGTGTTGTAAAGTGTTTTGTCTTCGTCCGGGCAAAGATCATCGCGTCTGAAATACAATTGTATGCGGCCAGTTGCATCCTGTAGCTCTGCAAATGAGGCAGAACCCATAATCCTGAAACCCATAAGTCTACCGGCGATGGTTACATGTTTGTAATCCATCTTTCGTCGTTCGTAATTCTTATGAATATCTGCTGAAGTAACATTCACTTCAAAGGTTTCAGCAGGATAAGGATTTATTCCTAAAGCCTCCAGTTGGGCTTTTTTATCTCTTTTCTGGATTTCTAACTCGCTCAAATGCATATAAATCGTCTATAAATGAATTTACGGGCCGCAAAGGTAAGAAAAGGGAGTAGGGAAAACGGCTAAAATTGTTGCCGAAATCCTGTTAATAGAAATGCCTTTTTGATTTTTCCGGATTACCAGGAAGATCGAAGATCAAACAAGGATCGGGTTCGTTTAACCAATTGCATAGCTTCTTCGAAATTGAGTGTCTGGGCTCCGTCACTGGCTGCTTTTTCCGGTTCCTGGTGGATTTCGAACAGGATTCCGTCTGCACCTGCTGCCACAGCTGCAAGAGCCATTGGTTCCACAAAATCCCGTATTCCAATCCCGTGACTTGGATCCACCACAACCGGCAAATGAGATTTCTCTTTCAGAATTGGAACGGAATTCAGATCCAGTGTATTCCTACTGCTGGTTTCATAGGTCCGGATTCCTCTTTCGCAAAGAATGAGTTTTTCGTTCCCTCCACTAAAAACATACTCCGCTGATTGAAGCAACTCATCAACCGTACCTGAAATACCTCTTTTAATTAAAACAGGCTTATCCACCTTACCCAATTCATCGAGAAGATTGAAGTTCTGTGTGTTTCGGGCACCCACCTGAAACACATCGATATAATCGTACATTTCAGCTATCTGAGAAACCTGCATGACCTCAGAAATGATCCGGATTCCATATTTCCGACATATTCGATGGAACATTTTGAGTCCTTCGATTCCAGTTCCACGGAAAGAATAGGGAGAACTTCTGGGTTTGAAAACGCCACCCCGCATAATGGATACGCCTTGAGAAGCCAGAAATTTTGCAATTATGTCTGTCTTTTCTTCATCTTCTATGCTGCATGGACCTGCCATCAAAGCGAGATTGCCGTCCCCAATTTTAATTCCATCTCCCAGATCAATTTGAGAGGAAGATGTTTTCCACTTTTTGCTTACCAGCTGATATGTATCTGAAACTACATGGATGTCACGAATTCCTTTCAAATGGCCGATTTGCCTTAAATCAAAATCCGTTTTACCCAGGGCCACCAGGTAATGATTCAATTGGGTTTTAACATCGACAAGTTTGAGCTTACGTGATTCAAGTTCGGAAAGAACTTTCTCTTTTCTTTCAGCAGAAATGCCTGTTTCTAATTGGATAATCATCGGTAGAGTTCGTGTTTTCAGGATTTATCTGAGTGATTTTACAAAATTCTTAATCGGTACAAACCGGACGTCCGGATTCCCTTCCGGCAAATTGTCGAGTACTTTAATAAACGCAGAGCCAATAATAGCA
>Ga0105046_10014900_pt1 | contig 11972 bp, 12 predicted proteins | sample MAT03_FD_78385 | JGI IMG/M metagenome (GOLD analysis project Ga0105046, IMG submission 78385) | Freshwater microbial communities from Lake Fryxell liftoff mats and glacier meltwater in Antarctica - MAT-03 (megahit assembly) | ecosystem: Environmental > Aquatic > Freshwater > Ice > Liftoff...
AGACGGAAGATGATGCAAAAAGGCGTTCAGTGTTTGTCGTGCGCCTGGCCGATATAGATCAGGGTGAGCATCATGAAGATGAAGGCCTGCAGCACGATGATGAGGACGTGGAACAAGGTCCAGACGATGCCGGCGATGACATGGCCGAAAGCCAGGCCGATGCCGGTCGCGCTCAATGCCCAGGCGCCGCCCATCAAGGCGATGAGCATGAACACCAGCTCGCCAGCGAACATGTTGCCGAACAGCCGCATGCCATGCGAGATCGTCTTGGCGGCGAACTCGATCATCTGCATGAGGAAGTTGAAGGGCCACAGCAGCGGATGGTTGCCGAAAGGCGCGCTGATCAGCTCATGCCCCCAGCCGCCCAGGCCCTTGATCTTCACGCTGTAGTAGATGCACAGGAGCAGCACCATCGTGCTGATGCTCAGGGTGGTGGAAAGGTCGGCCGTGGCCACGACCCGCAGGTAGTCCTTGAAGCCCAGGGCGGGGCCGGCAACGGTCCAGATCTGCGGCAGCAAGTCCACCGGCACCATGTCCATGAAGTTCATCAAAAAGATCCAGACGAACACGATGAGCGCCAGCGGGCCGACGAAGCGGCGGCTCTGTTCGTTGTGGATGACGCTCTTGGCCTGGTTGTCCACCAGTTCGACCAGCATCTCGACGGCGGCCTGCCAACGGCCAGGCACGCCCGAGGTGGCACGGCGTGCCCCCGTCCATAGCAGCATCAGCGCCGCCAAGCCCAGCACGCTGGAAACGACAATCGAGTCCAGATTGAACAGACTGAAGTCGACGATGCTTGTTTGCTTCACGCTCTCGAATGCAAAGTCCTTCTGCAGGTGCTGCAGGTGGTGGACGATGTATTCGCTAGCGGTCGGACCTTGTCCCTCGGTTGCTGCCATGTACGTTCCCGTCGATCAGTCCTTCTTCGAGCCGCGCCACAGCAGCGCGACCCAATAACACTTCAAGCACAGCACCAGACCCGCCAGCAACGCCGGCCAACTCAAGGGCTGCACGATTTGCGGGGCCAGCATCAGCATGGCGACCGAAACCGCAATCTTCACCATCTCCCATAACATGAATCTGACGGCGCTGGCGCCGGGCGACATGTTGGACAGACGGCCGGTTATGCCACGCGCCATCAAGGCCCCCGGCACCACCACGGTGGCCGCGCCGTACAGCAGCGACCACCCCCACTCCTGCCTGCCGGAGACCAGCGCCAAGATCAGCGCCGCTCCCAAACCGACCCCGGCCTGCACCTGGATCACACGCCACGGTGAAAGTGACGGCTCCTTGTCGCGCAGGGCCTGCGCTTCCTCCCGCGAAAGCGTCTTGAAGTCCGGTTCGGCAGCCTCTGCTGTGCCATCGCTCCAGGCTGACCGGCTGCGCGCGGCGGGCATGGTCCGGGTCTGCCCCGGGATATCCTGACCGCTCGCCATGTCCGCTTATTTCTACCGTTTGTCCTGCGCTGAGCCCAGCAAAGCCTCGGAAGTATACGAAGAAACCCGCAGGGCTCTTGAAAGTCGCGGACACTGTCCGGTGACTGCGGCGCTCGGGTGCGGTCATCAGCACCCGAGCCGGTTCGCCGCCAGGCGTCTGTTTCACATCGATTGAACCCTTGCCGCGAACGCCAGTCCACCGCCTTCGCCGACCCCTCGTCCCGCCCTTGCCAAGCCCATTCCACCCATGAGACTGCACTGCCTGCGCACCTGTCACGCCCTGCTGCGGAAGTGGTCCGCCGGTGTGTTCCTTCTTGCTGCCGGCCTGCTGGCGCTGCCCGCCGCGTCCGCCCCGAGCGCCGTGGTGGTGACGCCACAGGTTCGCGCCGAATTGCTGGCCCACGCGCCCGCTGGCGCGGCTGCGGGCCAGCCGCTGTGGCTGGGCCTGCGCATCGAACACAAGAAGCACTGGCACACCTATTGGAAGAACCCCGGCGACTCCGGCCTGCCGACGACGCTGGAATGGACCCTGCCCGCGGGCGTGACGGCCGGCGACATCGCCTGGCCGACACCGAAAAAGCTGCCGGTCGGCCCGCTGATGAATTTCGGCTACGAGGACACGCTGCTGCTGGCCGTGCCCGTCACCGTGCCCGCCGGTCACAGCGGCCGCACGCTGGAGGTGCAATTGCGCGCCGACTGGCTGGTGTGCAAGGAGGTCTGCATCCCCGAGGGCGGCGACTTCGTGCTCAGCGTGCCGCTGGACGGCGGCGTGCCCGGCGGCGCCGATGCCGCAGCGACGGCCACGCTGTTTGCCGCCTCGCGCCAACGTGAACCGCAGTCGCTGCAGGCCGGCCAGGCCCAGGCCGCCGTGCAGGACGGCGCGCTGGTGGTGCGGGTGGCCGGACTGCCGGCCGCCTGGCAGGGCCGTGAGCTGGCCTTCTTCCCCGAGACCGCGGGCGTCATCGCCAACGCCGAGGTGCCGCAGGCGCGCTGGGAGGGCGCCGTCTGGCAGGCCCGCATCGCCCTGGACCCGCAGCGCAGCGAAGCACCCACCACCATCCCGGCGGTGCTGGTGCCAGCGGGCGAGGCGGCGGGGGCACTGGTGGCGGTGGCCGTCACCAGTGCCTGGCCGGCGGCGACATCGACAACGACGGCGCCGGGCGCAGATGCACTGCCAGCGCTGGGTGCAGGCACGGTGGACAGCAGCGCAGGGGCCGAGGCGCCGGTGAACACCGCGCCGCCGATCGGCCTGGCCGCCGCGCTGCTGCTGGCGCTGGCCGGCGGCGCGCTGCTGAACCTGATGCCGTGTGTGTTTCCCATCCTGTCGCTGAAAGTGCTGGGCTTCGCCAGCCATGGCCGCGACCGCCGCAAGGTGCTGGCCGGGGGGCTGGCCTATACCGCCGGCGTGGTGATCAGCTTCGTCGCCCTGGCCGCCCTGCTGCTGGCGCTGCGCGCAGGCGGCGAACAACTGGGCTGGGGCTTCCAGTTGCAGTCGCCGGTGGTGGTGGCGACATTGGCAGCGCTGTTCACCTTGATCGGGCTGAATCTGGCGGGGGTGTTCGAGTTCGGCTCGGTGCTGCCGTCTTCCTGGGCCGCGGCGCGGGCGCGGCACCCGCTGGTCGATTCGCTGTTGACCGGCGTGCTGGCGGTGGCGGTGGCCAGCCCCTGCACCGCGCCTTTCATGGGCGTCTCGCTGGGCCTGGCGGTGACGCTGCCGACCGTGCAGGCGCTGGCGGTGTTCGCGGCGCTGGGCCTGGGCATGGCCCTGCCCTATCTGGCCGTCAGCGCCTGGCCGGCGCTGGCGCGTGCCATGCCGCGGCCGGGGGTGTGGATGCAGCACTTCAAGGTGCTGATGGCCTTTCCGATGTTCGCGACCGTGGTCTGGCTGGTGTGGGTGCTGGGCCAGCAGGCCGGCATCGACGGCGCCGCGGCGCTGCTGGGCCTGCTGGTCGCGCTGGCCTTCGCCGCCTGGGCGCTGGGCGCGCCGGCCCTGGGCAGCAAGGCACGGCTGGGCTTCGGCAGCGCGGCCGCCGTGGTGCTGGCGCTGGCCGTGGCCTGGGTGGCGCCGGCGCTGAAGGCCGATGCGGTCGCGGCCGTGCCCGCAACGGCCGGCACCGATGCACGCTGGCAGGCCTGGAGCCCCGAACGTGTGGCCGCGGCACGGGCCGAGGGCCGGCCGGTGTTCGTGGACTTCACTGCCGCCTGGTGCGTCACCTGCCAGTTCAACAAGCGCACCACGCTGGCCGATGCTGCCGTGCTGCAGGACTTCGACACCCGCCGTGTGCTGCTGCTGCGCGCCGACTGGACGCGGCGCGACGCCGTCATCACTGCCGAACTGACGAAACTGGGTCGCAGCGGCGTGCCGGTGTATGCCCTGTATGCCCCTGGCAATGCGGGGCCTCGGGTCCTGAGCGAAATTCTGTCCGTCGCCGAGGTCCGCGACGCACTCGCCACGCTGCCGCAGCAGACCGCGGCGCGTTGATCGCACCCACCCCGTTCCGCCCCGTTCCACCCCGTTCCACCCCAAGCCAAACCCCAGGAGTCCCGTCATGAAGACCATGTTCACCGCCACCCTGCTCGCCCTGGCTGCCACCGCCAGTTTCGCCGCCGCCACGGTCGGCCAGCCGGCGCCGGCCTTCACCGCCACCGACACCAGAGGCAAGACCGTGTCGCTGGCCGACTTCAAGGGCAAGCACGTGGTGCTGGAATGGACCAATCCAGGCTGCCCCTTTGTCGTCAAGCACTACGGCAGCGGCAACATGCAGGGCACGCAGAAGGAAGCCGCGGCCAAGGGCGTGGTGTGGCTGACCATCAACTCCACCGCCGCCGATGCCGGCGACTACAAGGCACCGGCCGCGATGGGCGCGTGGATGAACGAGCAGAAGGCCGCCGCCACCTCGACCCTGATGGACGCCGACGGCAAGGTCGGGCGCGCCTATGGCGCACGCACCACGCCGCACATGTACGTCATCGACCCGGCGGGCAAGCTGGTCTATGCCGGGGCCATCGACAGCAAGTCCACGACCAACCCGGCCGACATCCCTGGCGCCACCAACCATGTCAAGGTCGCGCTGGGCGAGACCCTGGCCGGCAAGCCGGTGTCGCTGGCCAGCACGCGGCCCTACGGCTGCGCGGTGAAGTACTCGAGCATGTGAAGCGCCGGCCCGGCGGGGCGCGCGCTGACGTGCCCTGCCTTCAAGGGGCGCGCGCGTACTGCGCGGCCAGCAACTTGAAGGCTTCCACGCCCAGGGCGTCGGCATCCAGGCCGGTCTCCTCGGCCAGGATGGCGGCCACCGCATCGGCCTGACGCGCCGCCTCGGCGGCATCCAGAAACAGCAGCCGGCAGCGCCGCGCCAGCACGTCTTCCACGGTGCGCGCCATCTCGAAGCGCGCGGCGAAGCGCACCATGGCCTCGCTCAGGCCGCGCGGGCTGCCGCCGGGCACGGGTGTGAGGTCGCGCCACAGCCAGTGGTCGGCGCCAGGCAGGCTGCGCACAAGCGTGGCATCGCTGCCGTAGAGATGTTCACCCGGCGGCTCGGTCAGCGGTCGCCCCGGTGCCGCACCTTGCAGCGGCAGGCGCGACGTGCCGCCGCCGGGTGCCTGGGGCCGCTGCGGCAGCAGGCCGGCGGCCATGGCCTGGGCCAGAACGTCCTCGGCCATCGAGCGGTAGGTGGTCCATTTGCCGCCGGTGACGCTGACCAGACCCGAGGCCGCGATGTGCACCAGATGTTCACGCGACAGGCCCTGCGTGCTGCTGCCGGGCGCTGCCGCCTGCGGCTTGACCAGCGGGCGCAGGCCGACCCAGACCGACCGCACATCGGCCCGCGTGGGCGGCCGCAGCAGCATGCGGCCGGCCTCGCGCAGGATGAAGTCGACCTCGGCCGGCAGCGCCAGCGGTTCACGCGGGGCGTCCTGGCGCGGCGTGTCGGTGGTGCCCAGCACCAGCTTGCCCAGCCAGGGCACGGCAAAGAGCACCCGCCCGTCGGCGGTGCGCGGCACCAGCAGCGCGTGCGTGCCGGGCAGGAAGCTGCGGTCGACCACCAGGTGCACACCCTGGCTGGGTGCGACCAGCGGCGCAGGCGCGCTGGAAACCGAGGCCGGCCGGTTGCCACCGACGCTGCCGTCAGCTCGGGCAGCCTCACCCGCACCCGCACCCGCACCCGCGCCACCCTCTCCACCACTGCCACCGTCCAGCGCCCGCAGCGCATCGACCCACACACCCGTGGCGCTGACCACGCACTGCGCTTGCAGCGTCAACACCGCACCGTTTTCGGCGTCGCGCACCTGCACGCCGCTGACCCGTCCGCCCGTGCGCACCACGCCAGTCACAGCCGCGTGGTTCAGCACCACGGCACCACGCGCCAGGGCCGTGCGCGCCAACACCACCGCCAGTCGCGCGTCGTCGAACTGCCCATCCCAGTAGCGCACGCCGCCCCACAAGCCACGCGGCTGCAGGCCCGGCAGCAGGGCGCGCACGGCGGCCGAGTCCAGCCATTCGGTGCCGCCCAGGCCCTGACGGCCGGCCAGGGCGTCGTAGGCCTTCAGGCCGATGCCGTAGAAGGCGCGCTGCCACCACTGCGTGCCCGGCATGACGAAGCCCAGGCGCTGCGCCACGTGGGGCGCGTTGGCCAGCAGCGCGCCGCGTTCGTGCAGGGCCTCTCGCACCAGGCCGAGATCGCCCTGCGCCAGGTAGCGCACCCCGCCGTGGGCCAGCTTGGTGGTGCGCGACGAGGTGCCGCTGGCGAAGTCGTGCGACTCCAGCAGCACCACGCTGAGGCCGCGCACGGCCGCGTCCAGCGCCACGCCCAGACCGGTGGCACCGCCGCCCACCACCACCAGGTCCCAGCGTCGCGGTTCGGCCAGGCGCGCCCACAGTGCCGCGCGGCTGATCACCGCCGAGGCCGCCGGGGCTGACACTGCCGATGCTGCCGATACTGCCGGCGGGTAGCTCACTGACGCACGAAGTTCACCGGCAGGCCTGGCACGTCGACGCGCAGGCTCAGCACATGGCCGGCCAGGGGTTGTGCCGCCAGTTCATCGGCCGGGCGGTTGGCGCAGGCGGTGGTGATGTACATCGTGCGCAGATCGGCCCCGCCGAAGCAGGGCATGGTGGGGCAGCGCACCGGCAACGCCACCTCCTGCAGCACCGCGCCGGCGGGCGACAAGCGCAACAGGCGCTGGCCTTCCATCATCGCCACCCAGTAGGCGCCCTCGATGTCCACCGCGGCGCCATCGGGCCGGCCGCCGTACGTGGCCAGGTCCTGCCCTGGCTGCTTCAGCGGGAAGGACGCGAACACGCGCTGCCGCGACAGGCTGCCGTCCTGGCCGTCGAAGTCGAACGCGAAGACGCGCGCCGTCGTGGTGTCGGCCCAGTACATCGTGCGGCCATCGGGGCTGAAGGCCAGGCCGTTGCTGATGGTGACGTCGCCGGCCATGCGCTGCAGCCGGCCGCCAGCCCAGCGGTACAGCGCCGCGCTTGCCGGCGTGCGTGGCTCGAAGATGGTGCCGACCCACAAGCGGCCCTGCGGGTCGGCCTTGCCGTCGTTGAAGCGCTCGTGCGCCGGGTCGTAGGGCGGGTCGGCCAACGGCGTGATGGCGCCGCTGCCCGGGTCGAAGCGCACCAGGCCGCGACGCAAGGTCAGCAGCAGGCTGCCGTCGAGGGCCGGGGCCACGCAGCCGGGGTCGCTGTCCAGCGGCCAGCCGGTGTGCTCGGCGCGGCCCGGGTGCCAGCGGTGCAGGGCGCGGCCGGGAATGTCCACCCAGTACAGCGCCTTTTCCGTCGGATGCCAGAAGGGCGACTCGCCCAGCTGCGCCGGGGGCGTCGGCAGCGCGGTGATCTGGGGCGGTGCGGCGCTCACTGTCACACCAGGCTCACGTCCAGCTTCATCCAGCCGTCGACCACGGCGCCCGGCGCCACGGCCTTCAGGCCATGCGCGAGCGGGTTGCTCATGTGGATGGCGTTGCTGACGTGGCTGACGGGTTCGACGCAGAAATAGGGCTGGTGCGCGGGCGTGTAGACCACCAGGTAGGGCAGCGACGAGCTCAGGCGCAGCGACAGCTTCTCGTCGCGGATGCGCGCCGGGCCGCGCCAGCCTTCGAAGCAGTGGTCGAAGGCCAGATGGGCGATGTCGCCGTCGATGCCCGGCTGCGGCACGCGTCGCGTGGGCAGGCCGCTGGCGTCGCTCTCCCAACGGTCGGTCAATTCGACGTGCAGCCGGCTGCGGTGGCGCTTCGGAAAGTACGGGTGCCAGCCCAGGCCGACGGGTTGCGGCTCGGCGGCCTGGTTGCTGAAAGCGAAGTGCACCTCCAGCGATTCCGCGGTCAGCACGAAACGCTGGCGCAGGCTGAAGGCAAAGGGCCAGTCGGCGTCGGCCGTGTGCACGTACTGCAGTTCGGCTTCGGTCGCGCTCGACGAGACCACGGCCCAGGGCCGCTGCCACGCCACGCCGTGCACCGAGTGCGGGTTGTCGTTGCCGAAGTTGGGCTGCGTGGTGTGGTCGTGACCGCCCCAGCGGAAGCGGCGGTATCCGAGCCGGTTGGAGTAGGGCGCCAGCGGGTAGCAGGCCGAAGCCCGCGCCGTCATCAGATCGGCAGGCTCGGTGCTGCGCAGCACTGGCAGCTCACCGAGCCACAGGCCGGCGATGCTGCCGCCCAGGTCGGGGCGCAGGGCCAGGCGCAAGGCGCCGGCGGTGAGTTGCAGTGCCTCGGTCATCGTTGGCTTTCCGTATGGATCAGTGGGCGGCCGCAGGCGGCCGAGTGCGGGAGGCAGCCGCGCGCGGCCGCAGAAGATCGGGGTCGGGGACGCAAGCGCAAGGCCTCAGGATGCCTCGGTCTGCGTGCCACCGGCCAGGGTGTGCACCTGGTCCGCGCTGTCCTGGCTGCGCAGCGCGCGCAGGGTGCTGCGCGCGCCGTGCATCAGCAGGCCAAGGTCGGAGGACAGCGCGACAAAGTCGAAACCGGCGGCGCGGTACTGCGTCACCTCCTCCGGGTTCAGTCCAAGGGTGCCGATGGGCGTGCCCAGGGTCTTGGCGTGGCGGGCGGCCTGCGTCATCAGGTCGAGCACCCGCGGGTGCATGGTCTGGCCGGGCAGGCCCATGTCGGCGGACAGGTCGGCCGGGCCGATGAACAGGGCGTCGACCCCCGGCACCTCGGCAATCGCGGCCAGGGCCTCGAGCGCAGCCAAAGATTCAAGCTGCACGATCACGCCGACGCGGCCGTTTGCCTGGGCAAGGTAGTCGGTGTCGGTGCCGAAGCGGCTGGCGCGACTCATGCCCGCCATGCCGCGGATGCCCTCAGGCGGATAGCGCGTGGCAGCCACGGCGGCGCGGGCCTCGGTGGCACTTTGCACCATCGGGAACAGCAGCGTCTGTGCCCCGGCGTCGAGCACACGCTTGACGATCACCGGCTCGTTCACCGGCACGCGCAGCACCGGCACCAGGCGCGTGTTGCCGACGGCCTGCAACAGGGCCACGACGCTGCCCAGGTCCAGCGGGCTGTGCTCCATGTCGACCACGCCCCAGTCGAAGCCGGCGTGGCCGATGGCCTCGGCCACCAGCGGGCTGGCGGACTGGATCCAGGTGCCCAGTGGCGTCTGCCCGCCGGCGGCGCGCAGCAGTTGGCGGAAGGGGTTCATGGTGGGCGGGCTGACCGGTGCGGGGCAGGGGCGGGAGAGATGCCGGGCGGCCTTGATGATGCCCCAATGCGGGGCCCCGCCGCTGCGGGTTTCACGCGCAGCGAGGGACAACACCTCTCACCATCGCGACGCTGGCGCGTCGAGATTCACCTTCAGGTAGTGCGCACCGGGGATGGGGTTGAAGTAGTAGGGCGGGATCTCCTCGAAACCCAGCGAGACATACAGCCCGCGCGCCGCTTCCATGTCGTCCAGCGTGTCGAGCAGCAGGCTGCGGTAGCCGGCCTGGGCCGCGCGCTCGATCAGCGCCTGGGCCAGCACACGCCCGAGGCCGAAGCGGCGGAAGGCACGCTTGACGAACAGGCGCTTCATCTCGCAGGCGTCGGGGTGGTCGGCCTCGGGCAGGGCACGCAGCGCGCCGCAACCCGCCGGGTGACCGTCGACCAGGGCCAGCAGCAGGGCGCCGCCCGGCGCCGCATAGTCGCCCGGCAGGCCGGCCAGTTCGGCCTCGAAGCCCTGGAAACACAGGTCGATGCCCAGCAGTTCGGCGTATTCGCGGAACAGGCCGCGGGCGATTTCGATGTGCAGTTCGCCCGTGGCCTGCACGATCTGGATGTCGGGGCCGAGCGTGCTCACGGCATCGCCACCAGCCAGGCCACGCCGCCGGCACAGGCTGCGGCCAGCAGCAGCGCCAGCATCCGTTGCGCCAGCCCGTCGGCACTGGCTGGCGTGGACGCAGGCAGCGATTTGTCGCCATGCCACATCGGGCGCAGCAGGTCGACGCGGCGCAGTTGGTACACGACGATGGCCGCGACGTGCAGCCCGATTGCGCCCAGCAGCAGCCACTGGCCCCAGCTCTTGTGCCAGCCGGTGGCGGCCAGGCCGGTGTCGACCGCCACGAAGCGGTTCAGCGGACCGATGTTGGCAATTTCGTCATCACCGATCAGACCGGTGCCCACCTGCACCGCCAGCAGGGCCAGCAGCGCGAACACCGAGAGGGCGCCCAGCGGGCTGTGGCCGATGTCGAAGCGCTCGCCCGGCCTGGGCTTGCCGCGCAGATAACGCAGCAGCGCCGCGGGGGCGAAGATGAAGCTGGAAAAGCGCGACCAGCGCCCGCCCACCAGGCCCCACAGCACGCGGAAGGCCAGCAGGCCCAGCACCAGGTAGCCGAAGCGGAAGTGCCAGACCATGGCGTTGCCGCCGATCTTGGCGCTGACGACCGAGCCGATCAAGGTCAGCGCGAGCAGCCAGTGGAACAGTCGGGTGGGGAGGTCCCACACCCGGACCGCTTGGGTGGGCGCGGGCATGGCTGGGCTGGATGAAGGATCGGTCTCGGCGGGCACACTCATCTTGGGGGCAACCTTAACCGGCTTGGTGCCGTTTGCGCCAGCCTGCCGGCCCTCCGCATACAGGGACTGCGCAGGGACCGCAAAGGTACCGCAAAGGAACAGGCCGGCCTGCTTACACTGCGCAACCCTCACCCCCCAAAACGGAGAAACCTGAATGAAGCGACTGTTTTCCGCGGCTCTGATCACCGCCTGCATGGCCGCCACGCTGCCCGCCCAGGCGCAGTTTCGCAACGCCGAGGCCGCCGTCAAGTATCGCCAGGGCGTGATGCAGGTGCAGGGCTTCCACGTCGGGCGCCTGTTCGGCATGGCCAACGGACGCATCCCTTTCGACGCCAAGGTGGCGGCTGCAGATGCCGCCGTGCTGGAAGCCGTGTCACGGCTGCCCTACATCGCCTTCACCGACGGCAGCGACACGGTTGCCAGCAGCCGCGCCAAGCCCGAGATCTGGAAGGAACGGGCCAAGTTCGACGCCGCCGCCAACAAGACGGCTGACGACATCGCCAAGCTCAATGTCGCGGCCAAGACCGGCAACCTCGACCAGATCAAGACCGCTGTGGGCGCGGTGGGCGCCAGCTGCAAGGCCTGCCACGACAACTACCAGGCACAGTGAACCCAGGGCGTCCGGGTCGGGCACCGCGGCGCTCAGCCTGAGGCCAGGACCACCTCGCCCAAGGGCGTGGTGAGCACCGCGCGCAGGGCGGGTTGGCTCGCATCTCGGTCGCAAAGTACCTGGACAGCGCGCAGTCGCAGCACGTCACGCGCCCGCGCCGGCACCCCGGCCAGTTGCAGCGACTTCAGCCGCACGCCGCTGTCAGGCATGTCGATGGCCGGAAGGCGGCCATGCCATTGCAGCAGCGTCGGCAGCGCACCGCCGCACTCGGTGCGTCCGTCGTCGCGCAGCAGGATTTCCCACTCCAGGCGCCCCTGCGGCGTGTCGCGCCCGGCGCGCACCGGGTTGCCCGGCGCACAGCCCACCGTCATCAGCCCCCAGCGGTGCATGTCCAGTTGCGGGCTGCGGGCCACGCAGTGCACCAGCCGCGGGCCCTGCGCGGCCAGGTCGGCCTGCAACGCCACATCGTCGAGCCCGAACCAGCGCGCGCGGCCCGGCGGCGCCGCCGCGGGGTCGATGGCGATGATCTCCAGATAGCAGTCCGGGTAGGCCTCGGCAGAGATCTTCAGCAGCCGGTTGTGCGTGCCCATCAAGGCGTGTCGGCCGCCGGGGCCGGGCTCGACACCCAGCGTGGCCAGGCACCAGGCCACGCCCTGGTCCAGCGTGGCGGCAGCGACGACGAGGTGATCCAGCGTGACGTTCATGCCGCGAGTGTCACCTTGCCTTCGATGCAGCCGCAGACGCCGCCACCGACCCACACCGTGTCGCCGTCAGGTCGACGAAGACGCGGCCAGCGGGCCAGCGTGGGCACGAAGGCACGCACCTCGAACTGCGTGTCGGCGGCAGCAAGATGGTGGTTTCGGACAAGTCGCGGCCAGTGTGGTGATCTTCGTGGCGTCAGGACCTCAGGTGGTCAGGGCCTTACGCCGTCACAGGTGCGGCCGCCA
>Ga0105046_10014902_pt1 | contig 11971 bp, 11 predicted proteins | sample MAT03_FD_78385 | JGI IMG/M metagenome (GOLD analysis project Ga0105046, IMG submission 78385) | Freshwater microbial communities from Lake Fryxell liftoff mats and glacier meltwater in Antarctica - MAT-03 (megahit assembly) | ecosystem: Environmental > Aquatic > Freshwater > Ice > Liftoff...
ATTGGCGGGGCGTAATGCATTGTAGTTATTGTGTTTTTTGGTTGCGGGGGTAGGATTTGAACCTACGACCTTCAGGTTATGAGCCGATTCTCCCGGGAGTTGCGTTCTCTTTTGATTTCAGTAGGTTAGGAGATAACCCCTTGAACGGTTTACGTTTTCGAACCGCATCTTGCCGCAGCCCGACCGCAGTGGACGGGTCCAAACGGGGAACAAAGTAGTTAAACAGGTTGACCTATTGTTGACCTGTCGATGCGACCACGTGGGGTGCCACAGAAAGCCAAGGGAGTGCTCAGCCCGTCCCGTGGCCAAAGCATCGACTGCCGCACTCATGCCAAGCGATAGGACTGACGGGCGCAAAACCCGTGTCTGACGGCGCAATTGGGCAGCAATGTGCGGGATCAGCGCGCCCTGCAAGGGGATCGGTACCGCGATGTTAACAATGACTTTCTTGTGTTGATCGAAAAGGCCATGGACGTGTCGCCGTAAGACCGGAATCCGTCTGCGATTGACCGATTGGAAGGGATCCGGATGAGGCAGGAGGGAGAAGAACCGCCGATCGCCAACTGCGAAATGTCACGCCGTGGGTGGATCGGGCGGTCAACCGCCCCGCAGCGAACTATCAGACTGACGCCCATTTGCTCCAGTTCAGGTAATCGGTCGTAAACCGGTCAAGCAGGTCATCTGTCACGTTCGGCATAACTATGGCATGGGCCAGCCCCTTGTTGCTTGCCAGCTGATACCGCGTCACAATCACTGCGCTTGGCTCGTCGAAGACCACGGTCAGGGAATGCGGGTTGCACAGAACTGGTCGTCCGCTGGTCTGCAGGCGTTTGGTCAGTTCCTGGGCCTTCAACGAACAGGTCAGCGCATCATGCGCATACCCACCGTAGCCATGACCGAAAAGGCGCGCCCAGATCGACAGCACCGCGTGCCCGTTGCGCGACCCCATGAGCGTGGTGTCGTTCGACTTGAGGTAAGCAATCGCGCGTGCGATCCGGTCGACATGGACGCGCCGGGCCACCAGCGCACCGCAGGGCATGGGTGTGCCAACCATCTTGTGGCCCGAGGTCGAGATGCTGTCGATCTCAAGCTCGAAGGTCGGGCGGATCATGTCAGGCGCGTCCTTCAGGAACGGGACCACCATCGCATTCAACGCGCCGTCAACATGGACGTAGCGCCGGTCCGGTCCATACCCGGCACCATCCAGCACGCCAAGCGCGCCCGCGATGTCGTCATGTGCGCCCTTCATCGTCGTGCCGCAGGTCAGCGCAAAGATCACCGGACGCCCTTGCAACCCCGCGACCGCCTGGCCCAACGCCCCAAGGTCGATCTCACCCTGCGGGTTCGATGCCACTTCGATGGCCTCGATCCGCTGGATGCGTGCAGCCTTGGGGATCGAATAATGCGCATCGGCACTGTGGATCAGCACTGCACCCGGCAGGGCCTCGCGTCCAAGGTAGATCCCCCAGATATTGCCCTCGGTCCCGCTGGCACCGATCGTGCCCCAGTAATCGTCGAGATTGCGGCACCCCCAAAGGCGCATCAGCCAGGACAGTGCTTCCCGCTCAAGCCCGCAGACTTCGGACGCATAATGCGAGCCGACGTAGGGATCGCCCAGGTTGTTGATCAGGAAATGCTGCAACGTCGCAGGCACGCCGGGGCCGAAAGACAGATTGTAGGGATAGCCAAGATGTGTCTGGTGGGCGGCCCGCATGCGCTGCTCGGTTTCCAGCAGCCGGTCCATAAGTTCGTCGTTCAATGATCGGTGCAGGGATGGCCCCGGCGGAAAGGCATGTGTCATCGCATCATCCTTCGATTGAGACATGGAAAGTCGGGCAGGGCGGGCGTTTGCCCGCCCTGCGGTCACTGGCCGATCTGGCCCAATTTCACGCGCGCAGCAGCATCGCAGGTCAGAAAGCGTGCCCGACTAGAGTGCGAGTTGTTCGTATTGGCCTTGCCGGCGCGCGCTTTTGCTTCGGTATGCAGCATATTCAGGCAGTCATTGACCTCGGTCCGGAAAGCCGTGCGGATCGCCTTGCAGTCTTCGGTGGCCTCGCGGAGCGGGCCGACCAGCTGGCAGCCGTCTGAAAGCTGCGCATCGGTTGCCGTTTCGGCCATGGCCGGCCCGGCAAGGATGGCAAGAAGGAAAAGCGGGAAGGCAGATTTGGTCTTCATCTCGATAACCTCCAAGAATGGTTTGTGGCGCCTTGCGACAGCGACTGATTTGCATTGAAGGCAAGCCGGACGAACGGAAGGCATCGTCAGCCTGACCCGCTGTGCGTGATCCCGGCGTGAAACGACCGGTAAATCCGGACAACTCTGCGGAACACCGGCTTATCCCTGCGGAACTCTGGGGGATTGGCTGCGGCACATGGATTTCGACCCATTCCGGTCGGGCAGGCGCATTCACGCTCTGCTCACGCGGCGGTCACACCGGACGGCCCAGCCTGCATTTGAACCGCAGTAGGCGCAAGCACGGACAACACCCCTTTATCCCGGAGATTTTGCCATGACCGACCATACCTCCGCGCGATCCGCGCCCCTTGCCGCAACTTACATCGAGGCCGCCCCCGGCTATTTCCAGAAACGCGGCCTCCGGCGCTATGCCGGCGTCTGGTCGCTTTGGGCGCTTGGGGTGGGTGCCGTCATTTCAGGCCACTTCTCGGGCTGGAACCTCGGCCTTGCAGTGGGCGGCTGGGGCGGAATGCTGATCGCCGCTGCCATCATGGCGGTGATGTTCCTTGCGCTGTCCCTGTGCATTGCCGAGATGAGCACAGCGCTGCCGCTCAACGGCGGATCCTACCCCTTTGCCCGCTTCGCGCTGGGGCCGTTTTGGGGCTTTGTCTCGGGCATCTGCGAGCATATCGAATATGTTCTGACGCCCGCCGTCATCTGCTACTTCATCGGTGCCTACCTTGGGGCGATCTTCGGGCCGTCCGTGCCCGAGCCGGTCTGGTGGATCGGCACCTATGCCGTCTTTCTTGGCCTGAACATGCTGGGCGTGGCCATGACTTTCCGCATCACGCTGGTCGTGACGCTGACCTCGCTGGCCGTCCTTCTGTTCTTCTGCGCTGTCGCATTGCCAAAGGTCGATTTCGCCCGCTGGGCGCTGAACATCGCATCCGACGGCAGCGAGCTTGCTGGCGGTCATGGCGCGTTCCTGCCGATGGGCTTTAGCGGGGTTCTTGCGGCGCTGCCCTTCGCGGTCTGGCTGTACCTTGCCATCGAGGAGACGCCGCTGGCCGCCGAGGAATCGGTCGATCCGGTGCGCGACATGCCAAAGGGCATCCTGCTTGCGCTGGTCACGCTGATCCTGACCGCCTTCCTGATCGTCGCCATCAATCCGGCGGTCGAAGGGATCGGTGCCCATGCCCTGTCGCAATCCGGCGAGCCGGTGCTTGACGGTTTCCGCGCCCTTTTTGGCGGGACCAGCGCCGACATCCTGGGGCTGATCGCGCTTTCGGGGCTGGTCGCAAGCTTTCATGCGATCCTGTTCGCACAAGGCCGGCAGATTTTTGCGCTGTCTCGCGCGGGGTACCTGCCTGCGGGGCTTTCGCTGACCCATGGCAGACGCAAGACCCCCATTCTGGCCATGCTGGCCGGATCAGGCCTGGGCCTTGCCTTCATGCTGATCCTGTCGGCCACGCTGGGCAAGGCAGATGCAGGTGCGCTGATCGGCTCGGTCTTGCTCAACATGGCGGTCTTTGGGGCGATGCTGTCGTATCTGTCGCGCGCGGCAGCTTTTCTGGCCTTGCGGCGCGACTACCCGCAGTTGCCGCGCCCGTTCACCAGCCCGATGGGCCGGTTCGGCGGCTGGCTGACCATCGCGATCTGCCTTGTCACCCTTGTCTGCCAGATTCAGGACCGGCTGTTTCTGCAAGGCTCGTTCTGGGTGGTGGTCTGGCTGGCCCTGGCCATCACCTATTACGCGCGGGTCGCACGCCACCGCCTGATCCTGACCCCGGATGAGGTCGCAGTCCGCAATGCCGCCCTTTGACCCGCAGGGGCGCGCCTCTGCGCCCCTTTCTCCACCGCTGATTGCAGCAAGGGCCTGTCCCATGTCCTTTTCAGCCCATAGCTCCGGCCCTTTTCTACGTCATGAAAGTACCCCGATGACCCGGAACCAGGCCAGCGGCCTAGCACTTTTGGCCGCCTTGGCCTGGGGTGCCGGCAATGTCTCGCAAAAGACCATCTTTACGCATCTTGACGGCTTTGCCGCCGCCGGCGTCACGTCGCTGGTGGGGGCGCTGGTCCTGTTGCCGCTGGCCCTGCGCGAAGCCAAGGCAACCTTGCCATCGGCCCGGGGATCGCTGCCGCTCCTCCTCGCGGTCTCGGTCCTGTTCACCTTTGCCAGCACCGTCATGCAGTTCGGCTATGGCCTGACCACAGTCACCAATGCGGGGTTTCTTGTGAACACCGCCGCCGTCCTGACGCCAATCCTGGCCTGGGCCTGCCTGTCCCAGCGCCCGCCCTTGGCGATCTGGCCCGCCTGTCTCTTCGCCCTGATCGGCATCTTCCTGATGGCGGGGGCAAGCTGGTCAGGCCTCAGCCCCGGCGATCTGCTGGCACTGGTCTCGGCTGTGGGCTTTGCCGTCTGGACTTTGGCCGTGGGCATCTATGTCATGCGCTACCGCCGTCCGATCCTGATGACCTTCGTGCAACTGGCCGTCTGTGGCGTGCTCTGCACCAGCCTCGGCGCGGCTTTCCACGGGGTTCCCGCGCCCAGCGCCCTTGCCGCCGCTCTGCCCGAGATCCTGTTCATGGGCCTCGTCTCTAAGGGCCTTGCTTATGTCCTCATGGCGGTCGCACAGCAGCATATCTCGGCCACCTGCGTTGCGATGCTTGTCAGCGCCGAGGCCGTCTTCGGCGCGCTTATCGCAGCCAAAGTCCTTGGCGAAACCCTTGGCCCGCTGCGCGGCATCGGCAGCCTTTGCATCATCCTTGGCGTGATCATCGTGGCCCGTATTCCGGCGGCGGTGCCCGACACCGCCCTTTCGACCCAGACCCGACAGCCTTGACGTGAAAGTTCGTATTCCGAGAGGAAATCCAACGATCTATTGTTGAAAGACTTGCACCCAATGTGCAAGCTAACCTTGGGGTAGGTCTCCGGGGAAAGCGTCAATGGTGCGGTTTCAGGTAGACCTTCTGGGGAGTTGCCGGGCGGTCCGGCTGTCCACCGGCCAGGAAGTCACCTTTCGCACCCGCAAGACCCGTTGCCTTCTGGGCCTGCTGCTGCTCAGCCCCAATTGCCGGATGAACCGCGAACAGCTGGCCTCGCTTCTCTGGGACCCGGCGCCCGAGGCCTTGGCACGCAGCAGCCTTCGGCAAGCGCTGAAGGAACTGCGTGAGGTGCTGAAACCCGAAGGCAACGTGCTTGAGGCGGATCGCTTCACCGTCGGCCTGCGCGGCTCGGCCTTTGCGGTCGACGCCCTCCGCTTTCGCGACCTGATCGCCACGGGAGGCAGTGATCCGTCGCCGCTCCTCGCCGCCTCTGCCCTCTGGCAGGGTGAACTTTTCGGCCCGGCCCAGCCCAGCGCCCCGGTCTTTGAGGCATGGCTGCAGATAGAACGCTCGCAATTCCGCTCGAACCTGACCATGGCCCTGACCGACCATCTGGAAAAGCTGATCTTGACCAACGTATTCAGCGAAACCCGTATCGCTGAAGAGCTGGTCCGTATAGAACCCAGCCATGAGCTTGCCCATCAATACCTCATGCGGTTCCATGCGCTGCGGGGCGACCAGTCGGCGGCCCTGCGGCAGTTCGGGCTCTTGGAGCGGGCGCTTGCCAACGAATTGGACAGCGAACCGAGCGAGGCCTCGAACGAACTTCTGGTGGCGATCAAGAGCGGCGAGGTTTCGCTGCAACGCCCGGTCATAACGCCTGCAGCGGCCGCACGCGGCTTGTCTCGCAACGGCCCGCCGCGGATCACAATCCGCCCACCGCTTACCCGCTACCCCGATGCAAGCAAGGATTATCTTGGCGAAGGCTTCGCATTTCTTGCCAAGTCCTGCCTGTCGCGGTTTCGGTGCTGGATCGTCATTCCTTGGCCCGCAACTGGCTTTGCATCGGCCACCGCCGTGGATTTTACCGCCGTCGGCCTTACAATCGACGCCGATTTCGCCGTCGACTGCGTGCTCGACTGGCGCTCACCTGCGGGCAAGCTTTTTGTCTCGCTGATCGACTGCCGCGATGGCAGCGAAGTCTGGTCCAGTCTCTACCCCGTGGCCGAGGATGAGCTGCAAGCGATCAGCGCGTCCGTTGCCGGGGCCGTGGCCGCGAACCTTGCCTCGCAAGTGAACCACATCACCCTGCTGCGCCATGCCCGCAGCACGCCGGGCGATCCGGTCGCCTATGACCTCTGGCTACGCGGCCATCAGCTTTCGCGCCTGTGGTCAGCGGCGGCGGACGACCAGGCCGAGGCGCTGTTCCTGCGGGCGATCAAGCTTGATCCGGGCCTTGCCGGAAGCCACGCGAGTCTGGCCCAGATCCTCAGCACCCGCAGCATGGTCCGCCCCGGCTATCCCAACCACGAGGCGGACTGCGCCACGGCCTTTCGCCATGCGCGCGAGGCCATTTCGCTTGACCCCTACGATCCGCGCTGCCACGTCAGCATGGCCTGGAATTGGCTGATCGCACGCTCACCTGAGCGGGCCAATTCGCACTTTCGCCTTGCGGTGGACCTGAACCCGCACGACGCCGAAACCCTGATCGCCGCGGCAAGCGGCTTGGGATTCCTTGGTCACATCGGCAAGGCAAGAGACCTTGCCAACCGGGCCGTGCAACTGAACCCGATCTACCCCGAATACTATTCCGTCTACTTCGCCGGGATCCATTTCATGGCGGATGACTATCGGGCGACGATCTCGGCGGTGGAAAAGTGCCACGACGCCTTTCCCGACCTTGGTGTCTGGGCCTCGGCCGCATGGGCGCATCTTGGCCGCATGGAAGAGGCCGCCGCCGCCTACAGTGCTTTCAGCGCGCTTGCGGCCTCGGCTTGGGAAGGGCCCGGACCTCCAGACGCCGCAAACCTTGAGGCCTGGGTCATGACGACCCTGCCGATCAACTGGCCGCGGGGCCGCGATAGACTGCTTGACGGGCTTCGGCTTGCCCGGCAGATGGCCGGGCAGGACTGAACGCTGCACGCCCTAGCGGCAATGGCGCATGAAGTAGCGGGCCAGGAGGACCGGAAAGCGGTTCGGCCCCGGCGCACCATAGGTCGGCTCGTCCTGGATCACGGGCGGGTTGTCCAGCAAACCCTTCCACGGAACCTGGACATGCATTGTGTCCGCTGTGTCATAGACCGGCACGATTTTGACCTAAGCCGGAATCTCGCCATCGGGCCCGGCGTCTGGTCCGTCGTAGCGGTATCCGGCCTTGTGCAGCCAGGCCCGGGGATCATCCTTGAACTTCTTCCACTCAGACTCCGGCGTGTTTTGCGAAACGGTCCTGCTGACCCGCATGATTGCCTCGCCTGTCTTTTTCTGTTCGACCAGAGAAGCGCTCTTCAGGTGAAAGAATCCAACCATCCTCTATCCTTCCTGTTGCCCGGCGTCTGAGATCTGCGTCCGACCGGGCCACTATTCGACGCTACCGTGATACCAGCGTGAAAGACCCCCAGCTCGGCGGAATCATCGCTTGATCGTGCGGGCTGGCAGGCGTCCAATACCTCGCATGAGGCAAAACGCGTCCGAGACAATCGCGCTTCTGAACCGGGCGCTTGCGCATGACTTCCGGCTGATGCCGCTTTACACCGCTGACCTGCCGGTGTTCCTCGCGGTAGCCTGGCCTACCTCCGACGGCGTGACCGGGCTGAAACCCCGCCTGCCGGCTGGCCGGGGCCTGACCCTCCAGCAGGCGATGATCGCCGCCGGGGCTGAGGCTGTAGAGCTGCGCGCCAGCCTTGCCCAGCGCCACTTGCTCACGCTTGCAGCACTTCCCCGGCAGGGCGGCCTAGCCATGGCGGCCGCGCTTGACCTGCTTACCGGTGAAACCGTGCCCGTCCCGGCGCAAGAGGTCTATCTCGACTGCGCGGCCACCCTGTCTGAACCTCTTATCTTCGACGCCACATCAACCGGATGTGCAGCGGGACCGACGCGGAACGACGCAACCGACACTGCGCTGTGGGAATGCGTCGAACGCGATGCCGTGGCCCTGTGGTGGCACGGCGGCTTGCCTGCGGGCCTGCTTTCGCTTGACCTGATCGACCAGCAGCAGCCACGGCTTTTCTGGTGGCTCGACCAGCGCGACCGCTCCACCCTTCTTCTGGACCTGACGACCGACATCGGCCTTCCTGTGGTCGCCGCGGTTTCTGCGAAACCCAATGGCCGGGATGTCGCGCTTGGCACTGCGGCCCGGCCGCATCTGGCCGATGCCGCCCTCGCGGCCGTGACCGAGATGGTGCAGACCGAAGTCAGCATGGAAGAGGCCCGCCAAGTGAAGGACCCAGAGGTGATGGACTGGGATGCACACGCCTCGATCCTGATGCAGCCTGAATTCCGGCCGTCAGACAGAGCGCCGCCACAAGCATCCACGATGCGTGGAGCCGACCTGACGCAGCGGCTGGCCGATCTCGGCCACCAGGTCCTTGCGCTCGACATGACCCTGCCGGGCGATCCACTTCCCAGCATGCGGGTCCTTGTGCCCGGCCTTTGCGCCATGGGCGGACGCATCGACACCAGGCGCTTCCGCAGTCTTTGCCCGGGAAATCCAGCCCCGAACTTTCCCGAACCATACTGACCGCGTCGGCCACAGGAGCTGTCATGTCTACCATCAAAAGCACCCACGACCTTCTGGACCAGACTGATCGCCAGGCACCGGGTATCCCCGATCCGGACGCCGCAGGCCAGCGGTCAAACTACTGCTACCTCTTCAAGGAGCTGGCCGATGATCCCGACGCCGGTCGCTTCACCGGCACCGACGACGAGACGACGATCCAGAGGCTCAAGGCCTTCGAGGTTTACATGCGCCAGCCAGAGATCCCGCTTCCCGCACTTTTTATCCAGCTGCCGTCGGCTTATACCTATTTCGGCCAGTTCATGAACCACGATATCTCGGCGCCCATCGGCGGGCTTTTGGTGAATGTCGGCATGACGCCACCCACCGGGATCATCGGCACCGCCGACCCTGCGGGTCTTTGCAAGGAATGGCGGGCGGATACGGCCACGATCCTGAAGCACTTCGTCAACGAGCATGCCGAGCCGCTGACCCTTGCAAGCCTTTACGGCGACGGCCCGCAGAGCAGCGACAGCGAGGTCCGACAGCTTTATCACGAGGACAAGCGCTTTCGTCTGGCAATAACCAGCGTGACCGACGACCAGACCTTCGTCGACGCCGAGCACGCCACTGGCGCCCCCGACATTCCCCGCCACGAGCGCACCAGGGGCTTGGCCAGCCCTGCGCAACGATGCCGGCCTCAAGGATGGCGCTTTCGGGGGCATGAAACATGGTGATCAGTATCGCCTGCTTCATGCCGGTGCGAGGAGTTTGGCGGCTGAGCTTCCGGCGCTCCGATCTCGCGTTTCCAGATGCCGGCCACCCTCTGCGCCACCACCGGTTCATTACCAAGGGCGAGAAGCCCAGCGCCGGTCAGCTCAGGTGGTTTGGACCACCGCGTCGGGCACGATGCCCGAGCGGTGGATGTAGCCCATTACATCACGCCCGGCAAACAGCCCGTGGCGCGCGACCAGTATGGCGCCCATTCCTGCGGCACGCCCGCCCAGTACGTCGGTGTGCAGCGTGTCACCGACCATGGCCAACCGCGCGGGAGCAAGGCCGGTACGGGCGGCGGCCATCGTAAAACCAGCGGCAAAGGGTTTACCATGGAAATGGACAGGGAAGGCCAGTGCATCGATGAGGTCATGGGCAGGGGCGCCGGGTTCCAGGCTGAGTCCAACTTCGCGTGGGGCCACCAGGTCTGGGTTGGCCACCACGAGGGGGCGCGGACGCTCCTTCAACGCGCGCGCCAGCTTGCAGCGCGTGTCTTCGGTCCAGTTGGCGGTGGACAGAAACAGAAAGCCGTCGACGGTATCCCATTCGGGCCGGGCCGTGAGATCGATCACATGTGCCGCGATATCTGCAAAGCTGTCGCCTGTCTGCGCAATGGCCCCCCAAGTGGCACCGGGGGCGATTTGGTCCAGATGCGCCGCCGCCACATCACGCGACGACACCACCTCGTCTTCGGTAAAGTCAAAACCAAGACGGTGATACTTGGCCAGTGCTTCGCTGCGCGGATAGCTTGCGGCATTGGTTAGTACGCAAAGCCTTTTTCCCATACTGCGCAACTGTGCCATCCGCGCCACAGCGCCAGGGATCGGCGTGTCGCCCACGTTCAGCACGCCAAAAGCATCAAGCACAAAGCCATCCCACAGGTCGGCCACGTCTGCAAGCGTGGCCGCCAGAACCGGGGTTGCCGGAAACGTCGCCGTGGGCAAGCGGGGCCGCACGGCTTCGTACCGCAAAAAGGCGGCCTCTGCGTCGGGCAGGTCAGACACTGGCACGCCCACCCTCAGCGATCACTGGCGGACCTTTCACCACGGTCGGACCCGCAAAGGCCTGGTAAAAGTCCGCATCCGACACCTCAGCCGATTTGGCAAGGCAGCGAGTGGGAAAGGCGTTGCAACACAGGTCGCCACTGGCAGGGTCAGACCAGACTGAGCGGCCGATCGGCGTCACTGCCATAGTGGGCCTTATGGCCGTGACCTGCAAATTCTGGTGCACCCATTCGGTACAAAGTGATTTTTCAAACGCGAAACGATCTTGGCAAGACATCAGTTACTCCGGAGTGGCGTGGTTTCGACATCATGGGAATGGCGGCAGAGTTTCATGCGGATTTAGCGCAACAAGCATTATTCGTCTGTTGTGTACTTTGCCTTGGCGGAGCGGTTGTTGAGATACACTTCTGCCTGCCGCTTTGAAAGTGCATCCCACTCCTCACGCGCAAGCAGATCGGGGTCAAGTCGGCCAGATGTGCGGGTCATGGCATCGACCGCAGATTGAAAGCTGCTGAACCAGCCGGCCCCGATGGCCGCGGATATTCCTGCGCCCAGTGCCGACGCCTCGTTCGACAGGCTTCGGATGACCGGCAACCCTGTGGCGTCGGCGATCATCCGGAGCCAGGATTGATTGGCGGCCCCTCCGCCGATGGCAAGAATGTGCTGCGGGTCAAGCCCTTCGCCACGCATCGCCTGCAAGGCCCGCGCGAATTCCAGCGTGATGGCTTCCAGTGCGGCGCGGAACAAGTGCGCGGTCGTGTGTGCGGCGGTCAGGCCGGTAAAACTGGCGGTCGCCTCGCCGTCCCAATGCGGATTCATGCAGCCGACAATATAGGTGCAGACGGTCACGCCATCCGACCCGACCGGGATAACCGCTGCCTGCGCCTCCAGACGCGCAAAGACGTCGGGATCCTGCCGCCCACCGGCAAAGTTGTCGACGAACCAGTTGATGAAGAACGCGCCGCCGCGCTGCACCGCTTCAAGCAGATAGCCGGTTCCTGTGGGCGAGATCAGCGTGCGCCAATAGGGGCTGATGTCGGGGTTGGGCGACCACATGCCACCGACCACGGCGGTGCCGAGGTTCAGGTAGACCACGCCGGGTGCGATGGCCCCGACCCCAAGGCCCGCGCAATGGCCATCGCCGCCAGCGGCAAAGACGGGGGTTCCGGGGCGCAGGCCGGTTTCATCCGCGGCATCGGCGGTGATCGTCCCGATGGGTTGACCGGGGGCGTGCACAGCGGGCAGTTTGCTGACCGGGATTTGCAGGTGGTCCAGCAGCGGTTGCGACCACGTCTTGGCCGCGATGTCGAAAATGCCGAAAGGATCGGCGCTGGTCCAGCTTGCCGCTGCGGTTCCTGTCAATTTCCGGGTCAGGTATCCATGCACATCGACGATCGAGGACGCGCTGTCCAGCAGATCGGGCGTGTGCTGCCGCATCCAGCGGAGCCGGTAGATGCAGGGCACCACGTCTACCGGCTTG
>Ga0105046_10014904_pt1 | contig 11971 bp, 8 predicted proteins | sample MAT03_FD_78385 | JGI IMG/M metagenome (GOLD analysis project Ga0105046, IMG submission 78385) | Freshwater microbial communities from Lake Fryxell liftoff mats and glacier meltwater in Antarctica - MAT-03 (megahit assembly) | ecosystem: Environmental > Aquatic > Freshwater > Ice > Liftoff...
CATTTTATGGAGTGGCCGGTTTTCAGGCCGGCTTGCCGTGGCAAAGCTGCGCAATCGGTGGTGCTCTTTGCAGCGTGAGCGGGATGTTGCCAGATCTCGACAGTGACTCGGGCATCCCACTACGAGAAGCCGTCGCATTTTCGTCTGCGTTTGTTCCCATGCTGATGGTCGATCGGCTTCAACGCATGGGGTGTAGTCATGAAACAATGTTGCTAGTGACCATCGCAGTCTATTTCTTTTTGCGATTCGCTTTGGCTGAGATCTTCCGGCGGTACACAGTTCATCGCGGCATGTGGCACAGTGTCCCAGCGGGACTATCCGCTGCCTTGTTCGCATTCGTTGTTTGTTCGTGCGAGAACATGAACTTGAGACTGTTCAAAACAGTCGCCATCTTCGTCGGATTCATGTCCCACATTTTGTTGGATGAGATTTGGTCAGTCGAGTATCGTCGTGGGCGGTACATGTTTAAACACAGTTTTGGTACGGCTTTGAAGTTTTGGAGCGGGAGCAGAATCGCAAATATCTTCAGCTATGCCCTTCTAGCCGCTCTTTGCTTCCTGGCGTACAAAGACGAAGGTCTGATGCGACGCTACGATGACCAATCCAATCGCGTACCTCGCACGGCAGTCCAGTGGGTCCAATCCCTTCGTTCACTCTGGTAAGCTTGTCACTTCGCAATTGCGAAATGGCGACGGAAGATTCCGATTGTAACGATCGCAAAGCATAATGGGGCAAAGATTCAACAGCGTGTGGTAAGCGGTCGGTAAGTTGGCTCTTGCAATGTTTGCGTGAGTTAGGCTCGCGACTATTATGGATTGATGTTTCCAATCCAAGATATTTCGTCGACTTTGCCAAGCAGAATGATCGAAATTCCAACCGCGATTCCCTCTAACTCGGATCGACGGCCACAATGCTATTGGCCGAAAAAGGTCGATGTGTTTGGGGTCAAGATTAGCGTCACCAACTACGACGAGCTCGTCGAGTGTGTTGTCGATTCCGCAATTGCGGGTGCGCCTGCAGTTGTATCGTTGTTTGCAGTTCACGCCGTGATCACTGCGAGCGACGATTCGGATCTGCTCCGCAAGGTCAATACGTTTGATGCAATTGGCCCGGATGGGCAACCGGTTCGATGGGCCATGAATTGGCTTCACAGGACAAAACTGGTAGACCGCGTTTATGGCCCAGAGACAACGCTGCGAATATGTGGAGCCGCAGCCGATCGCGGCCTTCCTATTTATTTGTACGGTAGCACACCCTCTGTGCTCGAACGTTTGAGTGAGAATTTAATATCCAAGTATCCAACGCTTAAGATCGCGGGGTGTGAATCGCCGCCGTTTCGGAAGTTAACGGAACAAGAATCAGACGAACTTGTCGAACGCGTTCACAAGAGTGGCGCGAAGATTTTTTTCATCGGATTGGGATGCCCAAAGCAAGACCATTTTGCATTCGAGTACGCCACCAGGCTTAAGTGCGTTCAGGTCGCGGTTGGTGCCGCGTTTGATTTTCATGCCGGCACGAAAAGTATCGCTCCAGCTTGGATGCAGAAGCGTGGCCTCGAATGGCTATTCCGTCTTGCGGCTGAGCCGAGAAGGTTATGGAAAAGATACCTCATCACCAATTCTATTTATGTTTTTAAACTTTTCCGCGCGACCTTGGCGGGCCAAAATTCGCAGTAAGCAAATCAGAATTCTCTTCTTCTAGTCACGACACCCACGAATCTAGGCCCGATCAAAATGGATAACAAAGACAAACTTATTGTCATTGGCGGTGGTGGCGGTTTCATAGGCGGGCACCTCATCGAGTATTTCAAGAAACAAGGTGCCACTCGCATTCGCTGCGTGGATGTGAAACCCATGAATAATTGGTACCAAGTCTTTGACGATGTCGAAAACGTCGTCGCCAATCTCGAAGAGAAAGAGGCTTGCTACGACGCTTGTACCGGCGCTACCGAAGTTTATAACTTGGCAGCCGATATGGGCGGAATGGGGTTCATCGAAAACAACAAAGCGTTGTGCATGATGTCCGTATTGATCAATACCCACATGCTCCAGGCGTCGCGAGCAGCGGGTGTGCAGCGATTCTTTTATGCAAGCTCCGCCTGTGTGTACAACGGTGAAAAGCAACGCGATCCTTTGGTCACTCCTCTCAAGGAGGAAGATGCGTATCCAGCCATGCCTGAGGATGGTTATGGTTGGGAGAAACTATTTTCGGAACGCATGTGCCGTCACTACCGCGAAGACTTCGGTCTTGAAACACGCGTTGCCCGATTTCACAACGTGTATGGCCCGCTTGGCACATGGGATGGTGGGCGAGAAAAAGCGCCAGCCGCCATGTGCCGCAAAGTAATCCATGCCAAAGCCTCAGGAAATCACTCCATGGAGATTTGGGGCGATGGATTGCAAACACGCAGTTTCATGTACATCGACGATTGTGTTTACGGCATCGACCGAATCATGCATAGCGATATCCACGAGCCGATCAACCTTGGCTCATCCGAAGTTGTTACCATCAACGGACTAGTAACTCTCGTCGAACAAATTGCAGGTGTTAAGCTGGACCGAAGATACAATTTGGATGCACCCAAGGGCGTGAACGGTAGAAACAGTGACAACACCCTTATTCAGAAATACCTTGGCTGGGAACCGTCAATCCGGCTCCGCGAGGGAATGGCCAAGACGTACGCTTGGATCGAAGGCGAATACGCAAAGAAGCTCCAAGAAGCTTTTGCCGTCTAGCCGTCGCGATATCAAATTAAGGATGCGTTCGAACCAGACCGACTCTTAAGTCACAAACGTTGGTGCCAGTCGGTCCTGTCAGCAACAGACTCGCTGTCCGTTGAAAAAAGCGATACGCATCGCACCGTTGCAAATAGTCCTTTGGAGTCAGCTGCAAAGCTTTCATTTTTGCAAAGACTTGTTGATCGACGTACGCACCAGCGGCGTCTGTCGGACCGTCTTCACCGTCCGTGCCACCTGAAACAAATGCCATGTTTGCCGTCAACGGCCAAACGCCTTGTTCATCGAACCAATCGAGGAAGGCCAGAGCCAACTGTTGGTTGCGCCCTCCCAACCCACGTCTGTCCGCAGGTGGCAATACGACCGTTGGCTCACCTCCTGAAATCATGCAATCGATCTGAGTTTGTTCCAGGGTCGAACTCATTTGCTTTGCAAAATGGCGTCCGAGCTGACTGGCATCTCCCTCGCTTTTGCGTTCCGACTTCATCCAGTATCGGTAACCCAATTCGACTGCCTTTTGGCCGGCAGCATCCACTGCGGTGGCGTTGTTTGCCAATACGATTGGTGATAGCTGGATACTGGGATTCTTGAGGCCTCGCAATTCAGAACTCATGCTCATCTGTTTGATAAGTGTGGTACGAATTGAAGGAAACTGATTCGGCAGCAGTTGCTCTAGGATTGCAATGGCTCGAGTTGGATCGGGCGACGGCTCTACGATCGTTGGTCCGGACGCGATCAAGTCCAGCGGGTCGCCCAACACATCCGAAAGGATACAGGTGATCAGATTGCTCGCGTTGCAGGAACGAGCCATTCCGCCCCCTTTAATATGGCTAAGGCATCTGCGGACGGAGTTTAATTGCTCGATGTTCGCCCCTGCTGACGAAAGCGCTCTTGTAACCTCGATCTTTTCATCGAGCGTAACTCCGTTGATCGGCGAACAAAGCAACGCCGATCCACCTCCGCTGATGAGCGCGAGTACACAGTCGTCGCGGCCAGCCCGTTGGAGATGGCTAAGAATTTGCTGCGTGCCAAGGACTACCGCTTCAGTCGGTTCGTTGCAACCCTGTGGTCGTGCAGGCGAGACAGTCACTGCAGTCGCTAAACGCCCATGCGGCATCATGGACCCCCGAGGGACATTCACCCAACCCGAAATCTTAGGGTGTTTTTTCTGTGAACGTTCCAAAGCATTGTAGAGGCCGATCAGCATACCAGCGGTGGCTTTGCCAGCCCCGACAACGATGAGTTGCTCCGATTTCTTTAGATCCCAAGCCTCGTCGGCAATGGTCAGCCAACGTCCATCCCAGTCGACTTGCTGTTCGACAACTCGATCCGCTCTCACTGCCTCGACGCCCGCTTGCCAAATGGCGATCGCGTCTTGTGTAACTTTGGCTTGCGGTTGGCTGACGTTTGGGTGCATGGAAACTCAAATCGGTTGCACATCGACGGACACGGTCAGTTGTGTGTATCCGCCACCGACAAAGACGCCATGGATCGGAGCGACATCTGCATAATCTCGGCCCCAAGCGACAGTAATGTGCTCATAGCCAGGTATGAGGTTATTGGTCGGGTCGAAATCGATCCAACCCAGACTTCCCGCATAGGCGCTCAACCAAGCATGGGAAGCATCGGCACCAACCAGTTTCTCTTTCCCAGGAGCCGGATGCGTCAACAAATAACCGCTCACATATCTCGCCGGAATTCCGAATGATCGCAAGCAACAAATCGCAATTTGTGCAAAGTCTTGGCAAACCCCCTGCCTTTTCGTCAATGCATCCGCCGGCTTGGTCGAAACCTGCGTCGCTTCGGGCGAGTACTGCATTTGTCGATAGATTTTTGTAGTCAAGGCTTGGACGCAGTCAACGAAGCTCCGATCTTCAACCACAATATCACGCGCAAAATCGGTAAACACTTTGCCGCTTTGACAATGCCGGGAATCGAAAAGGAATTCACACGCTTGGCGGTCCTCAAGTTCCCGCGGCTGTCGCATTGTCTGGGCTATTTGTGCCCAGGTCGGTGATTTTTCGAGTGCATAGTCAGGAACACTGCGATCCACAATCGACTTGGAGGTTACCGATAGGTGCGGGTGAAGATGTTCGATACTGAAGAACTCCGCCCGATTGCCGAAGCCATCGATCCAATGGTAACGAGAATCTGGCACCGGTGAGACGTCCACATGGGATTGATGGACACACTGATAGGGCAGGTCGCGAGGCCTCAAGTGCATTTGATTGTGGCACAGTGAACTCAGCGAGGAGTACTCATAATGCGTCCGGTGAGTGATCGCGTATTTTCGAATCGGTGCGGACATTAGCTATGGGCAGGACGAGCGTGTGAAATCACGTTGCTTTGATGGCCCAATTCTAGTTGGTAATGCCGATGTCAGGTAGGTCGGGTACCGCTTGGAAGGTTGCCGCTCTCGGCCCGTTAATCCTTGCCGTAATGCTTGACTTTTTCCCAGTATTCTTTGAATGCATCGGGTTTGTGGAAATCCGGACTGTTGTCGAGATCGTGGCACTGCATGCATTTATCACTGGCCTGCTCCAGTGGTAGTTTCATTTCTTCTCTCAGCTTTTTTAGAAGTTCAGCATCCGCTTGGAATTCGCCAAGTTCCGCCGCCACGTGCTTTGAGCCGGGACCATGGCAGTTTTCACAACCGCTTCCAAGCATATGGGGCGTTGTCTCAAGCGAATCGAAACCTGTTCGGTACGGAGCAAATTTGCTGGGGTTCCAACCCGTCACATGGCACGAGACGCATTCTGGATCAAAGTGCCTTGCGATCGAGCGTTCAGGCGGTTCGACAATTGAGTCCGTCGCATGTGCATGTGGCGTGTTCTTCCAAACTTCGAAGGCAGACGTATGACACTCAGCACATTTTTCCGAACCGACGAACTCGCGCGTCGTTGGGTGCGACATAGGACGTTTCCCAAGCCCTTCAAAAGCGACGGCTTTGAGCTCGTCTTGATATTTTCCAAACAACTCCGCAACGCGTGGTGAGTCCTCAAATTGAGAACTAAGCGCTACGCGTTGGTAACGAAAGGGCTGCTTCGGATCATCAAAAACACCAAATAGACCTGTGTACATTCCCTTGGTTCCCACTTGCACCATCTGGCAAAATGTTCCAGCAATCTGCTCAGGCTGATACGTTGGCTCGCCAAAACCGCCCGTGGTTACAATCAAAGAAAAATCTGGAACCGCTTTCGCAATCGCTCTAGTCTCTTCGAGCGATGCATGGGAAACCAAAACCATAAAGTCGCATTTCTCGGCCCGCATCTTAGCCGAGACCGTCGCTAACGAAGGAATGGCTCGCGAAATCGAGATCTCTGCGTTGCTCTTAGCTTTTTTTGCATTCTCGTCACCCAGTACCGTGGTAATCCCGATTTTCTTGTTCTTGACCACAAGCGTTTTGTAGGCCAAATCGTAGTCAGGTGAGACGCTTACGTTCGCGGACACAAATAATCCAGGTTTGTCGATCATCGGCAAAAGCAACGAGCCCATGTCGAGCAGCAGATCATCTTCGCCAAACGCAACCGCTCGGTATTCGAGCATACTGAATGCGTTGGCTGTCCACCCAAATTTGATGTCCGCTTGACGACCACGTCTTGGGTCAGGACTCGTATCCGAGACTTGAAAAACTTGGCCACCGCCATCGATTGGAATGACCTCCCAACCACGCTTGCGAACCGAGGTCAAAAATGAATCCCGGCGACTAAGCCCGCCTTTTTGATTTTCTAGCCCCGTACACCCGCAGGGCTCGATATACCCCGTTTGGCTTCCGGTTACGAAAAAGACGAAAAGAGGATCCTTCCAATCAACCGCGATTTTTTGATTCTTCTCTTCTTCCGTTGCGACAGTGATCGGAGAATTCTTGCCAACCTGCTGAGGGCTATCGTTTGATTTGCTCCCCGCTACGTCCGAAGCTAGTTTGCCACCCTTTTGCTCCGTGGTCAGCTCAAATGGCTCCGATTGGCTATCCGTGGGCACGCTGAACGGAGCGTTGGACACGGGAAATCGAATCTGCACCTTTGCTTTCTTTACATCATCCCTTGAACCGTTTCCGTTCGGTGGATCGCCGTAAAGGTTTGGAATCACAATCGAGACGGTACAGCCGATGCTCAATGCAAGCAATGCGCGAAGGGAACTTCGGCCTTTGGACTCACTTCGACGATCTGCCACTGTTCCAAGCTCCTGCAATGCATGCGTTGTTGTCTATTCCAAAATGCGGAACTTGATGTACATCGGAAATTGCGGAGCACTTTCCATATTGGTTTCCAAAACTATCTTGGCAAAATCTTTGCCAAACGCGCCACCAAATTCTACGGTCGGGCTGCCAGGCGGAATCTCTAATGTAACTGAAAACATTTTTAATTTTGCGGAAGTTCCTTTCACCTCGTTGATCGAAATCTTCAAGGCATCCTTTGCGGTCGCGGGGGTCACATCACCCAATTTGACTTCGACGTTTTTATCGGCTTCGCTCTTTAGCGACAAAATAAAGCTCTTCTTCAAACCGACGCCGGTTTTGGCAGATCCAAGCGTGAAAATATTGCGATCCTCGTTAAAGTCTGGTCCGGCGATGACGCGAATAGGGGAAACCGACTTGCCACTAACGGATAATTCTACTTGTTCTGGCTTTACGTCCTGCTTCGCGTCTTCTTTAATTGACTTCTTCACGAAAATCATGGTTCCGGAAATCGGACCGGCAGGCATGCCTTTGCTAAGTTGAATCGTGAAGTCAACATAATAGCGGGCATCTGCGTACGCTGGGATCTCGTCTTTTTCCAGCTTCTTGTATTCTTTAATCGCGCAATTGATTTTTTCCGATAACGACTTTTCAGACCAGTGCATCGATGCAATCTCCAAAGGGGCGTCCTCGAAACTGTAGAGTCGTCCCTTAATCTCATGCTCTTCGCTCGATTGAAACTCCCGAAAGTCAATGATCGGTGGGTCGAAAACATGAGCCTGACCAATCTTGCCTGTAATCGTCAGCTTGATCTCCTGTTGATCTAGCGCCGTGGTTGCAATCGTTGCCGTCTGAGCAAAATCGGATAGCGTTCCTTCGGCCAACCATTCCAAATCAACAGTCGTTTGCTCGCCGGGTTTGAGAGTTTTTGCGTCTTTCTTGCCCACAGTGCATTTGCAAGAAGACGTTTTGTAAACAACCTCGACCGGAGTTCCACCGACATTTCGGAAAATAAAACTATGCGCGCGTTTTGTTCCCAATCGCATAGTACCGAAATCGAGTTCCGTGCCACCAACCACCTCAATTTTGCCTGGTTGCAATTCCGAAGTTTTGGCCTCGACGATCGCGGCCTCCATATCCCTCCGCGTACCCATGACATTTTCGATGTCAGCAGTTCGCTTTTGAAATTGCGAAACAGCGATGCCATAACCAATGCCCAGACAAACAAATACCAAAACAAGCGTTCGCATTTTATCTCAAACAGACCGGAAACCGGAAGCAAATAGGATGTGTGTTGAAGATGTAATCGTACCAAGGACTCTCATTATACTAGAAAATCCCTATGGAACGTTCGTACGCAACCACTTTAAAACAGGTTCGCCTTTCGCACTCCGATCCTGCCTTTCTATCCATGAATCTTTCCCCAACGGACTTGCCGTCGTATCAAGTTGCGTTGGGAAAAACACAAAAACCGACGCTAGCTTCCGATCCAAATGGGGAGTTTTCCGATCGATCTCCTCTACTTTTTGACAATACGCTTGAACTTCGGGATATTTCCCACACCAAGCGGCAGCCACACTCGCTTGCAATTGCGTTTGGATGGAATTGGGATACAGCTCCGCCGCTCTGGAAAACATCTCATAGACGCGAACTTTATCTCGCATTTGGGCAGCGATACTGAAATCCGCTTTCGACTCGGAATCCACCAACATCGCCATCCATTGACCGCACTGAGCATATGGCATCCACTGGTTTGGGTCTCGACCTATGTACTCCTTGCAGCATTCATCGAGCAGCGGTAGGTACTTTTGTCGCATCGCCAACGACAAATCTCTTCGACGCAACTCTACGAAACAACGATTCGCCGCCATTCTCGCTAGTTCAGGATCGCAAGGGTCCACCGCCATGATTTCAATCAAATCCGCCGGCGATCGCAATCCAACTGAATCGAAAGAAACCGTGTTCACAAAGGCAGCTGATCCCAAAACAGGAAACCATGTCGTCTTCGCAAAGCCCGCCATCGAAATGATCACAAACAACAACCCAAGCCATGGCGCAATCAAAAAACGGCGTTCCGCCTTGGGAGCGATGGCATGTCGCTTGCCAACACGCGCACCCAGGGCAACCCCAACGAGCACACAAAAGCTGTTCATCAATCCCGGTTGCATCCATCCGCCGGACGCAAGCAAATGAAGCAAAACAACTGCAGCGGAAATTAGCTCTATCGAACGACTCTGCAAATTTTGGTCGTTCCACCGAAGCCTTTCGATCCCTATAAAGACGCTGATGGACACGAAAACAAAAAGCAAGCCAGCGTAAAACGTGTCACCATCGCCAAACAACAAACCAAACAAGAGAATCGCCGCCAAACACCCCAGTCCCCCTACGCTTAATGCCAACCTACCCTCTTCGTTGCACTCTACCGAGATGCTCAATGAATCGGACGAATTCCTTGTTTGAAAGCCTGCATGGATTAACTTCAAAAACAAGATCACAAGAACGCATGCAAGAATCAGTAGCAAAGGGTATCCGCCAGCCACTGCTGTCTCTAACAGAAAGTTATGCGGGTCCGCTGGCGATTCAGATGCCGTGATCACCTTGACTCGATTGTAACTCTGCTGGAAGTTGGCCACGCCGTAACCCGTCCACGGCTTCGATTGGATCAACGAATAAGCACCTCGCCAATAGTCAAAACGATACGACAGGGACTTCCCCGCTTCCGAAACAATAAACGGATCGCGAACCAAAACGGCTCCGAGCGCAAGCGAGCAGCTCACGGCAACCACTGACACAGCAATGCGAAATCGCTTAACAAACGCCCAACCGCTCCGGCGAATCGACGGCTCAAAGAAACAGGACGCGACCAATCCAACGAAGGTTGCCAACCAAGCAGATCGACTCTTCGTTAACAACAATGTTACGGACAACCCAACAAACAAACCGATCCCGAGAATGAGAGGCGTCCATCCGATTCGCTTTGCGATCGGACTTGCAACCGCTGTTGTTGAATAGCTGACGAAAAGGGCGACCAAGAATACCAGCCAAACAGCCATCAGCCCCGCTAGCGAATTCGTTAAAGCGAACGGACCGGTGGGCTCTAAACTCTGTAGTCGATTCGCAAACTGGATCGCTGCGGATGACCCCGGAATGATTTCCATTTTCTCAAGTATGGAATTGGGATCGTTTGCAAACGACTGGCGAAACGCCGGCATTCCAACGAAATACTGATAACCCGCGTAGGCAATGGTTCCTGCTACACAAGCCAGCATCAGTGCAAATAACCTGCCGCCAATCGTTGTTCGAAAGCATAACCTTGTTATCGACAGAGTTAAAATCCCTTCCGCAATCCACTGCCAACATCCGTTGTAGGCAAATCTGGCATTTCCTTGCCCCGGCACCTGCAAAGTGCAAACCCAGATCCAAACGCCGAAAACGGTCCACGATACGAAAAACCAATTACGCAACGTGTCCGCTTGAGCCTCCTGAGGCACTAAAACCGCATCGATCGCAACAAAAAATCCAATCCCTATCGTCAACAATATAAATGTAACTGAGCTTCCCATCGCAACACTCGTCGCATCGCATGGATTTATTTGAGAACTTACAAGGCAAACCGCCAACAAGAAACAAGCTAACTGCAACGGTAGTCGATAGAGCCAAGATTCATTCGATTCGCCGTTTGTTCTCACTTCATCACACAATGACTTCCAACTAAGGTGCATCCGACTTGTTCAGTCCGGTCAAGCTTTCCAAAACAGCTACTAAAGCGAGCATGCAAAACACGATGGACAAAACAATCAATGCTCCCCAAATGTCCGTTCTCGGCAACAGCAATGCGCCCAGAGAGCACGTAACTGTCGCCAAATAGATCGTAATCACGGCCTGCTTCTTGGTCATCCCTAAGTCGACTAGGCGATGCGAAAAATGCCGTTTGTCGGCTTGAAAAGGACTACGCCCCTCTCGTAACCGAATCCAAATCACACTGACCATGTCGTAAAGTGGTATCGCTAACAAACAAATAGGTGCAAGTACCGCATGCGGTGTTGACCCTTTCGCTCCCGTGTACGTCGACAACAAAGATGCGATTGCTATCCAGTAGCCTACAAAGTAGCTACCGGAATCTCCCATAAAAATAGTTGCCGGCGGCCAGTTGTGTTTCAAAAAACCGAGCAACGCACCGAGCAACACCAATAGCATCGCTGCGACAAACAGCTGAGGCTGGCCACCGGATGGTTCTGGATTCACGATCAACATCAGCGCCATCATCCCGCAAATGATGGACGCAACCCCGCCGCTCAACGCATCCATGTTGTCAAGCATGTTGAATGAATTGATGAGCATGACAATCCAAACAACACTCAAAAAAGAAGTAAGCCACGGTATGCCTATGAAAGCAGTGAGCTGCAGGTTTTGCCAATAGACAACAGCTCCAGCAACCAAAAATTCAATCGCCAAACGTGGCTTCCAAGGCAAAGAAAATCGGTCGTCGAGCAATCCCAGTACCGCCAGTATCGTCCCACCCGCTATCAGTACCCAAATCTGACCAGCCTTGGAAACCAAACCCGGCAAGTGTTCGAAAAGTCCTGACGGTATCCAACCTTGCCAGCCAGTTGCACTGCTTTGCAACACAAACAGACCAAGCGTCCCAATCAAAAAAGTACCTGTCACTCCAAACCATATCCCCAACCCGCCTCCCAGCGGAATCGGTACCGTATGGACCTTTCTCGCATTGGGCTTGTCCAACAGCCCAATGGCGCTTGCATATCGCTTGATGACTCCAACTGTCAACAGCGCAATACAAAAAGCAGGGAGCACAGTGATTAGCAAGACTCCGGCAATTTGAACCCAAAAAGAACTCTCAGGGAAATTAGCCATCAATGCCCACCGAGCGACCTCGCAACAACATGGATTTCATTTTTGGCTAGTATCCTGACAAGGTAGAACAATGGGCATTCGCAAAGCAGACGAAACTCTTTTTGCCAAGTGTGTCCGAGCTTCCTGAAAGAATACTCGAAAGTCTGAGCGTTGGTAGTCGGGATAGGTCCAAGGCATTGGCTGC
>Ga0105046_10014905_pt1 | contig 11970 bp, 11 predicted proteins | sample MAT03_FD_78385 | JGI IMG/M metagenome (GOLD analysis project Ga0105046, IMG submission 78385) | Freshwater microbial communities from Lake Fryxell liftoff mats and glacier meltwater in Antarctica - MAT-03 (megahit assembly) | ecosystem: Environmental > Aquatic > Freshwater > Ice > Liftoff...
ACATCCCCTCGATCGCCGGCCGGACCCCCTCGGATACCGGCCGCCGTTGCCGTCGGCGTCAGACAGCAGATTAGAAAGAATTGATCTGCGAGTCAATTGTACTCGGCAAACATTTCGGGATCCCTGACGAGATGCAGAACGAAGGCTGTCCGGGCGGCTGTCCGGGCGGCTGTCCGGGCGGCTGTCGGAGCGGCTGTCGGAATGGTCAGGTGGTGGTGCAGATGGCGCGGACGCCCGCCGCGAATCGATCGACGTCGTCGGCCGTGGTGTCCCAGGCGGTCATCCACCGAACCTGATCGCGCGACACGTCCCATGGCCAGAAGAAGCACCAGTTCTGCAGCGGCTCGATCAGCTGCGGGGGCAGGATCGGGAAGACGCTGTTCACCTGGGGGGCGGCGTCGTAGGTGACCCCGGCGATGTCCTTGGTCGACTCGTAGAGGCGTGTCGCCAGGCCATTGGAGTGCTGTGCCAGGCGGATCCAGAGATCATCGGCGAGCAGTGCGTTGAACTGGGCCGCGATGAACCGCATCTTCGACGGCAGCTGGGTGACCTGCTTGCGGATGAACATCGCCCGGCGGGCGAGCTCGGGATCGAGGAAGACGACGGCCTCGCCGAACGCGATGCCGGCCTTGGTGCCGCCGAAGCTGACCACGTCGACGCCGGCGTCGACGGTGAACGATCGCAGCGCAGCTGCGGTGCCGCCGAGGGCCGCCGTCGCATTGGCGATGCGGGCTCCATCGAGGTGGACCTTCATCCCGAGCCGGTGGGCGGCGTCGCAGAGCGCAGCCACTTCGTCGGCGGTGTAGACCATGCCGAGTTCGGTGCTCTGGGTGATCGACACGACGCCGGGCTGGGCGTGGTGCTGCACGCCGATGAGGTGCTCGAGCTCGTCGAGCTGTTCGGGGACCAGCTTGCCGTCGGTGCTGGGCATGGTGAGCAGCTTGGTGCCGAGCACGCGCTCGGGCGCCCCCGTCTCGTCGACGGCGATGTGAGCCCACTGGCTGCACACGATGCAGTCGGCGGGGCGGATCATTGCAGCGAGCGCCATCACGTTGGCGCCGGTGCCGTTCCACACGAGCAGCGACGACGACGTCGGACCGAACAGGTCGCTGAACCGGGCCTCGCTCTCCTTCGTCCACGCGTCGGCGCCATAGGCGAGGGCGTGACCCTCGTTGGCGCGCACGATGGCGTCGAGGACGAGCGGGTGGGCGCCGGCGGCGTTGTCGCTCGCGAACGCGCATGCCGGAGCCGGCGGCATCTGCAGTGGGGACATGCGGGTCAGTATGTCGGGGCGAGCCCGTCGAGCAGCCGTTCGAGCGCGTGGACGAAGCGCTCGTCGGCCGTGCCGCGGTACAGGTGCGACGAGGCCGCGACCGTTTCGGGGTACTCGACCGGATCGAGCGTGGCGTACACCGACCGCCAGCGGAAGTACTGCTGCGATCGCTCCCGGTTCGACAGCGAGTGCAGGGCGGCATCGATGGCTGCGGAGCCGACGGTGAGCTCGATCACGCTGTGGTAGGCGAGTGCCGCAGCACCCAGCTCGAGGCCCGCGAGGCGGAACTGCTGCAGCAGGGTCTCGGTGATCGCGAACTCGGTCGGCTGCAGCGGGGGTCCGAACTGCAACGCCGTGGCGAGTTGGGGCTGGTTCAACAGTGCGCTGCGGAGGCGGCCACACAGCTCGACGACCACGGCGCGCCACCCATCGGCCTGGGGCAGGTCGATGGTGACCGTGCTGAGCAGACGCTCGCTCACGGCGCGCAGTAGTTCGGCCTTGTCTCGGAAGTGGCGGTACACCGCCGTGGGGTCGGTGCCGAGCGCATGGCCGAGGCTGCGCATCGTGAATGCCTCGGTGCCCTGTTCGGCGATGATCCGGATCGTCGTGTCGACGATCGAGTCGCGTGTGAGCGTGGCTCGGCTCACTGGTGTCCTCCAGTGCCTTCGGCGGGTGATTCGGCTGCGGCATCGTAGAGGCGGGCGCGACCGAGTCGCTCGGTGCACACCTCGGCGCTCCACGGCAGCATCGTGCTACCCAGCCGAGCGTCGCGGTACATCCGCTCGAGCGGCATCGTCTTCTGCATACTCTGCCCGCCGCACACCTTGATCGCCAGCGAGGCGACCTCGGCTGCGTGCTCCATCACCGTGACGGCTGCGGCCCAGCCGGTCACCATCTCGTGCTCGGTGGGATCGATGGCGGCCTCGTCGATCGCCCGGTACAGCAGCGCCTGGCTCTGCTGGTGCTTCAACTGCATCTGGGCCCAGCCGAGCTGCTTCACCGGATGGTCGCGGCGTGGACCGGTGACCTGGCCAGGCAGTTCACCGCGCAGGTAGGCGGCCGTGGTGTCGAGGATGCCGCCGGTGAGGCCGAGGTAGCTCGGGCACAGCGACAGGAACAGCCACGGGTAGCGCAACGCCGCCTGGTTGTAGGTGCCGGCAGGCATCCACTCATTGGCGTGAGGCACGAACACGTCGTTCATCAGCAGGGTGCGCGACACCGTGCCGCGCATGCCGAGCGGATCCCAGTCGTCGACGATCTGCACGCCATCGGCCTGAGCGGGTACGCCGAGGAGGCGGATGATCTCCTCGCCCGGTACCTGGCACGTGACGTTGTAGAACGTGGCCGCACCGGACAGGGACGCGAAGATCTTCCGGCCCGTGACGAGCCATCCGCCGTCGACGGGCACCGCCTTCGTTGCGACGCCGGTGGTGGCACCCGGCGCGAGGCCCTCGCTGAACGGCTGGCTGTGGATCGTTCCATCGTCGATCACGCCCCGGTACATCTCGGCGCGCAAACCTTCGTGTCGTTCGCGGTCGGCAGGGGACAGGTCGAGCAGGTCGGCCACCTGCCCGCACCAGAGCATGGTGGCGTTGTGCATGTTGAACGTGAGGCCCGTGGCGCCGCAGGACCGACCGATCTCCTCGCTCACCCTGATGTAGTCGGCGTAGGTGGCGCCCAGGCCGCCGTACCGCCGGGGGACGCACACCCCGAGCAGGCCATTGGCGCGGAAGTCGGCGAAGTTCTCGAAGGGGAAGCTCGCCTGGCGGTCGTACACCACCGCCCGCTCGCGCATCTGCGGGGCCATGGCCCGCACCAGCCCGACGGCGTGTTCCCGAAAGGCACGGGTGCCCGGCTCGAGATGCTCGAGGGCGTGGGTGGTGTCGGCGACGGTCATCGGACGATGATGCGCCATGTCCAACACCGTTGTCAACGTTGTGGACACCATCGTGGGCATCCCAGGTGGGCGGCATCCAACGCTGTGGTCAACGGCGTTGACAGTTCCGTTGACGAGTCCACGGACGAATCCCTCGACGTGAGTACGATCGGCGCATGACCGACATCGGATCCGACGGGGACGTGCACGTCGCTGACGTCCAGGGGGCACGGCTCGCTTGGCGCGAGGCGCGTCCCGCTGACGGTGCGGGCAGCGATCTCGCGGTCGTGGTGCTGTTGCACGGCCTCGGGGGGAGCCGCATCTCGTGGGAGCCGCAGCTCGCTGAGCTGGGCCGACGTGTCGTCGTGGCCGCCTGGGACCTGCCGGGCTACGGTGCGTCGCCGCCGCTCGGTACGCCGATGACGTTCCGAACGCTGGCCGATGCGGTGGTCGGCTTCGCCGACGAGCTGTGCGCCGATCGGGTGCACGTGGTCGGCATCTCGTTCGGCGGGATGATCGCCCAGTACGTGGCGGCGGCCTCGCCGGATCGGGTGGCGTCGCTCACCTTGCTGGCCACGAGCCCGAAGTTCGGCCTCGACGGCACCCGGCCCGACCAGTGGCGGGCTGCACGCCTGGCCCCGCTCGACGCAGGCCAGGAACCGATCGACTTCGCCGATGCAGTGCTCTGTGCGCTGGCGGGGCCGAACATCTCCGGCGAGGCCCTGGCCGGCCAGCGGGCAGCGATGGCCCGCATCACTGCCGGGGCCCTGCGCCGGTCGATCGACTGCCTGATCACGCATGACAGCCGACGGATGCTGCCGCTGGTGACCGCGCCGACGGCCTGCCTGGTGGGGGCGCTCGACGACGAGACGCCCGTTGCCTACGCGCAGGCGATCGTCGATCTCGTGGCGGGCGCCACCCTCGAAGTGGTGCCGGCCAGCGGCCACCTGTTGAACGTGGAAGCGCCAGACCTCGTGAACGCTGCGATCCTCCGCCAGATCGAAAGGGGCCGCCGGTGACCACCGAATGGCGTTACGTCCATGCTTTCCGCGAGCAGTTCGTGCGGTGCGGGTTGCACGAGGGTGAGGTGGTCACGGTGCTCAGCGAGACCCAGAGCCGCCCGTCGCTCGTCGAGACAGCCCGGCTCGCCGCCCAGTCGCTCGGTGGGCGGGTGAGCGAGGTGGTGGTGCCCACGCCGTCATCGTCGCACCCGGTGCCGATCCGGTCGACCGGTGCCTCGCAGGCGATCGCCGGCAACCCTGCTGTCATCGCCGCGCTCGGCTCGTCCGACCTCGTCATCGACTGCACGGTCGAAGGGTTGCTGCACGCTCCCGAGCTCGGCCAGATCCTCGGTGGGGGAGCTCGGGTGCTGATGATCTCGAACGAGCACCCCGACACCTTCGACCGCCTGCGGTGGGACACCGACCTCCCGCGCCGGGTGGACATCGGGCTGGCGACGTTGCGGTCGGCATCGGTGATGCGAGCCACGAGCGCGGCCGGCACCGACCTCTCGGTCCGCCTCGACGGGGGGTTCTCTGCGGGCTCGACGGGACGCACCGACGGCCCGGGATCGATCGCCCACTGGCCCGGTGGCCTGGTGCTGGTGTTCCCCGCCGCCGGGTCGGTCAACGGCGAAATCGTGCTCTCACCAGGGGATGTGAACCTCACCTTCAACCTCTACCTGAGGTCGAGGGTGAGGCTTTCGATCGTCTCCGATCACATCGTCGATATCGACGGCGACGGCCTCGACGCCGACCTGTTCCGCTCGTACCTCGGCTCGTTCGGCGATCGCGAGAGCTACGCCACGAGCCATGTCGGGTGGGGGATGAACCCCGCTGCGCGCTGGGACGCGCTCGAGCTGTACGACAAGCGCGAGACGTGGGGCACCGAGTTGCGCGCCGTGGCCGGGAACTTCCTCTATTCCACCGGAGCCAACGAGACCGCCGGCCGATTCACTGCAGGCCACTTCGATCTCCCGATGCGCCACTGCACCGTCACCCTCGACGGCGCCCCCGTGGTGATCGACGGCGTCCTCATCCCCGAGCTCGCGCCACCCCCCTGACCCATCCGCCCGAGTCCCAGCCGCCTGCCGAGCGAGACCGGCACCTGAGGCAACCTTTCGGGGTGGCCCAGCGTTTCGAGAACGTGGATGTGTCGTTCGCCGATCGCTTCGAGGAGTTGCACCGGGTGGCGTACAGGGCCGCGTACGCAGTGCTCGGGCGGCGAGCCGACGCAGAGGACTGCGCCCAGGAGGCACTGGCCCGCGCGCTGGTGCGGTGGCGGACCGTGCACGGCTACGCCCCGGCGTGGGTGGCCAGGGTGGCGACGAACCAGGCGATCGACCGTGCCCGGCGAGCGGCACGCATGGCCTCGGCCTCGGCCCCGGCGGCCGCGGCTGATCCGATGAGCGACCGCCGGCGCGATCTGGTGGTGGCACTGCAAGCGCTGCCGAAGCGGCAGCGGGAGGCGGTGGCGCTGCGGTACCTGGCTGACCTTCCCGAGGCGGATGCGGCCAGCGCGATGGGCTGCAGCATCGGCACGATCAAGAGCGCCACATCCCGCGGACTCGGACGACTGCGCACCGAACTCGGCCCGCAGTGGGCATGGGAGGACTGACATGTTCGACGATCTCCACGATCCGAACCCACCGACGGCGGGCCTCCACACCTTGGCGGCAGTGAGCGCCAAGGCGCAGCAGCTCCGCCGGCGGCGCTCGCTGCTCATGGGTGGCGGTGGCGTGGCGTTGGTGGCGCTGGCGATCGCCGCCATCGTGCTGCCGGGTCGCAATGACGAACGCCTCGTGAGCATCGACGAGCCGACCACTGATTCGTCGACGACCATCAACGCCGAACCAACGCCGTTCACCGGCCCGACACCGTCGACCGACTCGCCGGTGACGGGCTCGTCGTCACCCGATGCATGCCGGGACGTGTCGTCGTCGCCCGTGTGGCTCGTCGACGGAACGTCTCCCGGTGATGCGGCGATCGAGACCGCCGCTGATGGTTCATCGGTGGCGCGCTGGGGTGTGGGCGACACCGTGTCCGTTGCGCAGGTCGCGCCGCAGCCCGACGCTGCGTACTTCGATGCGGTCGAGGGAACCGACCAACTCGTCACCTCCGGCTCTGTGCGTGCTGCCGTGGTCATGGTCGCCGGCTCGGCGGCCAGCTCGACCACCTCGACCCCTGTGATCAGCATCACCATCGACGACGGTGACTGCGAACGCCAGTACGTCGTCGGTCCGGGTCTCGAGCTCGAGCAAGGGATCGCCTATGCCCAGGACTGGGTGGATGCGTTGTACGTCGACGCCTCGTCCACCGAGAGCAGGAACGTCAGCAGTGTCTGTGTGTCTGCGCGTGCATTCGACCTCTCGCAGTGCTCGACGATCGACATCGGCACGACGATGGGATCGGTGTCGTGGGAGCCGGTGGCCGGCACGTCGCTGTCGTTGGTGGCGGCCGTCGTCGTCGAGGGTGCGTTCCTCACGATGCCATCGTCGCTCGCCCGATCGGAGCCGATCCCCGGTACACCGGACTTCCATCTCGTCGACCTGATCCGGAGCGAGCCGTGCGCCGGAGTGCAGTTCCCCGATGGCTCGACCGTGCCGGTCGGCCCCGCCTGCACTGATGCGGATGCTGTGCCCTCGCCAACCGTGACCCGCCCGATGGTGGCAATCGACGGGAACGGTGATGCGGTGGTGTTCGATCAAGCCAACGTGCCGAGGGTCGTGTTCGACGGCACCGATCCCGACGACCCGCTGCCGCTCGAAGGTGAGGTGACCTCCCTCGACGGGGTCGCAGCGACCGATGGCGGCGCGACGGCGATCGTGGGCATCTGTTGCGAGCCCGTCCCGGGCAGCCTGGTGAGCGTCGACCTCGCATCGGGAGCGGAGGACTACATCGGCTTCGGTCGCCTGCCGGCGGTCACCCGGTTCGGCAACCTGGTGTGGGCGACGCTCGGCTCCGACGAGTCGAACGACATTGTCCCTGCCGTCGTGGTCGGCGATGCCGATGGGCGCCAGGCCGCCACGCTGCAGACCTTCCCGCTCGACTCAAGGATCGTCGATCTCGCTGTGGTCCCCGAGCCGTCAGGACTCGGCGATGCAGTGCTCGTCCTGCTCGCCACGTCCGATCGTGTGGAACTCTGGCGTCTGCTCGCTGGAGGCGGCGACATGTTCATGTCGACGACGATCTCCGACGTCGCGTGGACCGAGGACGCCGGGCTGTCACTCGCGGGCTACTCGGCTGCGTCGTTCTTCGTGCTCGACGAGGCGAACGACCGGCTGCTCGAGTTCGACGGCCTCACCTTCAACCCCGTGGTCACCCCCGACGGCAAGTTCCTGGCGATCAGCCTCTGGATCACGCCCGAGACCCGACGGGAGGTCACGCCCGACCGCCGTCTCTTGATCGATGGCATCTTGGTGCCCGGCGAGTACCTCTGGGTCCGCTGACCGCGTTCGGTCGGTGTCGCGTCGATGTGACGCGCCAGCGACCGATCGCGCGTTTGTGCGCGAACGCGTGGATGTGACGCGCCAGCGACCAAACGCGCTGCAAGGTCCTCCGCGTTTGTGCGCGAACGCGTGGCGGTGACGCGCCAGCGACCACACGCGAGGGGGTGGTGGTCAGGCGCCGAAGACGGTGGTGATCACGCGGCCGTCGCGGTCGGCGGCGCTCGGGCGGAGGTCGCTGACGACGAACGCCCGCTGGAGCCAGCGATCGGTGCCGTCGAAGCGGGGCGTGTAGGGGCTACGGCCGTGCACGGCGACAGCGTTGTCGACCACCAGCAGGTCGCCGGGCTCGAGCACCACGCCGGTGCGCAGCGACTCGACCGCGTGTGACAGCGCCTGCAGCGCCTCGTCGGCGGCTTCGTCGGTGCCCACCATGAGGTCGGCGTCGAACACCATCGTGGGCAGGTCATGGTCGCCGCTCAGCACGGCCATCGGTGCGCCGAGCACGTTGGCTCGCCCGTGCAGGTAGCTCTCGTCGACAGCGGTGCGAAAGCGCGGTTGGAACAGGGTGTCGCGCACCTCGGGCGACAGGTGGGGGAGCACCTCGTGGATCGACGACAGCGTGGTGACCGCTGCTGGGTCGCCGCGCAGGCAGATGAGCAACAGGTACCGGGGCCGGTGCGGGTGGAACGCTGCCTCGGTGTGGAACATCAGCTCCACCTTCGACGAGGTGCTCACCTGGCGGTGCTCGCTGCCCTGCACCGGCACCAGGTTCTGGACGATGTCGCCACCGAGTTCGGGCTCGTAGCCGACGGGCTGGCCCAGGCGGCGCGCCACCGTGAGCAGGGAGAACTCGCTCGTGTGGTCCTTGGGCGTGGTGGTGGTCGGCGTGGCCGGCGTCGCGGGCAGGGTTCCGATCGGCATGCCCTTCAGCAGGAGCGCACCGCTGCGGTGTGGTTGATCGACGAAGTCGACGAGCGCATCGTGGATGACCGCTGGCAGCATCCGATTGGCGTGGCCGGCGGCGTTCACGAACGCCTCGGAGCGCGGATCAGCGGTCGGCGCCTGGGGCAGGGGGGTGCCCGGGTGGACCACGACCGGCGCGACGGCGTGCTCGAGATCAGCGATGGCAACGGGAGCCGCATTGGAACGCATGTTCCAGAGTCTAGCTCGTATGGGAACAACCTGGCCGATCGGGGGTGTCCGATCTACACTCGGGGCCGTGGAGTCGGCGGATCGGATCGGCAGGTTGGGAGCCTCGCTCACGAAGGCCGAGCGCCGGGTGGCCGAAGTGGTGCTCGAACGCCCACAGCTGGTGGCGTTCGGCACCGTGGCAGAGCTCGCCGCAGCGGCTGAGGCAGGTGCGGCCACGGTGGTACGTCTCGCCAGCAAGCTGGGGTTCGACGGATTCACCGCCCTCCAGGCGTCGGTACAGCACGACCTCGCGAACGAGCTCCGTCCCGCGGCCGAGCGCATCCGCGAACCCGTCGGCACCGACCTGGTGGGGCGACACCTCCAGCTCGAACAGGCGAACGTGCACACCACGTTGCGCTCGATCGACCCCGAGCTGCTCGACGACGTGGTTCGTCATCTCGCCGATCCCGCGGCCCGGGTGTTCGTGCTCGCCGGTGACAACTCCCGTGGTGTCGCCCAGCAATTGGTGCTCGACCTCGGCGCCCTGCGCGACGACGTGACGGTGCTCGACGGCAACGACATCGCCGTCCGCCGCCAGATCGCACTGCTGCGACCGACCGACGTGCTCGTCACCGTCGACTTCCGCCGCTACGAGCGCTGGCTGGTCGGGGCTGCCGCGCAGGCGGCTGATGCCGGTGTGTGGTCGGTTGCGGTGACCGACAGCCTGTTGTCACCGCTGTCGGCGATCGCCCGGCGCACGTTCGTCATCGCTGCCGCCGGTGCGGGCCCGTTCGACAGCCACGTCGGCACGCTGTCGGTGTTCAACCTGTTGGTCACCGGTGTCGCCGATCAACTCCGCGCCGTCGCCACCGAGCGGCTCGACCGTCTCGAAGCGGTCTGGCAACAGTCGCTGATGGATCGTTGAGCGCCCGCTGATGCACCGCGAATACGCAGCGATCCACGAGTCGCTCTGGGACGCCGACCGCAGGATGGTGTCGATCGCGCCCGGTCTGGCCGGGGCATCCGGGCTGCACTCGGTGCGCGAGACGGCGTTGGGAGCGTTCCTCGACCTCGACGCCGGTCGTGTCGACCGGGCCTGTGCTGCACTGCGTGAAGTGCTCGCGTTGCAGCACGAGCTGTCGTCGTGGCCGTGGAGCGGCACGTTCCCGGTTACCGCCGAACAGCCCCAGCCGCCCGGTGCCGATGCCGTGGAATGGGTGCACTACGACCCGAACTGGCGCCAGTTCGTGGGATGCATCCTGCAGCTCACGCATCTCGTGCACGCAGCAGTGCTGCCGCCCGACGTGGCCGCAGGCATCGAGCGAGCCGTCGAGCGCTGCGTGTTCGGCGAACCGCTGGGCCGCATCGCGCCGTCGTACACGAACCCCAACCTCATGCATGCCTGGCTGCGAGCCTTCGTCGAGCCCGATGCAGGCGTGGTGCACGCCACACTGATCGCCGAACGGTTCCGGCGGCTGGGCGACGTCGACGAGTTCAACTCGCCCACCTATGACGGTGTCGACCTGTTCGCCCTCGGCCTGTGGGTCGTGCATCCGCCCAGGCCCGAGTTCGCCCTGATGGGGGAGGAGCTGCTCGACGTGATGTGTGAGCGGATCAGCACGCTCTACCACCCCGGTCTCGGCGCGATGTGCGGGCCTCACATGCGCGCCTACGGCCTCGATCTGCAGGCGTACGTGTCACTGCTGGGCATGTGGTGGGCGATCGCCGGCGAGCCGTTCGACCGTGTGCTGCCCAAGCGTCTCGACGTGCACGCCGACCACGTGCACGACCTGTTCTTCCTGCCGCTGTTCGAACGGGCGGCTGCGCCGGTGGTGTCTCGGTTGCAGGCCCGTCCGGTCGACGAGCCGCGCTCGTGGCGTCAGGCGTTCGGCGGTGCCACGGCCAGCAGCGTGCTGCGCGGCGACCGGGCGCTCGGGTGGGAGCACGGACGTCGGCACACGTTCTCGCTTCGTCGATACATGCCGTTGGTGGCACACGTCGAGCACGTCGGACGGGTGTGCTCGATGGGCTTGATGCTGCCCGACGGCACGGCATCGGCCGACTGCGTCGCGATCACCCCCGAGCGCTTCCAGGTGATGCTCCTCGCCGATCAAGCACCCGTCGGGGTGCGCATCGTCGCGAGCGAACCGTTCGCGCCGACAGCCGGCGGTTTCAGGTCCGGACCGTTCGTCGTCACGCTGCCGCCCGACACCAGCGGCTTCGCGATCAATCCGGTGCCGGCCGGCTTCGAGCTGAACGCGTCGTGGTCGGTCACCGGCACCGCGGTCCGGATCACGATCGAGCGCTGACCCACCCGTAAGGTGCGCGGATGAAGTTCGGCCTGATGTTCACCAACACTGGTATGGGCTCGACGCCCGCCGGTGCCCGCCTGCTCGCAACGACTGCGGAGGGAGCGGGCTTCGAATCACTCTGGACCGTCGAGCACGTGGTGGTGCCGAGCGGCTACGAGTCGAAGTACCCGTACGACAAGAGCGGAAAGATGGCCGGGGGAGCCGAGGAGTTCGATCTGCCCGACCCGCTGATCTGGTTGGCGTACGTCGCCGGCGTGACCGAACGGATCAAGCTCGGAACGGGCATCCTCATCCTCCCGCAGCGCAATCCGCTCGTGACCGCCAAGGAGGTCGCCACGCTCGACGTGTTCAGCAGCGGGCGGCTGCTGCTCGGCGTGGGAGTCGGCTGGTTGCAGGAGGAGTTCGACGCGCTCGGTGTGCCCTTCGCCGACCGCGGTCGCCGCCACGACGACTATGTCGAGGCGATGCGCGCCCTGTGGACGGGGGAGAAGGCTTCGGTGCACAACACGTACGCGAACTTCGACAACTGCATCACGCGGCCGGTGCCGGTGAACGGTTCGGTGCCGATCGTGATCGGCGGCCACACCACGAAGGCTGCACAACGCGCCGCCCGCATCGGCAACGGCTTCTTCCCCGGCAGCGGCAGCATCGACGACCTGCGCACCACGTTCGACGCGATGCGCACCGAGTGTGCGGTCATCGGTCGCGACCCGCGCGAGATCGAGCTCACCGCCAGCGGCGGGGGCCGCACCTTCGACGAGGTGAGCGCCCGCATCGATCAGCTGATCGAACTGGGTGTCACCCGGGTGATGATGTCGCCGCTGCCGGGGGATCGCCTGGTCGAGCTTGCTGCAGGCTTGCAGGACCGATTCGGGATGGACGGGTGAGTCAAGCCGAGTCGATCGACTTGGTGTAGACGGCTTCGAACGCC
>Ga0105046_10014906_pt1 | contig 11970 bp, 13 predicted proteins | sample MAT03_FD_78385 | JGI IMG/M metagenome (GOLD analysis project Ga0105046, IMG submission 78385) | Freshwater microbial communities from Lake Fryxell liftoff mats and glacier meltwater in Antarctica - MAT-03 (megahit assembly) | ecosystem: Environmental > Aquatic > Freshwater > Ice > Liftoff...
GACCGAGGATGCCGCCGAACTTTTCGAAGACGCTGAAGAAGCCGAAGAACTCGCCACTCTTGTGCCTGGGCACCAGCGTCGCGAAGAGCGAACGACTGAGCGCCTGCGTGCCACCCTGCACCAGACCGACGGCAATCGCGAGAATCCAGAAGTCGCGCGCCGTTCGCAGGAAGAAGCCGAAGATGCAGATGCCGGTGTAGACGAGGAGGCCGATGAAGATCGAGCGCTTTGCGCCGATGCGCCCGGCCAGCCCTCCAAATGCGAACGCGGCAGGAATCCCGATGAACTGGACCAGCAGGATCGCCGCGATGAGCTGCCCCTGATCGATCCCGAGCTCGGTGCCGTACACACTCGCCATCTTGATGATGGTCTGGATGCCGTCGTTGTAGATCGTGAACGCGAGCATCATCAGGAAGGCCTGCTTGTAGTCGCGCAGGTCACGCAGCGTGGTTCCAAGGCGTCGGATGGACGCGCGGATGGGTGCCATGCGCGTGGCCTCATCGAGCTCGTGGGCGCGTCGGGGCTCGGCCACGGTGCGCAGCACGGGGATGGCGAATGCGAGCCACCAGGCCGCCACCGCGATGAAGCTGAGCCGCACGGGCAACGTCGCCTGTGATGGCGTGAGACCCGCACCATGCGGCAGGCCGAAGAGCGCAGGCTTCTGGATGACGAGCAGCGCGAACGCGAGCAGCAAGCCGCCGCCGACGTAGCCCAGGGCGTACCCGGCCGTGGAGACGCGATCGATCTCCGACTCGTCGGCGATGTGCGGCAGCAGCGACTCGTAGAAGGTCATGCTGCCCGTCGCACCGGCGAGAGACAGGATGAAGGCGATCGAGGCGTAGGTGATGTCACCGCGCCCGATGAAGAACATCGCCGACGTCGCGCCCGCGCCGAGCAGCATGAAGGCGACCAGGAACTTCTTCTTGGCCGCCTTGAAATCGGCGAGCGCACCGAGGATCGGGGCGAGGATGGCGATGAGCACGGCGCCGATGGTGTTCACGTAGCCCCACCACGCCGACGCCCGATCAGGCTCCATGCCAGATGCCGCGACCTTCACGAAGAAGATCGGGAAGACGGCGGTGGTGATGATCGTCTGCATGCCCGAGATGCCCCAGTCGTACATGGCCCAGGCGCGCAGTTCGGGACGGTGCAGTCCGATCGCAGTCAGCCAGCGGGGACCGGTGCGGCCGGGGGACTGCTGCCGGCTGGTGGGTGTTGTGGACACTGGACCGTGGGCGAGAAGGTGGCGGGACGGTGCGTCGGAAACGCTAACGTGCAACGTCGGGTCCGGCAGGGCTCGGCGCGATACGTCACCTGACGTATCATTCCCCTCATGTCGCCGCTCACGCCGATTTCGTCCCCTGTTGCAACGCCGGGTGCCGCCCGGTGGTGGTTCAGCCTCGGCGGTGTGTTGTGGCTGGCCGGGTGCGGCGGCGACAAGCCCTCCACGACCACGAATTCGACGGGTGTGGCACCGAGCCTGATCACGGAGGTGACCGATTCGGCCGTCGTGCCGGCTGCCGACCTCTGGGCCGTCGTCGATGGTTCAGCGGTCTACCTGCCCGCCGACGGTGGTTCGGCGCAGGTGGTCCTGCCCCCGGTGCATGACGACAGCGTCCCGCGCGCTTCCGCCGTGACGATGCCCGCCTCGGTCGCCCCTGCCTCGATCGATCTGTTCTCGCCATCCGGCAAGGTCGCCACGGTGGCAGTCGGGGAGTACACTGCCGGCGCCCAGCGCGAGGTCGCCGAGGCCTGCGACGCGTGGCCGGTGGTCCCGCTGCGCGACGCGCCGACGGGTGACGGGGCATGGACTGTGGCGCTCCTGGCCGGCACCGCCACAGCGATACCGGCGGATCGGCTCGGTGGATTGTCCGCGACAGACTCGTCGCGACTGGTCGTCGAGATCACGAAGGCTGCGTCGCTGCTCCCGCTCGACAGCGCCGGCCTGCTGCGGCGCGTGCCCTTCGGAGTGACGCTCGCCTATCGAACCAGACTCGACGCGGGGGTCGAACTGGTGGTCGCCGTCGTCGAACGACGGCTGAACATGGAGGCGTCACCGAAGACGGAGCGCACGGTCCTGCTCCTCGAAAAGCAACGGGGCGCCCGGGCGTTTTCCACGGTCTGGCGCGAGACACAGTTCGCCACCGAAGACGACCTGATCGCCATCGACGTGCTGGCCATCGTGACGTTCAACGAGGGCACCCCCCGCCCCTCGGTCTTCCTCGGCGAAGACTTCGGGGATGGCTCCCGGGTGCAATTGCTGCAGCGGTCGGGGGCGGGAACGTGGAGCCTGCGCTGGTCGAGTGCGTATACGGGCTGCTGACGGGCAGCGTGACTGCTCAGGTGGGACCGGCGCTGGTCGAGCACTCAAACGGGCTGCCGACGGGCAGCGTAACTGCTCAGGCGGCGACGTTCGGCCGCACACCGAGCGCCGCCGGTGCCCGGTATCGACCCGAGGCGATGCCGAGCGCGGTGAGGGTCAGGACGTAAGGGATCGCCAGGAAGATCTGGTACGGGATCGTCAGCCCGAGAGCCTGACCGAGGAATTGGAGTGCGCTGGCCATGCCGAACAGTAGCGCCGCCATCAAGGCACCAACTGGATGCCATCGGCCCAGTGCAACGATTGCGATGGCAATGAATCCTCGGCCGGCCGACATGCCTTCGGCGAAGGTTCCGACCTGGGCGAGGACGAGCGTGCCTCCAGCGAGTCCGCCGCAGGCGCCGCCGAAGAGGGTTGCCCACAGTTGGATTCGTCGTGGTCTGGCACCGGCTGCGCGGGCTGCGGCGGGATTCTCGCCGGTAGCTCGGAGGGCGAGTCCGGCGTGGGTGCGGTAGAGCCACCACCAGACGGTGGGGACGAGCAGGAAGGCGACGTAGGTGGGCAGGGGTTGCTGAAAGAGGGGGCGCCCGAGGATCGGGAGGTCCTTCAGCAGTGGGATTCCGATCGGCCCGAGCGTTGGTGCCGAGAGTGCGGCGCCGGAGTCGCCGTAGATCACCCGGTAGAGCGTGCTGGTGATACCGAGCCCGAGCATCGTGATGGCGGTACCCGTGATGATCTGGTCAGCCACGAGTCCGATGGCGACGAGGGCGAACACGGCCGTGATGGCGACCCCGGCCGCTGCCGCGGCGAGGAGTGCGGGCGCGGGTCCGAGTGTGGAGGCGGTGGCGAGTCCGGCGAGGCAGCCGACGATGATGGCGCCCTCGAGGCCGACGTTGATGACTCCGCTGCGTTCCGCGATCGTTTCGCCGAGTGCGGCGATGAGGAGTGGGGTGGCGCTGCGGATGGAGGCGTCGAGGAAGTCCGCGAGTGGGGCGGCTGTCATGGTGAGGGTGGGGTGGGTGCGGCGGACACGCTCGAGGGTTCGGGCGTGCGCGGGGGCGCCCCCCGATTCCATGATGTGGTCGAGGCGAGGCGTTCTCCAACCCATTCCGACGCCAGCAGCATCAGGATGACGCAGGCTTCGACGACCCCGACCATTCCTGCGGGCACGTGCGCTTCGCGCTGCATCGCGCTGGCTCCGGCCTCGAGGGCTCCGAACACGATTGCCGATCCGACGGCTGCGATCGGGTTGAGTCGAGCGAGGAGGGCGACGGCGATCGCCGTAAAGCCGTAGCCGGGCGACAGGTTTTCGTAGAGTGCGTAGGTGACGCCCGTCACCTCGACCGCGCCGCCGAGTCCGGCGAGAGCCCCGCTGAGGACGAACGCCAGCACGGTGACGCGCGTGACGTCGACGCCACCAGCGCTGGACGCTGCGCGTGAGTTTGCGCCAGTCATGCGGAGCCTGAAACCAGATGCGGTGGCATGGAGGAACCAGGCCATGCCGATGGCCAGCAACACAGCCAGTGCGAATCCGATGTGAAGGCGCGTGCCTGTCATCAGGCGTGGCAGTCGCAGCGCCTGCTCGATGAGTGGTGACTGCGGGAAGGTTCGTGTCGGCTCCTGGAGCGGGCCACGGACGAGCAGTCCCGTGACGTTCAGCGCCACGACGTTGAGCATGATGGTGCTGATGACTTCGAGCACGCCGAAGCGCACCTTGAGCAGTGCGGGCACGAAGGCCCAGGCACCGCCCGCGATCAGTCCGGCGCACAGTGCGAGCATCGTGCCGATGAGGCCGAAGGATGCAGGCACCGCGATTGCCATCGCGGTTGCCGCAGTGGCGCCCAGCAGGAGCTGACCTTCGGCCCCGATGTTCAGGATGCCGGCGCGGAAGGCAACGGCGACGGCGAGGCCTGTGAAGAGCAGCGGTGTGGCGCGCAGCAACGTGCCGGATGCGATGACGGACCAGGAGCTGAATGCACCCTGCCACAGCGCCGACAGCGCGTCGCGTACGGAGTATCCGCTGATCGCAAGGAGGGCGGACAGCACGGCGACCGCCAGAACGCCGGCGAGCAGCAGGTCGAGTAGCGGGCGTGTGACGGCGTGTGTCCTGGTCATCGTCTGGCGCGTCTCAGGCGTCGAGCATCGCGCGTCCGACGAGGTCGCGGTCGTTCGGTACGTCGTACGTGCGTCCGCCGGCGACGACGATGATGCGGTCGGCAAGGGCGAGGACTTCATCGAGATCGCTCGAGTAGACCACGACGGCGGTTCCAGCATCGCGCGCTGCACGAAGCGCGTCGTGCACGCTGGTGGTGGCGCGGATGTCGAGTCCGCGCGTGGGATTCTCGACCACGAGCGCGCGCGGGTCGTCTGCCAGTTCCCGACCGATGACGAACTTCTGCTGGTTCCCGCCCGAGAGTTGGCGCATCGTGGTGTTTGGCTCGGGTGCGCGCACATCACGTTCGCGCATCATCGCGGCGGCCTGGCCACGCAGGGTGTTCCACGCCACGAGTCCCTTCCGCGAGCCGGCGCCGCGCAGTGCCAGGTTTTCGAGCAGCGTGGCGTCGAGGACGACGGCGTCCCGATGTCGATCCTCCGGTACCCAGCCGATGCTGGCTGGCAGCGTCGCGGTACCGCGGAGCGGGGTGAGTCGACCAGCCATGACGCGGAGCAGCTCGCGCTGTCCTGCCCCCTCGATCGCGGCGATACCGAGAATCTCGCCGGCGTGCACGCCAAGGGTGGCATCACGCAGTCGTTCGGCGCCGTTCTCGTCGGTCGCGGTGACACCGCGCAGTGTGATGATGGGGTTGGTCGGCCGGAGAGCGATCGATGTGTGTCGACGACCGTCCTTGTCACGGACGGCGAGTGGCGTCAACCCCAGCATCGCGTGGGCGAGCGCCGTTTCGGTAGTCGCGTCGGCGCGGGTTTCGAGTATTGTGCGGCCGCGTCGCAGGACCGTGATCCGATCGGCGATGCTGAGGATCTCTCGCAGCTTGTGCGCGATGAGGATGACCGTTCCGCCGTCGTCGGCGAACCGTCGTGCCCAGGTCAGAAGGTCGCGGGATTCGTCGGGCGAAAGAACGGCGGTCGGCTCGTCGAGGATCAGGGTGTGCGTGTTGCGTGCCAGGGCCTTGACGATTTCCAGCCGCTGCTGCGCGCTCAGCGGGAGCGTGCCGACTCGTGCGTGAGGGTCGAGTGGCAGTCCGGCATCCGCGGAGATGCGCGTGATGAGCGTCGCCGTCGCATGCAAGTCGAGCGTTCCCGTCCCGCCGAGGGCGACGTTCTCCGCGACCGTCATGGCGTCGACGAGTGCGAAGTGTTGCTGGACCATCCCGATGCCGGCGCGCATCGCATCGCGTGGCGAGCGCGGGGCGAGTGGGGCGCCGTCCAGCGTCATGGAGCCGGAATCCGGTGTTTCGAGTCCGAATGCGATTTTCATCAGCGTGGTCTTGCCGGCGCCATTCTCGCCGACGAGTGCGTGGACTTCGCCTGCTGCGGCGTTGAGTGATGCGCCGTCGAGCGCCTGCAGTCCGCCATAGCGGCGGCTGATTGCGTGCAGTGCGAGGCGCGGTGCGCCGCTGGTCACAGTCCCGTTGGTGCCGGGAGGAAGGACCATGGCAGTTGCCAGTGTTCGGCTGTTGCGCGCGCGAGGGCCTGCACGCCGAGTGTTTCGGTCGCGTAGTGGCCGGCGTAAATCACCACGAGGCCGGACTCCTCGGCGTCGATGGCCGTGTGGTGCGGTCCTTCTCCGACGACGAGTGTATCGGCGCCGAGTGCGATCGCTTCGCGGATCGAGTCGGTCGACGCGCCTCCGCCGGAGCAGATCGCGACGCGTCGGGTGCGGCGTGTGGCGTCGTGTGGCGTGACGACGACGTGGTGTGCGTGTGTGGCGGCGAATGCGCGGGCACGATCGACGAGCGTTGCCGTGGGCAGATCGGTGTCGGCAGAGACGCCGATCGGTACGCCCTTGTACGGGAGCCAGGTCGAGGACGGCGTCAGTCCCAGCGTCGTCGCGAGGAGCACGTTGTTGCCGAGCGAAGCGTGTCGGTCGAGAGGCAGGTGGGTGCCGTAGACCGCGATGTCGTGCTCGACGAGGATGCGCGTCTTTTGGTACTGTGCGCCACGCACCCGCTGTGCGCCGGCCCAGAAGAGGCCGTGGTGCACGAGCAGGAGGTTTGCGCCGGCGGAGACGCACGCCTCGATCGTCCGGAGAGAGGCATCGACCGCGGCGGCTATCCGGGTGACGGGTCCCTGATGGTCGAACTGGAGGCCGTTCAGTGCACCGGTGTAGTCCGGCGTGGTGCTCGTCTCGAGGAGGTCGTCGAGCCAGGTGGAGATCGCGTGGGCGGCTGGCCTGGTGGTCATGGGCGGGCGGGAGCGACTGCGGGCGGCAGTGGTGCGGTGAAGGTGCCGGCGACCATCAGTTTCGTGACCGAATCGACGGTGGCGAGCGCCGTTGCGGGGATCGAGGCGCGCAGTGCTGGATTGATGACGAGTCTGACCACGTCGGTTTTCATGCCGAGCGAGATGACGCGGGGTTTGAACGTGCCGTCGCGGACTTCGCGGGCGACGAGGAGGAGGGCGTGCGGGAGGTCGATGACGACGCTCCCGAGCACCACTTCCGGCGCGACGGCGTTTTGGTCGCTGTTCGCTCCGAATACGCGGATGTTCGGGGATTGGCGTGCCGCCTGAAAGATGCCGAGTCCGGCGGCATCGGCGTTCTGGAAGATGATGTCGACGCCCCGTCCGATCTGTGCGAGGGCCTGTTCCTTTCCGGCGGCGGCGTCGTCCCAGTTGCCGAGGTAGGAGGTGATGACCCTGACGTTGGGATTGACGGAGCGAGCGCCTTCGGCGAAGGCGTAAAAGCTGCGTTTCACGGGGGGGATTTCCTGTCCTCCGATGGCGCCGATGACGTTCGATTTCGTGGTGGCACCGGCGACGATTCCAGCGAGGTAGGCACCGTCTTCGAAGGCGAACTCGAGTCCGGCGAGGTTCGGGCCGGTGCGGGTACCCGAGGTGGTGACGTAGATCGTGTTGGGGAAGTCCGGGGCGACCCGTTCAGCGGCGTCCTGGTACTCGAATCCATGTCCGAACACGAGGGCGTACCCCTGCTCACCGTAGAGCCGGAAGTTTTCATCGAACTCGGCCGGGGTTTTCGTCTGGATGTGCGAGGTTCGCGAGCCGAGTGAGTCGCGTATGCGCTCGAGTCCGGCGAAGGCTCCCCCATTCCAGGCCTGATCGGAGACAGGTCCGGGTGTGAGGAGTGCGATCCGGACGGTTCCAGCAGGGTCAGCCGAGTCAGCGGTTTTTTGGTCCGACGACTGTGCGCAGGCTGACACGAGGAGCGTCAGAAAGAGCGCAGCAAATGTGGAAAACCGGGCTTTCGACCCGGTTCTACGGAGGTAAACCATTGGTGTATAGCGAATTACGGTTTTGTGCAGAACATCGGAGTTGTCTACACCGACGGTGCGATGGGAGCGTCTGCAGCGTCGAGGGTCATCGCTGTCAGTCGTTGGTGGTACCGAGGATGAGTTCGAGGACGCGAGCGAGATCATCGTTCGAGTAGAAGTGGATGCGGAGTTCGCCTTTCGGATTTTTGCCTTTCCCGAGGTGAACGCTGGCATCGGTCTGAAGGTGTCGTCGCAGTTGATCTTCGATGGCGCGTGCTTCGGCGGAATGCCGGGATGCCGTTTTGGCGGACTCGGGTTTTGCGAATTGTTTCGCGGCGGGGCTGCTCTGGACGCGTCGTTCGACGTCTCGGACGGAGAGTCCTCGTGCGGCGGCTTCACGGGCGAGGTCGGTGATGGATCGTTCGTCGCCGAGTCCGAGGAGCGCGCGTGCGTGTCCGAGGGAGATGTTGCCGTCGGCGAGGAGTCGTCTGACGGCGGCGGGGAGTTGGAGGAGTCGGAGGAGGTTGGCGACGGTGGAGCGATCTTTTCCGACGACCTCACCGACCTGGGTATGTGAGAGTGCGAATTCATCGACGAGGCGTTTGTAGCCTTCGGCTTCTTCGAGCGGGTTGAGGTCACTCCGCTGGAGGTTTTCGATGAGCGCGAGGGTGAGGAGCGTTTTGTCGTCGATACTTCGCACGACGGCGCTGATGGTGGTCCATCCGAGTGCTGACGCGGCGCGGAACCGGCGTTCGCCTGCGATCAATTCGTAGCCAGCGCCGTTGGGAGCTGGGCGTACGGTGATTGGCTGGAGGAGTCCGGAGGCTCGGAGGGACGCTTGGAGTTCAGCGAGTTCCTCGAGCCTGAATTCTTTCCGTGGCTGGTACGGGTTGGGTCGGATTTCGCTCAGTCTGAGCTGCTCGAGTCCGATGCTGTTCGCGTCGCTGGATGCGGGTCCGGTGTTCCGGGGTTCCGGGTTTTTCATGGCGAGGAGCGCTTCGAGACCGCGTCCCAGTCGTCGGGGTTGTTCAGGGGTCATGGTTGTCCGTTATCGCGGCATCGACTGCTGTCGCGTTCCGTGGGGGGAGGACAGGGGATGGCTGTTCAGTTGCTTCGACGGTCGTCGGCGGGAGTCGTGGCGCGGTGTCGAGCGATCAATTCCTTGGCGGCGGCCATGTAGGCTTGTGCGCCGACTGATGCGAGGTCGTAGAGGATGATCGGTTTGCCGAAGCTTGGGGCTTCGGCGAGTCGCACGTTTCGTGGGATGACGGACTCGAAGACTTTGGGTCCGAAGTATTCACGGGCGTCGGTGGCGACCTGTCGGGAGAGGTTGAGTCGAGCGTCGTACATGGTGAGCAGGACGCCATCGATGCCGAGCGAGCTGTTGACGCTTCGTTGGACCAGGTGGACCGTATTGAGCAGTTGGGAGAGTCCTTCGAGGGCGTAGTATTCGCACTGCACGGGGATGAGCAGGGCATCGGCGGCGGCGAGCATGTTGACGGTGATGAGGCCGAGCGATGGTGGGCAATCGATGAGGATGTAGTCGTAGTCGTCGCGGACTTCTGCGACGGCTTTGCGCATCATCGCTTCCCGTTCTTCCCGATCGACGAGTTCGACTTCGGCACCGGCGAGGTCGGCTGTGGCTGGGAGGACATCGAGCGTCGGGAACTGGACGTGCCGATGCCGAGATTCCGCGATGGTGGCTTCTCCGATGAGGACGTCGTAGGTGGTGCGGGTGACGTCGTCTCGTGACAGGCCGATCCCCGAGCTGGCGTTGCCTTGGGGATCGCCGTCGATGAGGAGGGTTCTTTGCTCTGCGACCGCCAGGCTGGCGGCGAGATTGACGGCGGTCGTGGTCTTGCCCACACCGCCCTTCTGATTCGCGATTGCTATGACTCGTGCCACGGTAGGTGCGGCGAGGGATGAAGAGAACCTGCGCCGAATATACTCCGCGGCTCCCACTTCCGTTTATCACGGTGTTCCACGTGAAACACTCCTGATGCGGACAGACATGTTTCACGTGAAACAGAACGCCCGCCACGGACTGCCAGAGGCAAGTCTTTGTCACACAACGGCTTGCGCTCAATCACCGAACGAATGCCGAAGCCAGCCGGAGCCAGCCGGAGCCAGGGTGAGACGGCTCCCCCCCAACGCACCATACCACCTCATCGGCTCAGCCCGCCCGCGCGCTTCGCACCATCACGCCTTTCCCTCTTCCCCTCCCGCAGCCACACCACAACTTGGTCCCTCCCCCCCCTCCCTCTCCGAATCATCACGCCACATGCCCCTCCCCCTCAACGCCGACAGTCCGACCCTCGCCATCAGGAAAGCCGCCTTCGAACTCGCCGGCCTCTCCCGCGCACGCATCGACGACGTCCTCAACCTGACCGACGAAGAGTTCCGCATCGAAGGTGACCTCATCGCCATCGGCCCGCTCCCCAGCATCGATGATGTCCCCGACCTCATCCAACTGTTCGAGGAGGCCGGACTCCAATACTTCGACGACTTCATCGAACTCCCCGGCGGCATGCCTGCCTGGCTCGAGCTCTTCGTGCGGCATCGGTGACGTCGCTCGCCGCGGCGTGCAGTGACGCCAGCTACGGCATCGTCCGCGGCAAATGCAAATGCAAATGCAACGGCGACGGCGACGGCGACAACGACGGCGACGGCATCATCGCAACCGCGCCAAGGAACTGAATGGAGACAGAGAGGTCGGCGCGTGGCTTCACGGACGGTGAAGCGCGCAGCCTCTGGCTCGTGGGCACACGCAATCGCAACGGAAAACGGCGACGGCGCAACAAAAAACCAGCTGATTGCACGGCAGGCGCCGTGGCTGCACCCGAGCGCGTCGGCAGTTCCGCAAATGAACGTTGCCCCGGATCACTTCGAGCCGGAGCGACGTGCAGACCGCTCTGTTTCCTTTCGGTTTGATCGCGCCGTTGCGTTGACGCTCTATCGCCGCCCAGTCACACGTTCACAGCGCGCGCTCGCGACCCCGTCGCACCGGCGAGCGAGATGAGCGGACGGGCGGTGGCGGCGGCGTGATGCGGTGCACCCCGTGCCATCCGCACACCAGACACCAGCTCGACCGGAAGCCGCGCAGCAGCTTCATCACGCCCCTCGGCTCCATCCGCATCGTTTCCGCATCACACTGCGGACAGCGGATGCCGTCGGGAAGAATCCAGAGGAATACGACCGTCGCCGCGATCCCGCGCAGCACGAACAACCCGCCGAAGACAAGGACGAACAGCGCAGCTTCCGACATGCAGTCCTCTCTCTGCGGGTGTTCCTCATCTCGAATCGAACGGCTCTTCGGGTGCACTCGTCGGCAGGCGGCTTTCAGCCGAGCTGCCCTGCCGTGCTGCCCTGCCGCGGTCCCACGCCGCGGTCCCACGCCCCAGTCCTACGTCATGCTTCCCCGCCGTGCTCCCTCGCCGCGGTCCGCCCCACACGAGACACCGCAGCGGTCGGTCGTCAGAGGCGCGCCTCGATGGCCGACCACGCCTCGACGAAGGCCACGCCGTCATCGATGCGTTCCACGCCAACCTCGACCCCGGCACTGATCGGTGCGCCATCGATGCTTCGCGCCCGCATCGACGCCAACGGCCTGCTCCCCTCCGGCAACCGCACCAGACCGTCACCGTTGGCCGGAATCGGCTCGACCACCACTGCCGGCACGCCCTGCATCATATAGCGAGGATCGAACTCGTGGTCGCTCACCTCCATTGCCGCGACTCGGCGCACCAGCAGCAGCGCACTCCCCGCGCCGACCACCGCACCGGCCACGGCACCCGAGGCCTGCCACAGCACGTCCCGACCGAGCGCCGTCAGCAGCGAGCCGATGAAGCCCGAGAGCGTCAGCAGCCCCGCCAGCGCTGCCCAGCGCACGCGCACTTCCGCCACGCCGGATGTGCCGCCCCGCTCCACGCCGGCCACCATCACCCTGACGCTCGCCAGCAGCCCGGCCAGGAAGATCACGTTCCACAAATTCACTGCGCGCACCATGCCACTCCTGGTTGATCCCGATCGTGCTCGCACACTGCGACGGGCGCCTGCGCCATGCCGCGCGACGACGCGTCCATCCGCTTCTCCACTCCGGCAGACCCCGATCAGCGCCCCAACGTCCGCTGGAAGAACGCAATCGTGCGCGGCCACGCCGTCTTCGTCGCCGTCAGGTTCGCACCGTTCTGGCCATCCTGCTGCCGCAGGAAACCGTGTCCGGCGCCGGGCAGGATGATCGACTCGAACGGTTTCTTCAACGCC
>Ga0105046_10014907_pt1 | contig 11970 bp, 8 predicted proteins | sample MAT03_FD_78385 | JGI IMG/M metagenome (GOLD analysis project Ga0105046, IMG submission 78385) | Freshwater microbial communities from Lake Fryxell liftoff mats and glacier meltwater in Antarctica - MAT-03 (megahit assembly) | ecosystem: Environmental > Aquatic > Freshwater > Ice > Liftoff...
GCGTTTCTTTTAAGTTCTTCATGGCGTCGATGCGGTCTTGAGGTGACTCTCGAGTCTCACCCCATGCCTCTGCAAGTCGTCGATTGAGATCCTCGTTTCCGAACGATCGAATCTGGCGAGCATCGAATGCAGAGAGCTCGGACTTTGCAATTGTCCCCTTACCGATTGCGTCCACGAGCACTGCCGCAAAAGATTCACGCGATACAAGTGATGCGATCACACCCGGACGATCGGTGCCTCGAAATCGTCCGTAAGACTTGATCAACTGTTTCGCGTTCTCCGGCGCATCGCTCAACGTCATGCCCTTGGCGGCAACGCTACTGAGTCGTTGGTCACCAAGCAATCGCACGCAAATTTCATTCAGATCGGCAGGGTTCTGATTGACCAATGCGATCAACGCGGATCGCCGAATTCCGATCTCAGCGGACTCATCAAGCACGAGTGCTCGAATCTCATCAATCGCGCGGCCATCACCAAACAACACGCCCAGCTCGCGGGTCAAAACAGCAAGCTCAACTTCATCCTGCTCGATCGATTCAATGAACAATGCCCAATTCGCAGGTTGAGGTGCCTTGACCCAGCCTTTCATCGCATCGCTGATGCCGCCCGAAATATTCAAACGGAGGTTTCGATCATCGCTGGATGTTGCGCTTGAAATCAATTTCTTTATCGGTTCGCTCTGTTCGAGCATCGACTCGGCAATTCCGCGAGCGATCAATCGTTGGGTGAGTGGCCAATTGCTATTGATCGCGACCTCGACCATCGACTCTGGATTCGCTTTGGTCACCGGCATCAGCCCGTACCAAACCAACAGCGGCAGATTTTGATCGGTTGCATCTTCCGCACGTGACATCAAAACGCTCGCGAGAGCCTTTCGCTGGTCAATCGGCAGGCGCTGGAGTGCAGAGGCTAACGCCAAACGCACCAAGCTTGAAGGTTCGGTCTTCGCCAGCGACTCGCACCGTCGCAACAATTCTTGATCAACCGTATCGACCGTGTTTCGAGGACCAAAGACATCGTCGATCGGCATCGCATCGAACAAGCACCGGATAGCCCAAGCACGAACATGTTCGTGATCACTGTTCAGCCACGAGAATGCATCGTTTCGATTGACTTTTTCACACGCTAATAGCGTCATTAACGCGGCGACTGCGATCCGCTGGTTTTCGTTGGAAACAAGCTCACGAAGTTGTTTGCAAGCAAGATCGATATTGTCACCCTTGATCATCTTTTCTTGCATGACCAATCGGGACCGCCGAATGAGCCATTCATTTTTAAGTTGATGTACGGCAACCAGTTCGGTGTTCGTCAATTGCGTGACATCGTTAATTGCGTCACGCTCTTTGTGGGCTCGATGCGTGATCTTGAAGACCCGGCCACTGGTGCGGTGTACGCCGGTGTGTTCATGGCATTCCCCCGTATCACTCCAGTCGATCAAGAAAACGCCACCATCGGGACCGACGGACATATCCATTCCTCGATAGAACGGATCGTTCATAAGGCAGAAGTCGTCGTCATGAGTGGCAACGTAACCGCTTCCGTTTCGTGATACGGTCTCTTGATTCAGGCGTCGGCCATGAAAATTTGAAGTAAAAAACTTGCCGCGATAGGTCTCAGGCCAACCATTTCCGAGATAGAACATCGCACCGCAATGGGCATGGCCACCGCCGAGCGAGTTTGCGGCCCCGTCGCGAGAATCGGTCCAGCTTTTACCGGTGTCGAAGTGATAGTGGTCGGCATGCTGGTCGATCGTTTCGTAAGTTTGCGGATTGGGATCCAAGTTGAATGGCCGCTTAAAGTGGGCACCTGGGATTGCGTGCCAGAAATGGCCGTTCACGGTGTTGGTGAAAAACAGATCACCGAACTCGTTCCAATCATGCCCCCATGGATTCGTTGTCCCAGCGCAGATCGTTTCGATGGTTCGGCGAACGGGATGATATCGCCAAATGCCGCCCTCCAGTGCAACCCGTTGTTCGCTCGAGGAACCCGGGGTGCCGATGCTTCCTGGACATGAACCGCCGCAGCGTCCGTAAAGCCATCCGTCGGGCCCGAAGCGAAGCCCGTTTGCATAATTGTGATAGTTGGCTTGAGCGACGTCGAACCCATCGATCATCACCTGGGTTGGACCGTCAGGAACAAGATCCTGATTTGCGTCAGGAATGAAAAGGACCTGAGGCGGGCACATCAACCAAACGCCACCATGTCCGACTTCAACGCTGGTCAGCATTTGAACCTGGTCGGTGAAGACGGTTCGCGAATCGGCAACGCCGTCACCATCAGTATCTTCCAGGACGAGTACTCGATCGCGAAACGAAAGATCAAAACGCTGTTGACGCTCGGCATAGGTAAAGTTCTCTGCGACCCACAAGCGACCGCGAGTGTCCCATGTCATCGCGATCGGATTCTGAACCTCGGGCTCGGAGGCGAAGAGCGTCGCCTCAAATCCTTCAGGCAAGTCAATCGATTTGGCCGCTTGTTGGGCCGGCATCGGCTCGGCTGACGAATCGGCGTCGGTATTGCGAAGCGCCGGGAAATCATTCGCTACGGCGGGTGCCCCAAGCCACAAAAGCACGAGCACTTTCAACAATGAGCTGATCATCGCTCGGACTAAGACCAGGGGGGCTACTGGGTTCATTGTTTACCGTCGCAAGGCCATCGGATAAGAAACGCTTCAAGAGGCTGAAGTCCGCTGGCAGTTTACATGATGACGTCGTCTGCGAACACAATGTAGTCCGTGTGGGTTCGACGCGTTGTGGCTCGCCTGAAGCGTTGCGGCGATCAAGCCACGCGTTTCCGATGGTTGGTCAGGTCCATCGTTTGTGCCGCTAGGTCGTTGTGAATGGTCTGGAGCAGGTGGGCAATCAGCCGTCTCGATTTTCCCTAATCGTAAACTTGCCCCATGATTCTTGCTTCGAGTTAGACGATCACATTTTGCGGCGTTCCACATCGATTCGAAGACGAATCTCGACGATTTGTCGCCTTTCGCAAGGATCGAAATCGCTGCCGGTCGGAGCAGGGCTCCGGCAGCGGGGTAATCGCCTAGCTGCCGATTCTCCGTCGCTGTTGCGACACTAACGAAATTTACGGCGTAATAGGCATGGTGATTGCTACCACTTGCTTAAGTTCGCTTGATGTTCCGCAGGCAGTTAGGCCAGGCGATCGAGCTATTTCTCGAGTTCTTTAGCGATTTACGTCAAATCGCGGTGGGGAACGAAACGTCCAGCATTAGGTCGGAGAGACCGATCCATGTCGCCTATAACCATTTATCAGATTACCGAAGACCCGCTATTTGCCACATCAATCGAGATGCAACTCGATTTAAGCCGATTCGCTGTCGTTTCATTCCGATCTGTCGATGAATACCTTTCCAACCGTGATGACGGGGGCGCAGGATGTGTATTTTTTGATGCTTTTGGAGACGCGGCGCTCGACCTCGTACGTTTGTTGGCTTTCGAACGCCTTGATGCTAGCCCGATTATTGCGGTGACAAATTCGTCTGGTCCTCCAGTGAAACGCTTGCTTGAATCCGGAGCGTTCGAGGCGTTGGAGATGCAGGACGTTGAACGCGAACTGGTCGCAAAACTTGAGAATGCGTTGGTGCATAGCCGGATGAGCGGTGAAATGCTTCGCCAATCGGAGAAAACGAAAGATTCACTGAAAAATTTATCCAGTCGGCAAGCGGAAATCGTTCAAAAGGTTTTGGAAGGCAAGGGGAACAAGGCAATTGCGTTTGCGCTCAAAGTTTCTACGCGAACTGTCGAGATCGAACGCGCCGCCGTCTTGAAGATCTTCCACGCAAAGAACGCCATTGAACTTGCACATCGTATCGGGCAATACCAGGGAATAGCCTGCCTTTGCTCGCGTTTTACGAACCTGCGCGGCGATTTTTAAGGTCCGCGTAGACTTCCGGCATGCTCCTCCAGTCATCCGCGATGGCGTCGCCATCGTGGCAGGACTGCAAGCCTTGCAGTCATTGTCGAATCACTGCTAGATTGCGACCACGGCAACACCGATTCTTTCTCTTATCACAGCCAGTCATGACGACCAAAGACGGATCCGACGTAAACCTGCAATCGCTTTCCAAGATCATCGGTACCGAGCTCGGGATCGAAGTACGGCAGGTGCTTGCCGCCGCCGAATTGCTCAATGCAGGAAACACTATACCGTTCATCGCCCGATACCGCAAAGAAGCGACCGGCGGCTTGGACGAAGTGCAATTGCGGACGATCGAAGATGCTCTCGACAAAGCGATCGCTTTGGCCGCTCGAAAAGAAACCGTGCTAAAGACAATCGAAGAACAGGGCTTGCTGACCGCAGCCCTGCGAAAGCAGATTGAAGCATGCACCGACATCCAGACGCTCGAAGCGATCTACTTGCCTTACAAACCGAAGCGCCGGACCCGTGCGACGATCGCCCGCGAGCGTGGACTACAACCGTTGGCCGATCTGTTGTTGCTGCAAACCAAGTTGGCGAAGTCAAAAACAGACGTGCTCCGCGGGTTTGTCGACGCGAAGAAAGAAGTCCCTGATGCGGCAACGGCGTTGCAGGGAGCCTTGGATATCGTCGCCGAGCAGTGGTCCGAAGATGCCGACCTGCGGATGTGGATGCGCGACGAAGCGGTTTCCGTCGGTCAAATCAGTTCACAGGTCAAACGCGGAAAAAAAGAAGAAGCGAGCAAATTTGAGACCTACGTAGACCATCACGAATCGGTGAAACGAATACCCTCTCACCGATTGCTCGCCATGATGCGTGGCGAAGCCGAAGGCATTCTGCGGGTTTCGATCCAGTTGGATGATTCGCAAGTGCTTAGTCAGTTGAAGCCGAAGTTGATTTGCAATCGCCAGTTCGAGTTTTATGATGAATTGGTGGCGACGGTTCAGGATTGTTACGAACGGCTGTTGATGCCGGCAACGGAGTCAACCGTGATGCAAACATTAAAGGAAAAAGCCGATACTGAAGCGATCGCCGTTTTCGGCAAGAATTTGCGTGAATTGTTGATGTCACCGCCTGCGGGACCACGGGTGACGATTGGAATCGACCCCGGCTTTCGTACCGGGTGCAAAGTTGCCGTGATCGACGGAACGGGAAAGTTCATCGCGAACACGACCATCTATCCGACTCCGCCAAAGTCAGACGTCGTTCACGCCGCGAAAACACTCTTGGACTTCATTGTCAAGTACAAGGTGGAGTTGATTGCGATCGGAAATGGAACTGCGTCGCGTGAAACCGACGCGTTTGTTGGTGAGCTGATACGCGAGAAAAAGTTAGATGTGAACAAAGTGATGGTCAGCGAATCCGGTGCATCGATTTATTCGGCGAGCGAACTTGCCGGTAAGGAATTTCCCGATCTGGATATCACGGTTCGCGGTGCGATCTCCATCGCCAGGCGATTGCAGGACCCGCTTGCGGAACTGGTCAAAACGGATCCGAAGTCGATCGGTGTGGGACAGTATCAGCATGACGTGAATCAAACTCAGCTTCGTAAGTGCCTTGATCGCGTGGTTGAGTCTTGCGTGAACCACGTCGGAGTCGATTTAAATATGGCGAGCGCACCGTTGCTGTCTGCCGTCGCAGGGATTGGACCGAAGCTTGCCGAAAGTATTGTCGAGTACCGAAACGAAAACGGTCGATTTACGAGTCGCAAGCAGTTGACCAAAGTTCCGAAGCTGGGCAAGAAAGCGTTCGAGCAAGCGGCTGGATTCCTTCGCATCCGAGGTGGTGATGAGCCGCTGGATAATTCAGCTGTCCATCCAGAGAGTTACCCGATCGTGACAAAGATGGCGAAGAAACTTGGTGCCGATTCCAAAACTCTCGTTGGCAATCCAACGCTAAGTCAAAAGCTTCGTGCGGAAGAGTTCGTCGATGGTCCGTTCGGTCTGCCAACAATCAAGGATATCATCGCCGAGCTGGGTAAACCGGGACGAGATCCTCGCAGCGAATTCAAGGCGGTAAAATTCAATGATGCCGTGACATGTATGGACGATCTCCAACCGGGCATGGTGCTTGAAGGGGTGATCACCAATGTGACGCACTTCGGCGCTTTCATCGATTTAGGGGTGCATCAAGACGGATTGATACATGTGTCGCAACTCGCCGATCGGTACATCAGCGATCCAAGCGAAGTGGTTGCCGTTGGGGATGTGACCAAAGTAAAGGTGCTTGAAATCGATCTTCCACGAAAACGAATTTCGGTCACGAGGAAATTCTAACGGTCCACAGATGACACTCGCATTTCGAATTGGACTGAGTAATCTTGAACAACAGTGTTTGGTTTGCTCACATGGTTGGTTGACATATGACTTGTACAATGGAGACTGTCTTGTCGCTCGCACGGTGCACCGGGGATCTTAGTCATGCCATTTATTGAATTATCGGGAAAGACGCTGCTGGACGTTGTTAACGAAGGTGAAGTCGATTTGGGCGAACTCCATCGCGCGGGCGTCGTTGGGGACTCGATTTTGCGGATCAATGAACATGGTGAAATCGAACTGCGACGACAGCACGGCTGGGCATTAGTCGGCGGATTGATTGGAAATTTCGATGATCGCTTGAAGGCACTTACCGGCCTTGACTGGGCGCCATAACCGCCTGATCACCTGTTCAAATGCAGCGGCAAGGCGTAAAAACAATACCCCAAACACGCTTTTTTACCGTTGCCCCCATCGTCTTTTGAAATTGGTTTCGATGCTTGACCCTGAATTCAGCGCCGCCCTGAAGCACTACGGCTTCGAATTGCCTGAAGAAACCGCGATGCGAATCGAAGCTTACGCGAAGCTGATGTGGCAATGGAATGAGCAATTGAACCTGACCCGGCACGTTACATGGGACAAGTTTGTTGGGCGCGATTTGCGAGATTGTCTGCAACTCGCGCCACTGATTGCTGCGGGCGAAGACGTCCTTGATATGGGCAGTGGGAATGGGATTCCCGGAATTCCGCTTGCGATTCTTCGTCCTGATGTGAATGTGTCGCTCGCTGAGTCCGTGGTCAAACGTGCTAAGGTGCTCGATGAAATGGTGGCTGATCTGTCGCTGCCAGTCGCCGTTTACGAGGCTCGTGGCGAGGACATATTGGAAGACTTTCGCTTTACGACCGTCGTTAATCGCGCCGTCGGGTCGATCAAAAAACTTTGCCAATGGGTCGAACCTCATTGGGCGTCGATCGACCGCATGCTGACGATCAAAGGCCCGAAATGGGTCGATGAACGCGGCGAGGCAAGGCATTACGGAATCCTGAATGATTTGCAACTTCGCGTTGCAGCGTCTTATCCCCTGGGTGATGGCGATTCCGAAGGCGTCATTCTGCAAATTTGGCCGAAAGGCCGGGAGTTAGCGAAGGGCTAATCGCTCGACATTGATAAGCTCGGAATAACGCATTCTTTCCCCAGTGTTCCGTTCCACATCGTTAAAAACATCGTTTTTTGTCGGTGCAAGGTTCGAAATTTTAATGGTCTGGTGATATTGGCCTTGAGGCAATTACACTTCACATCGTCTACTCTGCGATCAACGCGATTCGCGAGCTTGCCCGGATCGCGGTATATCAAACCCTCCCATTTTAAAGCGTTAGCGCCCCTCCATGGCTGATACCGCCCCTTCTGCTGCTCCAGCGTCCGCCAAGTCCAAAACGATTGGCAACGTTGTCGGCGACTACAGCTTGACCCACCTACGGCAATTGGAAGCAGAAAGCATCCAAATTATCCGTGAAGTCATTTCCGAGTTTCAGAAACCGGTAATGCTTTACTCGATTGGAAAAGACTCGGCTGTTTTGGTCCAACTTGCACTGAAAGCGTTCTATCCCGCGAAGCCGCCGTTTCCATTGCTCCACATCGACACGACATGGAAGTTTCGCGAAATGATCGAGTTCCGCGAGAATTACGCGAGAAAGGAACTCGGGCTTGAACTGCTTGTGCATACGAACACCGAAGGATTGAAGCTGAACATTCCCCCTTGGGAAGACAGCGAACGGCACACGGAGGTGATGAAGACCGATGCGCTCAAGCAGGCATTGAACATGCATGGCTTCGACGCTGCGTTCGGCGGCGCCAGACGCGATGAAGAAAAGAGTCGCGCAAAGGAACGAGTCTTCAGTTTTCGGGATACCAAGCATCGCTGGGATCCGAAAAACCAACGTCCTGAGTTATGGAGTTTGTACAACGGTCGAGTGAACAAAGGCGAATCGATTCGCGTGTTCCCAATGAGCAACTGGACCGAGCTTGACGTTTGGCAGTACATCCATTTGGAAGGGATTCCGATCGTGCCGCTGTATCTTTCTGCACCGCGTCCGGTCGTCAATCGAAAAGGCACTCTGCTGATGCGTGACGACGATCGCATGCCGCTTCTTCCTGGGGAAAAGGAAGAGATTCGCAACGTACGATTCCGAACACTTGGCTGTTATCCGCTCAGCGGAGCGGTCGAGTCAGACGCGACCACGCTGCCACAGATCATTCAGGAGATGTTGTTGGCCAAGACAAGCGAACGCCAAGGCAGAATCATCGACAAAGACGAAGGCGGCGCAGGAATGGAAGAGAAAAAACGAAGAGGCTACTTTTAGATCCGAGTGTTCAGTTTGCAGTTTTCAGGTTTGAGACTGCGTTCTGCTTTAACACTCCATTGCCCACCGTTTGTATCAATTCTGTTTACTGCGAACCAAAAACAAAAAAAATCAAAATGTCCCATCAATCTGATCTTATCGCGACTGACATCGAAGCCTATTTGAAACAGCACGAGCGAAAGCAGTTGCTGCGATTCATTACCTGTGGAAGCGTCGATGATGGCAAAAGTACTCTCATTGGCCGCTTGTTGTACGACAGCAAGATGCTTTACGAGGACACGATCGCGCAACTCGAAGCGGACAGCAAAAAAGTCGGTACAGTCGGTGGTAAATTCGACCCCGCGTTGGTGACCGACGGATTGAAAGCTGAACGAGAACAAGGCATCACGATCGATGTCGCCTATCGCTACTTCAGCACGGCGAAACGAAAGTTCATCATCGCCGATACGCCCGGTCATGAGCAGTACACTCGAAATATGGCGACCGGCGCAAGCTCGGCAGATCTCGCGATTATCCTGATGGATGCCCGCCAAGGTGTGCTCACGCAGACCCGTCGGCATAGCTTCATCGTGTCGCTACTCGGGATTCGACATATCATTGTCGCCGTCAATAAAATGGACTTGGTCGGGTTCAGCGAAGAACGCTTCAACCAGTTGTGTGACGAGTATCGCGGTTTCGCGGCGCGGCTTGACATGCCGGACGTCCATTTTATTCCGATCAGCGCGCTGAACGGCGATAACGTCGTTGACCCAAGTTCTTCGATGCCCTGGTACAAGGGCAGTACGCTGATGAATTTTCTAGAGAGCGTCTATATCGACAGCGACCGAAATTTGCGTGACCTTCGCTACCCGGTTCAGTTCGTAAATCGTCCGAACCTCGATTTTCGTGGATTCTGTGGGACCCTTGCATCGGGCATCGTTCGCGTGGGCGACGAAGTCATGATCCTGCCGAGCAAGCAAACTTCGCGAGTCAAAGAGATCGTGACGTTCGATGGGAATCTCGAAGAGGCGTTCGCTCCTCTGTCTGTGACGTTGACGTTGGAAGATGAAGTTGATGCCAGCCGCGGTGACATGATCGTGCGTGCCGGTAACTTGCCAAAAACCGCGGACACGTTTGACGCAATGATGGTTTGGATGAGCCAAGATGCCATGGTTCCCGGTAAGACTTATCTGTTCAAGCATACGACCCAGACATTGCCAGGCACGATCGAAACGCTGACCTATCGTATCGACGTCAATACGCTTCACCGATCACCGGCACCCAACCTTGAACTCAACGAAATCGGTAAAGTACGGGTAAGCCTGAACGCACCGATTCACTTTGATCCTTATCGCAACAATCGAACCACTGGCGCGTTCGTGGTCATCGATCGATTGACCAACGCGACGGTTGCGGCTGGGATGATTCTTGCTCGCGAATCCGATCCCACGCGGCGAGCCATTTGGGACGATGAACCATCAGCGGCCGGTGAAGGCGAAACCGTCGAAGTCTCGCAAGTCTCCAGCGAAGAACGTCGTGCGCGATACGGACAAAAAGCCGTGACCATCCTGCTTACTGGCCTGACTGGAAGCGGCAAGACTTCCATCGGTCGTGCATTGGAACGAAAGTTATTTGATGCGGGCCGCGCGGTCACGATGATCGATGGTGAAGCGGTGCGCCGGGGACTCTCAAGCGATCTTGGTTACTCGGTTGAAGACCGAAGTGAGAACTTGCGTCGCAGCGCTCACCTCGCATTTGCACTCAATGAAGCAGGCATGATTTGCATAGCGTCATTTGTCGCCCCTGGCGAAGCGATTCGCCAAAAGGTTGGAACGACGATTGGTCCGAATCGATATCTAGTCGTTCATGTCGCGACGCCCGTCGCGATCTGTCGAACACGAGATACGAAGGGACAGTATGCGAAGGCTGACTCGGGCGAGTTGAAGAACTTTCCGGGAGTGACGGCCTTGTACGAACCGCCGACAAGTCCTGACTTGGTCGTCAGTGCCGAATCCGATCAAGTCGACGCTTGCGCAGATAAGATTGTTGAACTTCTCAAGGAACGCCAGTTCATTCGCTAACAGCGGGTGTCTCGTTTAGGGCCGATACTGCAATTCGGACGAATGAATTTCGCTAAGCGGCTTCGTGTCGTCCGTGTATAGCCAACGGCTCAAGGCAAGTTTGCGGGCTGGCCATTCATCGTCAATCATCGCAAACCAAGCGGTATCACGATTAAGGTTCCGTATCAGCATATGCTTTCGAAAGATGCCTTCAAACGTGAAGCCGAGTCGAAGAGCGGCCTTGCCGCTTGGGATATTTCGAACATCGCACTTCCACTCCACCCGGCGATAACCAAGGAATTCGAAACAGTACTGAAGCAACAAATAAACAGACTCGGTGTTCGTCTTCGTACGCTGGGATGACGGAGCGTACCAGACGTTGCCAATCTCGATGACCCCATGTTCTTCGCGAGTATTCATCAGCGAAAGGGTGCCAACGACTTCTCCGTTATCGATGCATCGCACGATGTAGCAAACGGTCCCTGATTTCGCAGCCCAACTAACGAAGAAACTTCTCATTTCGTCAACGGTCTCATAAGGCCCCCGTTGAAGGTATCGAAATAGCTCTCGCGACTTGGCGTCGGCGTGGGAGATCCGAAAAAGGGCGTCGACATCGAACTCCGGATCGATCCGGGTTAACGAGACAAATTGGCCGAGCAATCGCGATTCGATCGGTGATTTCGCCATCGATACGAATAGCTTCCCATTGTTTAAAAATCGGCTTGGATCAGCCCGTGTTCAGCCAAGCGAACCATCAGTTTCACAATTTCAATTGGCTTCGTTGCGCCCAGTTCGTCCATGATACGGTTGCGCCGGTTCTCAATTGTTCGAGTTGTACAGCCAAGCATTTCGGCCATCGTTCGTTGCGTGTGTCCGGCAGCCATCAGGCAACAAAGCGCTCGATCATCCGAGTCAAGGGATTCATACTTCTGAGCTAGCGCAGTGAGCCGTTGGGCGGTTGGTGGCAACGGACGTTCAACAATTCCTAAGACCCTGGTAATCCCGAGGATAGTAAGTTTGTGACGGCGATTGACTGATCAGATCGTTTGAGAAACACGGAATCGGCGAAATCATTGATGAACGGTTCACCTGATCCCGAATTATTTGCCCAATTCTCGATCAAAATACTGATCGCATACACGGCCGCTGAGAAGTCGTTCTCGTAAGTCGGGCTCGTATAAGCTGACATAATTGCCCCCAAGAACCCAAATCAACGATGCAAATCCCTGCACCGCAAAGCGGAAGTCCGAAAATTACGTACTCATGGACCATATACGTACGGCTAGCGGATCGTTCAGAATGGGGCACAATTCTGAACGATCCGCGTCGCCTTTTTTATCTTAGCGTATTGATAGAACAAAGGGGCAGTTCGTTCGATCAATA
>Ga0105046_10014909_pt1 | contig 11969 bp, 8 predicted proteins | sample MAT03_FD_78385 | JGI IMG/M metagenome (GOLD analysis project Ga0105046, IMG submission 78385) | Freshwater microbial communities from Lake Fryxell liftoff mats and glacier meltwater in Antarctica - MAT-03 (megahit assembly) | ecosystem: Environmental > Aquatic > Freshwater > Ice > Liftoff...
AATCATAATGGCGATAATATCTGCAATGGTTTGACCAAAATGACGGTCTTCCAAAGGCCATTTACGATATTCGCGTGTTTCTTCGCAACACAAGACACCAAGCAGTTTTCCTTCAAAAACAATTGGAATATCCATTTTAGAAATGATGTGAAAAGCTCCAAGATAAGAAGCTAGCTCTTGGTTGAGTTCTGCATCTTGTGAAGAAGGAATAATTAAATAAGAAGACATATTCAAAGCCTGAAAGTAATGAGGAAAAAAAACAGAATCAAACTCTAAATGGTTCGAAAAAGAATTAGTCGTAAAACTGTAAAGTCCTGCACAGCTTAAAAGATCTGTTCGTTCACCTTTTTCATAAAACCAAATACTCACACGATCGATTTGTAAGACTGAAGAGGTGCGTAAAATGACTTCATTGACAGCATTGCGTAGTTCTGAAGTAGTAAACTTAGTCAAATACTCTAAAGCTTCATGCCGTTTTTCTAAATACTGCTGTTTTTCAGTAAAATTTTTCTCAATGCGTTGACGTTCATGCACTTCTTGTTGTAAAATACGATTAATCGTTGCCAACTCTTCTGTTCTTTTATTGACCTCATGTTCAATCACTATCCGTTGGTTAACAAGAAAAAGAAAATAAAAGGCTGTTAACCCAGAAATCAGCATGCCAATGATGGGAAGTTCCCAAAATCGACGGCTTTCATAGTTTTGAATCATTTTAACGTTAGGAATAGCTTCCAGCGACCAAACGCGGTCTCCCATGTCAAATGAACGAGTCCGTGTCCATACCTTTTGGTTTGTTTGTTCAGCTTCAGTGAGAGTGTCAACATCAGGCTTTCGACTCTTTCCCCAGTAAAGGAGTTGATGTATCCCATTGGTGATGTCATAAATTCCAACATTGACACCAATCGGTTCTAATTGATGGCGCGCATTTTGTAATGTTAAAGTAAAATCAAATAGTCCAATCAATGTTCCACGCCACACATTGTCCCGACTAATGGAATCAAGAATAAAGTAACCTAACTTTTCTCCCTGCTGATAATAATCAATAGATTGAGACACTAATGCAATAGAGGAGTCAGGGGCTTGGCGCAGTAAATTCACAAAATCTGGGTAATTCTTTTCATCAACAAATAGAGAAGGTACGTTTAATTGACTTTCTAACAAATTGAGAGGTAAGGAGATCACTCTTTGAAAACTTTGATTTGTCAAATCAGTAAAGTGAATAGCTGGAGAATTTAAGGGAATCGAATGAGCAAAGGCTTGTGTATTTGACCATCCAATTGCAATGCAATAGGGCAGCTGATTTAAAGGATAAGCTGTCAATTTTTTAAAATGACTTTGCGTCACTTGGGGATTAATTTGATAAAACTGTCTTAAAATACTGATTTGTTCAAGACTCTCTTCAAATAAATTTTGAATCGAAAATAGGCGAATATCGGCTAAATGATTAAATTCTGCTCGTGATTGTTGCTCATCTTGAAGTTGATAGAAACGAAAAACAATAAATGAGAATAAAGACCCAATTAAAAAAATGCCAAAAGCCAACATGTAATGACGGAGTTGAGCTAAAGAGAAGGGGCCGGGTAAATAAGATCGAAAAGAGCGTGATGGCATAGGAAATGAGCTCATTATTTCATTTGTCTATAAAACTCAAAATTCAGGTTATAAACAACTATTTTTAATTTGAAAAGTTTCTAATTTCTTAAAAACCACCTGCTCGTTATGCTGCGCTTCAAAGAACTTAATATATAAAGAAGACTATGTGGCTTTTTAATCAATTCTATCAATGGTTGACAGCTTCCACCCAAGAGACGCAAGTGGCATGGGATGCTTCTGCTGCATCCTCACCTATTAAAGTCTTATGTGTGGATGATGATAGTGATTTTTGTCACTACATTCAACGTCTGGCCCGTTCTTTATCTATTCAGGTAGATAAAGCCTATACGATTGCAGAGGCTAAACAGAAAATTGATAAAATCACAGATTTTCAAGCCTTTATTATCGATGGACATTTACCTGATGGCTCTGGATTTGAGCTGGTGGCTTGGATTCGACAAAAAAAGTTACTCAATGTCCCTATCGCTTTTATCTCACGTATTTATCAAGATGCCGCCAGTTTTCGGTTATTAAAAGAAAGCTTAAACGTCGATTATGTGTTAGAAAAACCCTTGCGTCCTTTAGAGGTCAAAGGGTTATTGATTCAACTTTGCCATTTAGACAGTGCCCTGTCTACACAAGAGTCGATGCTTCCAGATCAATTGCTATCTAGTTTGAAAGAGACTTATCAAAAATCAATCATTGATAAAGTGGAACGGTTGGAGCGTTTGATTTTAACTGTTCAAAGAACTCCTTCTATTGCTCATTTAGAAGCACTTAAAGAAGAAGTACACAAAATTGCTGGAAGTGCAGGGTCTTACGGCTATCAAATGGTCAGCGAGTTGTGTAAAAATCTAGAGGGAGAGATCAATCAACAGTTAAAAATTGCGCGGACAGGTGAGATTCAAACAGATTGGATCAATTCTTTAGACGAATTTTTTACGCAAATTAAATTACATTTTCAAATGCAGCCGATGAAAGATTTGACCCCATGGCTTGTGCCTACAGGGTGTCTTTCAACCATTTATTTAGTTGATGAAGATCGATATTTTATTAATTTTTTTAATCACAACAAGTCTCCTGAGCAATTGGTAGATATCTTAATTGAATTGAATCCAGACAAAGCGTTTCAACAATTAAATACAGCCGATTTTTATCCACAAATTTTGATTGTCAATGCTTATTACTCGTCGTCGGCTATCACAGGATGTGAACTGGTCAAAGCTTTTTATCAAAAAAATGATCCTTTAAGCTCCGCAGTAGCTATGTTAGTGGATTCTCAATCCATTGAAGATCAAGTCGAGTGTTTAAGAAAGGGATTTAATTTTATTGCTACGAAACCTGTTTCCATGCAATCATTACTTCCTCTTTTTAATCAACTCCCAGTTGGAATTGTTGGAAATTCTTATCAAGTCCTTGTCATTGATGATGATCAAGACATTTGTCAGTACATGGTTCAAATTCTTAGCCAGTCGACAATAGAGGTACAAACACTTTCCGATCCTGAACAAATCAGTGAACATTTAAAAACCTTTACACCTGATCTTATTTTGTTAGATATGAATTTAACAAACCATGAAGGAAGAAGCGCATTAGATTTGATTCGTGAAGATTATCATTATCCTCATCAAATTTTAGGAATGATTACAGTCACTTCAAGTAAAAATCAAATTCAAAAATGCTATGATTCCCATGTCGATGATTTAATTTTTAAGCCTTTTGAAGGGCGAATGATTCAAAATAAAGTCACTCATTTGTTAAGAAAACAAACTTATGCACAAACCTTATCTTTATCTGAGCCTTTTGCGCTCATTGATCAAAATGTCTTACTTGATCGTTATTTAAAACATTTGACAGAAAGCCCACCCAAACCTTTATCTATCATTTCTCTCGCTTTAGTTTCGATTCGTACAGAAGAAGAACAAAAAGTTCTTAAACAGGTCGTCCAAGAGTTTGATTATTTATTTAGACGTTATGAACTCATTGCTTATTTAGGCAATCACACTTTTAGCTTGGTATTTCAAGGATTTGATATCGTTCGCATGCAATCGATTCTCAATGATTTTCTTCATCACCTGTATGAAAATTTGCAAAGAAAATTTCCCTTTGAAAAGCATTTAAAAATTGCTTGTGGACTTGCTGTGCAAACGACCACGAGTGAAACCTTTCACAAGTTAAAAGAAGAAGCGACTCAGGCTTTAAAAGAAGCGTCAGTGAGCCGAGAAGGCTTAAGTTTAGAAACAGTTGTTTCCTCTGATTTCCCCCAGTTAACTCAACAAGTGTTAGTCATTCATGATGAAAATGAAACAATTGACTGGATCGAACAGCTATGTCAAAAACATGCTTACTCGTTTTTATCCCAAACAAAAATTGATGATGAACTCAAAAATATTTTGCAAAAAGAGACTTTAGTCACTATTCCTTTATTTATTTTAACAGGTGAACTTGCAGATACGCGCGCGGTGTTTTTGTTAAAGCTACTTAATATGCATAATCATTTGCAAATTCCTGTGCTGTATTTAACAAAACTTCCTTCAAAACTGCATTTGACACAGTTATTAAAAGAGTTAAATTATTTCGAAAAACCTTTTCATTTAATCATTGTGATTGAAAAAATTCCTACAGATTAATAAAAAAGCGCCAGTTTTCACTCTGGCGCTAATCAATTATCAAACGCCTGGATTTTTAACAGTCATTCGAATAATTTTTTGCTCTTCAGCAGGACGATCTCCAGGTCCCACTTTTATTTTCTCAATTTTTTGAACCACATCATAGCCTTTCGTCACTTCACCAAAAATCGTATGTTTTTTATTCAACCAAGGTGTCTCTGCTGTGGTAATAAAAAATTGGCTGCCATTTGTGCGGGGGCCTGCATTGGCCATCGCTAAAACTCCTGGACGATTAAAAGAAACACTGTCGGTGACTTCATCTTCAAAAGGTTTTTTCCAAATAGATTCTCCTCCACGGCCTGTTCCTGTGGGATCTCCCCCTTGAATCATAAATCCTTTAATCACGCGGTGAAATACAATGCCATTGTAATAGCCTGCTTCTGCATGTTTCATAAAATTTTCAACGGCTTTAGGAGCAATATCTGGACGTAATGTCACTTCAAATGTTCCTTGAGTTGTTTCAATCGCAAGCATGGGTTGTTGATTCATGGGTGTCTCCACTGCATTTAAAAATGTTGAACATAAAATTATTCCTGTTACACAGAAAAAAATAAAAGAAAGAATTGATCGCATAAGCCTACTCCTTTAAAAGAAAAGGAAAGAATAAAACAATCGTTAGAAAAAGAAAAGAATGAAGGAAGAAAAATCATGAAAATATTTGTTACAGGTGCCTCAGGCTATATTGGACATACAGTTGCCCGTGCTGTTCGAGCAAAAGGGCATCGTGTTTATGGATTAGTCCGTCGTCAAGAAGATGCAGATTTACTCAGTTTAGATGAAATCACTCCTCTTTTGGGTGATTTAGAATATCCAGAAAGTTATCAAAGAATTTTAGATGAAGTGGAAGTGGCCGTTCACTGTGCATTTGACTCTTCAGGACAAGGAATTGAGCAAGATGCACAAACCATCGACACGATCATCAATGTGTTTAGCAAAAGTTCTTTGCCAAAAATTTTTGTTTATACATCAGGTGTTTGGGTGTACGGATCAAAAGGCTCAGAAATTGTCGACGAAACATCTCCTTTAGATCCTCTAGACATTGTCAAATGGCGTCCCACTCATGAAGAAAAAGTCTTAAAAGCCAATTCTGCTCAACTAAAAACAGTTGTTTTACGTCCAGGAAATGTTTTTGGCAATGTCGGAGGATTTACTAATTTTTTCTTTACTTCAATAGAAAATGGGACAGTTTCAATTGTAGGAGAGGGGAATAATCGCTGGCCAATGGTTCATGTGCAAGACTTAGCCCATGCTTATGTTTCTGTCGTAGAAAAAGAGTTATCCCACGTGATTTTAAATGTCACGGATGACTCTTCAGCAACAGTAAGAGAAATGGCAGAAGCAGTGGCAAAGGCAGCAGAAATGAGTGGAAGAGTCAAAGAAATGTCTACTGAAGAGGCAGAGCAACATTTTGGCCCATTAGTTCCAGCTCTTAAATTTGATTTAAAAGTGGATAATTCCAGAATTAAACGTTTAATCGGTTGGCATATTCACCATGCCCCTTTTATTAATGAAGTAGAAATTTATTATCAAGCCTGGAAAACCACCCAGCAAGAGCAAGGGGCCTTTTAGGGTCTGTCTTCAATTTGCTTTAAAAACTCAAGAAGAGCATCTGCGACCTGTTGAGGCTCTTCCTCTTGAGCTAAATGTCCACAATGAGGAATTAATAAGCGATGCGCCTGGGGGAAGTCTTGGCAAAACTTTTCGTAGTGACTGACAGGAAGTAAAGTATCATGTTCTCCCCAAATCACAAGCATGGGTTGGGTCAATGACGGATATTTTTGACCCAGCTCAATCAAATGTTGATTATCAAATTTTCTTAACGTGAGGACAGAGGCTAAGGCACCTCCTGGGAAACGATAAGGTAAAGAGTAGGCTTCGACTTGCTCATCAGTCACCGTCTCTCTTTTAAAGATGATCTGCCTTAGACCACTACGAATCATCGTCGGCCCTAAAAAATGCACCCAAATGCGATTAAAATGACGACCTAGAGATAAATAAAGAGGCATTTCTATAGGATAGCCTAATGCACTAATCAAAGTGAGTGAACGGACTTTTTCTGGATAGGTTGTGGCTAGACTCAGAGCTAAACCACCACCCATTGAATTGCCAATGACATGCGCCTGAGAAATCTTTTGATCCTCTAAAAAGGCATAAATCTGTTCAATAAAAAAATCAAAACTATAAGGAACATGATCTGGCTTATCACTTAACCCATAGCCAATCAAATCAATTGTCCACACATGGTAACCAGCTGCCACTAAAGGAGCAACTAAATGTCGCCATGTATAAGTATGTGCCCGAAAGCCATGTAATAAGATTAAATGGCGATCTCCCGTGCCATTTTCTGTGTAATGTACCTGTAATCGCCCATGTTTAGAAGACCATTCCCAAAAATTTTTCCCATCTTTTAGTTTTGTTAGTTCTTCAGGATCAAGGATTTGATAATCCGCAGACAGGATAAGCGTAATCACGACTATCCAAATGAGATAGCAGATTCCTACAGCACATCCAGTCACTTTACGCATGGGATATCCTTGGCAAATGATTTGTAAAAAATATTAGCAAAACCCGGTTTAAAACGGTTGGAGAAAAATTTGTCAATGAATTATTACCAAGTTGTTATACTAAAAGTAGGAATTAAAAAAAATAACCTGAATTTTGGGCGGTGTTGCATCATTCTTCGCTACTGAGCTCAGTGGATTGGTGGTGAAGAATGATGCAACAAACTTTGAATTTTGTAGTAAATCTGGAGGGACCATGCGTTTTATTTTAAATTTCTTCTTTTTCGGGATTTTATTTTATTTAATTTATCTTTTTTTCCCCGATGCCTTTCATACGCTTGTCTCTTGGGCAGACCGCGTTTATGAATTTTTAAAAGACTTATTTATGACCCTATCTGAACGTTTTCATGCTTGGCGTCATTCTTCTGATTCGAACCTTGATAAAAGCCTTTTTAACTGGATAAATGAATTTTTAAGATAGGGAAGAAAGGGCAATTGTTTTATACTTTTTATTGATGATAAAAAAAAGCTAAAACAATGCATTTAAAAAGTTTAGATCAGGCTTTAGATCTAGAAGATTCTTTAAAACAATGGTTTGGTTATAACCATTTTCGTTCCCACCAACGTGAAATTATTGAATCTGTTCTTAAAGGACACGATGTTTTAGCTATTCTTCCCACTGGAGCAGGTAAATCTCTGTGTTATCAATTGCCTGCTTTATTGTCAGAAGGAACAGCCATTGTTGTTTCTCCTTTAATTGCTTTAATGCAAGATCAAGTGGTCTCTTTATTCAAAAACGGCATTTCGGCTGCTTTTATTAATAGCTCGCTTCCTTTTCATGAAATTCAAGAAGTTTTAAATCATTTATCTGATTATAAACTTATTTATGTTGCACCTGAACGACTTGTAGAACCTCAGTTTTTAGCCCGTTTAAAAGAAATCAAACTTTCTTTTTTTGTGGTGGATGAGGCGCATTGTATTTCACAATGGGGACATTCTTTTCGTCAAGAATACCGTCAACTCTCTTTACTTAAAACCCATTTTCCTCACTGTCCTGTCATGGCTTTGACCGCAACTGCCACGCGTGATGTCGAAAAAGATATTCAAGCGCAATTGACCATGCAAAATCCAGTCCTGATTAAAGGGAGTTTCAATCGATCTAATCTAACGATTCGCATCCAAGCAAAAGGACAAGTTGATCAACAAGTACAAACTTTTTTAGAGCAACAAGGGGATCGATCGGGAATTATTTACACCGCAACGCGTAAAGGAGTAGAAAAAACCTATGCACAATTGCATCAGCAAGGCTTAGCCGTTGAACGTTATCATGCAGGCATGACTGATCAAGAAAGAAGTGCCGCACAGCATGCCTTTTTATATGATGAAGCCAAGTTAATGGTTGCTACAGTGGCTTTTGGAATGGGGATTCATAAACCTGATATTCGTTTTATTATTCATCTGGATATGCCACGCACCATTGAACAGTATTATCAAGAAATTGGACGCGCAGGACGAGATGGATTACCAGCAGAATGTTTAATGCTTTACAGTGCACAAGACATTTATATTTATAAACGATTTTTAGAAGAATTAGATGATCAAAATATTCGACGTCAAATGAAGTTGAAAACCGATCAAATGATGCGTTTGTGTGTATCCAATGACTGTCGTCGTAAAGATTTGCTTCATTACTTTGGTGAAAAGATTACTGAAAAAGAGTGTAAGGCTTGTGATAATTGTTTAGATGAGCTTGAGCAAATAGATGGAACAATTCTTGCACAAAAAATTCTATCATGTGTCTACCGTTTGCAACAAAATTTTGGAATAAAAATGGTGATTGACGTTTTAAGAGGGTCAAAAAACCAAGCGATTCAACAACGAGGATTTGATCAATTATCAACGTATGGACTGCTTAGCCAACAATCTGAGCAGGAAATTCGTTATTATATTGATTCCTTGATTTTTCAAAATTACCTAGAGCTGACAAGTGGAGAATATCCCATCTTAAAATGGACGGCGCAATCAACAACCGTTGTCAAAGATCAACAACGTGTGTATTTCAAGAAGCGTTTATTTAAGATCCCTAAAGTGGCAGAGAGTGTAAAATCCAAAGAAAAAGTCACACTCCATTATGATGAAGTTCTTTATGAAACACTAAGACAATTAAGACAAAAGAAAGCAAAACAAGAACAAGTGCCTGCTTATGTTGTCTTTAGTGATCGTGCTTTACAAGAAATGGCTCTTTATTATCCACAAAATCAGCAAGAATTTATTAAAATTAACGGTGTGGGTCCGATTAAATGGATAAAATATGGAGAAGAATTTTTACAAGCGATTAAAGCCCAGCTCCCATTAAAAAATATAAAAAAATCTTCTAAAGACGAAACTGTTGAACTTTATCAACAGCACCCGTCCATTGAAGCGATTATGCAACAAAGACAACTGGCTCGTTCCACAATTATGACTCATCTAGTAGAGGCGATCCAAGAAGGAGTTTCATTAGATATTTCTCCATTAGTGAGTACCTCTAAACAACAAGTGATTGAGCAGCTGATTGCACAACTAGGATGTGAGCGTATTCAGCCTCTTAAAGAACAGCTTTCAGAAGACTATACTTATGATGATCTCCGTTTAGTTGTTGCTTTCCATCGTCGTTCTATCCCGAACGAGTGATATTGAACGGTAAGCGATTACAAATTCTCGACATTGTTGTCTAAATTCATTTTTTAAATGATAAGAAGATCCTTTAGGTAATTTTGTTTGCAATTCATTTAAAAAATTTAAGACTTGCATGGTATCCCAACGCTCTTTTGGATCTTCACGTAACATATTCCAAATGAGATAAAATAAGCTGTTCTTGTATTTAGGAGAAGGAGATTGATTAAATTTAGAAATTTCAGCTAAGACTTCATCGATATCGTATTTTTTACCACTACTTGGTGTATGCCACCAGGGATGCCTACTTTCACTCCATAAGAACCACAACAGACAACCTGCACTCCAGACATCAAGTTTATCACCCGCTTCTATAGAAAGCTTTTTACCTAACTCAGGGGCATAGAAATTAATGGTTCCTGCTAATTGGTTTAACGCTTTTTTATCATCTAACTGACAGGATAAACCAAAATCTATAAGAATCATTCCTCGATTAGATAACATAATATTTTCTGCTTTAATATCTCGATGTGTCATGTTTTTTTGATGTAAAGTCATGATTGCATCCAAGAGTTGAAGACTAATTTTCATTTTTTCTTGATCATTCATAAAACTTCGTCTATTTCTTAAGCTCAAAATTTTATCGAATAATTCGATAGAATAATATTCCATCAAAATCACTTGACGTTTAAAAATAGTCGCTGTTTTTTTTTGAGCTTGTGAATAGTGATGATTGTAGTAAAAAATCTCGTAAGTTTCAGGAAATCTTGGGTGTCCATTCAACGTTTTTAAACAAAATGCTTCGCTTTCTTGTTGTGGAACGTAAGTGAGCGAAGCACCAAAACGGGAGTAAGAACAAGCCATCAGTTTTGGATCATTAAGACAATAAACTTTGAAGACTTTTTTATATTGCCCTCTTCCTATCAATTCCTTTTCTAAGAGGTAAGCTTTATTAGGAGGTTGTATAATCAATTCAAAATTTTTATCCCCTTTTTTACTTTTAGCTATCCCTTTAAAAATAGCAGGATAATTCACGTTAGCTACATAAAAAAGAACAAATTGTATCTTATCAATCGTTTGATACAAATCTTTAAGCAGTCCCACATCCCATGCAAGACCTAACTTAAGCAAAGTTTTAAATTCTTTCGGCCTGACAAAAAAACGGCCTGTGGTAGGGACTGAAAAACAAGTTTTATTTTTTAATTCCTTAGGAGATAGACTTGTGATATGAGGTTCCTCATCAATATAAATCCGACAAGAAGAGGTCTCAGTCTTAAAAGGTAAAACAACCTGTAGATGATTAAATAAAGTCCCTGTTGATGGAACGTGAAGAAAATTTTGTAATAGATGCCCTTTATTTTTCTGTTGTTCTGGTTTTAATAAAGAATTAGGGCTCAATGAATAAAATTGAATAGGTTGCATCATATGCTCCTTTATTATTTCATTCTTCAATACTTATTAATTATCATTTAATTAATTATTAATCAATTTAAAATTAATAATTAAAATTTACATTAAATTAATTTTAGTTAACAGGGGTTTTAATTAGAAAGATTTGATAAAAAAAATTCCAGGGCTTTTTCACTAAACAGATTTGCCATACTTTATGGCATAATAATACTCAGTCTAGACTAAGTATATTAAAAGCAGCAAATCAATTTAAGGCTAAACAGTTTGTTGAAAATGTCAGGGGGGGGGAATTTTCAGATTTTCCAGATTACAGATATAATCAAGGCGTTTGAAACGCCTTGATTATATAATAAGAAGCGGATTTTGCATCTTTATAGAAGCGGTGTTTTCCTAGATACTTGATTGTCTTTCAAAATTTTATAAATCAATAAGCTTGTAATAGCAGCAAAGAAACACCAAACGGAAACAAGGGTCATATAATAAAAATACTCAGCAATTAAAAACGTGATTAACGAAATAATTCCAATCATCCACGCATTTCTTAAACTCGAAATAAAACAGGGTAGGACAGTCGCCATTGCGTAAGGAATCTCTTGAGTGGGAAAGTGACCCAGATATTGGATGCTATGATTCACAATTTTAACTGAACTCTCTTGCACTCTAGCAGAAGAGATATTGATGAAACAAAGATAAATTCCACACGCCATTAAGCACCCTAAGACAACTTGGCGCCAACGAATACCCTCAGTTGCTAAAAATGCTAAGGGGATCCAAACAGGCCAGGTCATAAAAGCAAATGTTAAAAAAATATGCTGCATTTGCATCAAAAAATTATAAGAACCTATCTGATAGTTCAAGTGTAACCATAAAAATCCCTCAGATGCTTGTTGAATGGCAAAAAGAAGAGGAATCACTGCTAAGAAAAACTGGGAACGTGAAGTCACATTTTTAAGAGTAAAGACTCCGCATCCTCCTAAAATAGCAGCAGCTGTAAAACTGGCTTCGGCTGAAAAACACATAACTTTCCTTACTTTAGAATGAGGTCACAAGCAATTGTGCGTTAAGGCCCTTTAGGCCTTAGTATTTTTTTTAAGACATGTCTTAGATATACTCAAGGCGTTTCAAATGCCTTGAGTATATA
>Ga0105046_10014914_pt1 | contig 11962 bp, 8 predicted proteins | sample MAT03_FD_78385 | JGI IMG/M metagenome (GOLD analysis project Ga0105046, IMG submission 78385) | Freshwater microbial communities from Lake Fryxell liftoff mats and glacier meltwater in Antarctica - MAT-03 (megahit assembly) | ecosystem: Environmental > Aquatic > Freshwater > Ice > Liftoff...
CTCGACGACTCGGCCCGCCCTGCAAGCTGGCTATTCCTCGATCAGCAATTTCCGCAACGTGCCGATCGGCGCTCCGAAGCCACCAGGCCCTTCAGGCTTCAGGGGCGGTAGAATCGACTTGAGTTCAAAATCACCGGGCTTGACGCCGTCAAATCTTCGCGAACCGGGCACCACGCTGAAATTGATTTCGCCGAAGGCGTATTCGGTCTCCCGCCATTTGCCAAGCCAACGGTCGCGTTCGATCCGCTCGAGGCGCACGGCGGCGTCCATATCGTCCGGCACGATCTGCATCATTACCTGATCGGACTTCCAGCCGTAGACGTTGCCCCGACATTCCTTCCACTGGAATACACTTTCCATCTGTTCGAGGTTGTCGATCCGATCAAGCATGATCAAGGCGCCTTGCTCGGTTGCTGGCACGAAGAGATGTTGAACGCTGTGAATCTGAACCGGAACGAGGCCGAGCTTGGCATCGGTCCGTTTCTCGGCCGCTCGCATTACGAGCAACGGCTTGGTCAAATAAGTGGTGCCATGATCAAGCGAAACCATGGCTGGGCTGGCTTCGCTCCAATCAGCCGCCGACGCTTCGACGTGAATGAGTGAGCCGTCGAGAACTGTCAGTGTATCTTTCATGCGTAGTTCAAACGGCCTGCTGGCGTTCACCTGCAATACGCGCCCGCGACCACGGACGAAAGAGCCTTCCACTACGATGCGCGGCGTGGGCCATTTATCGGGCGTCGAAGTTCCCATCATCATCATTTCGCCACGCGGATCAGCGAGGCTGACAAGTGCGAAGTCCTCGCCGTCTTCGAACGTCACGGAGCATGAGCGAAAGGTGCATGACCCGCCGCCAGGCAGGGCGACGATCGCGGGTGCACGATCGGCCTTGAGCCGGAATCGCAAATTTTCGAGAATCAATTGCCCGCCGAAGAGTTTGAACAAGGCGGGATCCTTCTTGAGCGTCGGCGCCCGCGGGATCAAGATTGGGCGGAACTCATCATCGGGCCGGATTGTCAGGTCGGTATCCGCCTTCTTGAACTCCAGCGGATCAATTTCAAGCGGCCCGTTATGGCGGATGACCAATACGTCGCCACGCTTCAAGTCGTCGAGCGCCTTCACGAGACTGCGATAGACGTTCGGCGGCAGCGGCCGGCCTTCCGCGAAATCGGGCTGCCAGATCCGGACATTTCCCACGGCGCGGGCTTCCTGAACGGGCGATTCAAACGGGAAGAGATCATAGACCTTCATTCCCGGCAAATGCTTGATGCCGAGCAAGTTTCGGTTCTTATCGGGATCAAGCCGTAGAATTTCTTGCTTGAGGTCGATGGCGAATACCGGTTTGAGTTGGCGAGGAAAGTCGGCCAGCCGTTTCAGCGGGCGCTCGTCAGCCCACGGAGAACGCGGCAGGATGCGGGCGCCGGAGTCCTCGACGGCGATCTGTTCTTGCTTGCAATCATCAAAAGTGCAGGCAATATCGCCATTGGCGTAGGCGAGCACCTGATTGTAGCCATTGGGCATGGCGGCTCCGTCGGCTGTTCTCGCCCCCTCCGAGTGCGTGTCGGCGGCCGCCATGCCCAACTGGCGGATCAAGAATGCTCGGGTTGTTTCCGTTTCCGGCACTTCGGGGTTCGAGAATAGACACCATCCGGTTGAAACCTGGCATGGGACCTGGTCGCCGATCTCGATTGCCGCGCCGCGCGTCATCAGCAGCGAACAGCTTTCGAGGCGAATCTCGTTCGTTTTGCGAGTATCCGGATTGACGCCTCCCGCCTGAAGGCGAAACGCGGCGAACTGAGGGCCGAAGGAACACTCTGCCGAGCGGAGTTTTTGACCGCCATCGCCGGCAAGTTGTATCGCGACGGAACCGGGCGCGAACCAGCAGCGGTCGAGCGTGATCGACGGAGCCAAGTTCCGCACTGAAGGATGTACGAAGGACAGCGCCGCTGGCCCGTCTTCGGGCTCATCGCGGCGAGCCGGGGGGATGAACGCACAGTCCTCGATCTCCACCAAATCGATCTCGTGAAATTCAATGCCCGACTGGCCAGCTTCGGGATCGTCGGAGACAAACTCGAAACGGATGCCGCGAAAACGCACCTTGGCGGGCGACCCGTCGGCCGGTCCACGCAAGGTGAGTGTGCCTGGTCGACTGCTCGCCCCATCCTCGGCTTTCGACATGAGCAGACGAACAGTCGGTGGATCGAGCAGTCGTTCACACTCAAGGATCAGGTTACTGCCTTCGAAAAGGGCACGAGGCAACTCGGCGTCTTTTCGGGCCACCCGAGTCAGGTCGTACGTCGTGCCCGGACGAAGTTTGATATGTGCGTCAGGATGCTTCAAGAACGCAACCAATTCACTGGTGGAACGAGCCTCGCGCGGACCCTTGACGGGTGAAAGCGGTTCCGTCGCTTCCCCATTGCCTCGTGGTTCGTAAATCGCGCCTTGGGGACCCGGGTTTTCGCGGGGTGACTTTTCGCTGGCCCAGAATGGTCGATCGTTTAGCGATCGCCCATCACTGAATCCGCCCGTAATGGCGTACAGGCCGATAACGAGTCCGACGATTGCCAGGCCGATCCACCAGGGCGATAAACTCGGCGGCGCCGGCAATGGTTGATCGACATAGGGCGAAATCTGATGGTTGGCGTCAGCATGCACCGGCCCAGTCGGCAGATTCAGCTTGTCGGCAACGATCAGCAGGTGTTGAAGGAGATGATCGGGTTGTTGATAACGCTGCGCAGGGTTCTTGGCCATCATCTTGCCGAGGATGGCGGCCATTTCGTCGGGGATGGCCGGGTTCCACTCACGCGGGTCGATCGGGGCGACATGCTCGTGGCAATGCAGTTTCTTCGCGGCGGTCCCCTCCGGCACCGGCGTCCGACCGGTGAGCACATGATAGAACGTGCAACCGAGCGAGTAAATGTCGCTGCGGCAATCGGCCGAGCGAGGCTCGATCGCTTGCTCGGGCGAGATGTAATCGAAGGTGCCGAGTGTGACGCCTGATTGCGTGAGTTGGCCGTTCGTCGAGCGTGAATCAAGGTTGCGGGCTAGGCCCATATCGACGATTTTGGCTCGCCCGTCTGGCGTGATGATGATGTTCGATGGCTTGATGTCGCGATGGACAACGCCGCGCGACGCGGCATGCGCGAGTCCGGCTGTTACCTGGATCATGCACGGGACGGCGTCGGCGACGGGAAGCAGGCCTCCCTGTTTCTCCATCCGCACGCGCAAATTGTCCCCTTCGACGAATTCGAAGGCGATGTAATGTAGTCCTTGATCCTCACCACAATAGTAGACGCGGGCGACATTGTCATGATCGAGTTTGGCCGCGGCGCGGGCCTCCAGTTTGAAGCGAGAGACATTCTCCGGATCCGTCGCCATATCCGGCGGCAGAATCTTGAGTGCGACCACACGGCCGAGATCGGCATCCTGGGCTTTGATAACCGCTGCCATGCCGCCGACGCCGATTGATTCAATCAGTTCGTAATGACCAAGCTTGCGGCCGACCAGGCTTTCGGCATGATGGGCGTCTGGCGAGGGCGACCGCGGCCGGGACGGGGAGATCACGGTTGGGCAGTTCTCATCCGCCGGGGTCGTTTGCCGGGCGATTTGCAGGATGATGCCGGACGTGTCTTCGGCATTCGGATCGTGGATAATCGTCTTTCGCGACGAGGTAGAGAGATCCTTCGCCGCCGGAACAGGCCGTGGCGTTGATGATCGACCCGAAGGATCCGGCGTCAATGGCACTGGCATGAAGGGTCCAGCGACCTCAAGACCAACGTAAATGGCCAACGAGAAAATCCCGCTGCCATCAGGACAGAAAAGGAAGGGCGCATCCCTGCAAAAAGAAAGATCGGTCGAATAATCTAATACCACTATAGCCTGTTGACGGGGGAAGTGTCAATTCTGAGGAGGCAAGTCTTGCCCCATTCTCGAACTTCGGCTCCCAGGCATACCGATTTTCTCCTGAAATCCCGATACTGAAACAGGGGTGATTCCACGGACAGATTCGGGATCGACGATGACACTTCCGATGACGTTCACGCTCGATGAACCAGGCCGGCCGGAACTGGCGACTTTTAGCGCTAGCGACGGTTACCCGTTCTTCTATCGGCGTTTTCCGACATCCGCTAAACCAATCGGCCGCGTTGTGTTTGTCCATGGCATTCAGAGCCACGGGGGCTGGTATCCTCAGTCATGCTCGAAGCTGGCCCATGCGGGTTACGAAGTCTATTTTCTCGATCGCCGGGGCAGCGGCCTGAACATGACTCGCCGCGGCGACCTCCCAAGCTTCCGCCGGGGTCTCGATGATGTCGGGGAGTTCCTGCGAGCTCTCCCTCAAGATGGAATTTCTTCTTTTCTCGGCGCCATCTCGTGGGGAGGCAAATTCGGCGTCGGGGTCCAGTATCGGCATCCGGGTCTGGTGAAGGGATTGATTCTACTCTGCCCCGGCATCTTCTCGAAAGTGCGTCAAAGTTTTGCTGAGCGTATGCGTGTCGTGCTTGCACGCCTGGTGAGGCCATCGCGACTCTTCCCAATCCCGTTGAACGATCCCAAGTTGTTCACCGCGACGCCGGACGGTTTGCGGTTCCTCGCCCAAGACCAGTACGCGCTGCATCAAGCCACGGCGCGGTTGATGTTCTGGAGCCGGGCGCTCGACATCTACCTGCGGCGTGCCTGGAAACGCGTTCATATCCCTGTTTTGCTTATGCTGGCGGAGAAGGATCTGATTATCGACAACGCGGCAGTGCGAGCATACGTCGAACGTTTCCCTTCGAACGAGAAAACAATCATCGAATACCCGGGGGCCTATCACACGTTGGAATTCGAACCGGAAGGGCACCCGTTCGTGGATGATTTGCTGAAGTGGCTGGCGGCGCGAACGTGATACTCAGGTCGTGCCGTTGCTGGTCGATTCGGGATGCACGCCGTTTCCGATGAGTGTTGTTAAGCCCGAGATCGATTCAAACGTGCTGAAAATCCGCAGGCCGCCCGTGAATGCATAGAAATCCGTCGCCTGGCCAGGTCGCGGGTCGAATGCAACATTTTCAGGATGTTCGATCATCGCCGTCTCTCCACTGTCCATCGTCAAGATAAACTTACGAAACGGGACTTGTCGTAAGAGCCGTTGAAGTTCATTACGAGCTTGTTCGACGTGCATTCCTTTAACTCCCACTCGGTGGACCAAATGAAGCTTTGCCATCATCATATCTTGTCTTACGATCCGTTTCAGCCCAAAATCGACTCTGTTCGAACACTGATTCGTCTTCATCACGGCGTGGCCAGGAAACGTGGTTCGAACGCGTAATCTTCTCGCCCTCACCCCTGGGCTTCGCGTACAATCTCCCCAGTTCCCGCACACTTCAAACTCAATCCTGAGGAGCGAACCGATGCCGACGCGCCGCAACTTTTTGAAAAACTCATTCGTGACGGCCGCAGCCCTCTCAGCCGCCGCCTCGACCCACGCCGCCGACGGGCAAAAGATCACTCTCGGCGTGATCGGACCTGGCGGCATGGGCTCCAACCATCTGAAGCTGCTTTCCGCCCGCAAGGATGTCGAGATCGCCTACGTCTGCGACGTCGATGCGGTGAAGGTTGCCAGCGCGGCCAAGATTGTCGAGACCGGCATGGGCCAGGCGCCCAAAGCCGTCAAGGACATGCGTGCCATCTTCGACGACAAGAAGGTCGACGCCGTCTTCATCGCCACGCCCGATCACTGGCACGCTCCCGCCACCTTGCTGGCTCTCGACGCGGGCAAGCATGTTTATGTCGAGAAGCCGTGCAGCCACAACATTCGCGAAGGCCGATTGATGATCGAGGCTCAGAAAAAGACCGGCAAAGTTCTTCAGGTCGGCACGCAGAGCCGTTCAACTTCCACGGTCATTGAGGCGATCGATCGGTTGAAAGCGGGCGACATCGGCGAGATCCTGGCGGTGAAAGCTTGGAACAGCCAGAATCGCGCCAACATCGGTTTCGCCAAGGGGATGAAAGCGCCCGAGACACTCGATTTCGACCTCTGGTGTGGGCCGGCGCCCTTGGTCGAATACCGTACAAACTTGCTCCCCGGACGCTGGCGCTGGTTCCATGCCTTCGGCTCGGGCGACATCGCCAACGACGGTGTCCATGACATCGACGTCGCCCTCTGGGGGCTGGGCGTGACCACGCATCCGAACCGAATTGCCTGCCTCGCTGGCAAGTACTTCTTCAACGACGATCAGGAATGGCCGGACACGCAATACGCCGTCTTCGAATACGACATTGAGGGCAAGAAGAAGCAACTGACATTCGAGCAACGCATCTGGTCGCCTTACGTCCAAGAGGGCTATGAAAACGGCTGTGCCTGGTACGGCACGAACGGCTATCTCGTCTGCGGTCATGGCGAAGGTTGGAAACTCTACGGTCCCAAGAACAAGCTGATCGCGGAGAAGGAAGGCAAGGCGGACCTAGGCGCTCATCACAACAACTTCCTGGCCTGCATTCGGGGAGAGGTCAAGCAGCCCAATGGAAACATCCAGGCTGGCCATCTCGCCGCCACTATCTGTCATCTCGCCAACATCGGCCATCTAACGGGTCGAACGCTTTCGTTCGATCCCGTGAGTGAGACGTTCTTGAACGACAAGGAAGCGACGGCCCGCGTGAAACGCACGTATCGCGAACACTGGGCCACGCCGAAAGGGGTGTAGATCGACGTTAGCCGCGTCGCGGTTAACTGAAATTGTTCATAGAAATTCATTGTCGCAACCTGACGAGACCGGAAATGATCGATCGGATCGAGATCGCCCGCAATTGGCTGCCGCGTTATACGGGCATGCCGCTTGATCGCTTCGGCGATTACATCCTGTTGACGAATTTCCAGAACTACGTCGCTCGCTTCGCAGAGAAGTTTGGTTGCGAGATCTGCGGTGAAGGCAAGGCAATGCAGGCCTCCACGAACAGTGCAGGCCTGACAATCATCAACTTCGGCATCGGCGCCGCCAATGCCGCTACCATCATGGACCTTCTCTCGGCCCGTCATCCGCGCGGCGTCTTATTCTTGGGCAAGTGCGGCGGCCTCAAGAAGTCGACCGAAATCGGCCACTTCATCCTGCCCATCGCCGCCATTCGAGGCGAAGGCGCCAGCAACGATTACTTCGCGCCTGAGGTGCCGGCACTCCCCTCCTTCAAGCTGCACAAGTTCGTCTCGGAAAAGATCGCCGCCCGTAATCTCGACTATCGGACCGGAGTGGTCTATACCACCAACCGCCGGCTCTGGGAGCACGACGACGCGTTTCGCCAGCGTCTGCAACGGATGACCTGCATCGGCATCGACATGGAGACGGCCACGATCTTCATCGTCGGCCATTACAATGAAATCGCTCGCGGGGCGCTGTTGCTCGTCTCCGACGTGCCCATCACGCCTGATGGCGTCAAGACCGAGGAATCCGACCGCATGGTCACGGAGAACTGGGTCGATACCCACCTGGACATCGGCATCGAAGCGATGACCGAGATCGGCGTCAGCGGCGAACCGATCAAGCACTTTCGTTATTGAGATCTTCAAGGAGAAACTTCATGCGTCTGGCCAGTCTCGTTGTTCTCGCGTTCGCCTCAACAATCTCGGCTGCCCCGCCCAAGGGACTCGAGATTCACTTCATCGATACCGAAGGCGGCGCCGCCACCTTGCTGATCACGCCCGCGGGCGAATCCATGCTCATCGATTGCGGCAATCCCGGCAGCCGCGATGCCGAACGCATTCATAAAGTGACCGAGCAAGCCGGTCTGAAGCAGATCGACCATCTCGTGACCACGCACTGGCACAGCGATCACTACGGCGGGGTCGATCGGCTGAACAAACTGATCCCCATCAAAAACTTCTACGATCATGGCATTGATGAAGCGATACCGGAAGTCAAGAACGCCGCTGCCATGATCCAGTCTTACAAGGATGCCTCAGGCGGCAAGGCTAAGACGTTGAAGCCGGGCGACGAGATCAAACTTCAGCAGACCGAGGGAAAGCCCTCGTTGACGGTGAAATGTCTCTGTGGCGATGGCAAGGTGCTTGGCGACAATCCCAATGCGCCGGCGAACCCGATCGCCAAGGACCACATGCCGAAGCCGGAAGACAAGTCCGACAATGCCCGTAGCATTGGCCTCGTGATTCAGTACGGCGACTTCCGCTTCCTCGACCTCGGCGATCTGACATGGAACATCGAATACCTGCTGGTCCATCCGTCGGACAAGATCGGCCCGATCGACGTCTACCAGACGACGCATCACGGTCTGGAGATTAGCAACAACCCCGTGTTGATCAATACCGTGAAGCCGCGTGTAGCGATCTTTAACAACGGCCCGACCAAGGGCGCTCACCCGAGCGTCCTCGCCACACTTCGCCGCGTCGAAGGCCTCGAAGCCATTTACCAGATGCACAAGAACGTGAAGTCGACCAATGCCGAGAATACTGAACCCGATTTTATCGCCAACAAGGAAGAAAAGTGCGAGGCCAACACCATCCAAATCGCGACAGCCGCGGACGGCAAGAGCTACTCGGTGAACGTGAATGGTAAGTCGAAAGAGTATAAGGTGAAAGGCGTGAAGTAGAGACGGGGCCGATCAGTCTGGTCGTCTCTTCGCCGAGTATCTGTCCATCTAAACTCAATACTCCGGATCCACCATCGCCCGGAGCACCTCATCCGGGGCGGGGGCATATTCGTGTGGTTCGAGGGTTGAGCCGGCTCGACCCTGGGTGATGCTGCGGACTTTGTCGGCGTAGTCGAACATCTTGGCCAGCGGGACGAATGCCTCGACTTCCGAATACCGGCCGTTCGATTCCGTGCGTTCGATCGAGGCACGCCGGCTCGAAAGATCGGAGATGACGTTGCCCAGAAATTCGTCCGGCACGGTCACGTCCAACCTCATGATCGGTTCGAGCAGCACGACGTTATTCTTGAGCGCCTTTAAACACGCGTCGTTGGCTGCGACTTCGAAGGCCACTTCGGTCGAACGTTCGGGGTCGGCCGTCACCCCGATCAATACTGCCTGCACGTTCAAAACGGGGAAGCCCAGCTCCCCCGATTGCAATGACGACTTCAGGCCTCGCTCCGCCGCCGCCACAAATAGCGGGTTGACATCGCCCGGCTTGATTTTGCTCGTCACCGTCACCGGTTGCTCGCCCTTGCGGTTGTAGAACTCGACCTTCACGCGGGCGAACAGGTTCGTCGTGCCGAACGTTCGATCGCACTCGCCCTCAACGACCACCGAGTTTTTCAACGTCTCGCGATAGCTGACGCGCGGCTTGCCGACGCGTACCTTCAGGCGGAAGTCACGCTCCATGCGATGCCGCTTCACTTCCAGGTGCAGCGTGCCCATGCCGCTCATCAGCAGTTGGCCCGTTTCCTTGTCGTGCTTGCTGACAAACGTCGGGTCCTCGCGTTCGAGTTTCTTGAGCGTATCAAGCAATTTATCTTTATCAGCGGCCGATTCGGGCTCGATCGACTGGCTGACGACCGCCTCGGCAAAGGTGATCGCTTCCAGCAAGATCGGGTGCTGCGTTTCGCACAGCGTGTCGCCCGTTGAGGCTTCCTTCAGGCCGATGGTGGCGATGATGTCGCCGGCATAGGTCTCGGGCAGTTCGTCTCGTTGGTCCGGATCGGCGTGAATGTGGTAGAGCTTGCCGAGCACTTCTTTGTTGTCGCGGCCGGGATTGTAGACGCGACTGCTCGCCTTCAGTGTTCCCGAATAAATGCGGATGTAGAAGAGGTCGCCGTGATCAGTGGCGATGACCTTGAAGACGAGGCCGGCGAACGGCTCCTTGGGGTCCGGCTTGCGTTTCTCTTCCTTGCCTTCCTTGCGGGGGTTCGAACCGACTACCGGCGGCCGATCGAGCGGGTTCGGCAAATAATAGGTCACGGCATCAAGCAAGGGCTGAATGCCGATGTGTTCCCGCCCAGACCCTGAGAGCACGGGTTGCACGAGCCGTTTGATGGTCTGCTCGCGAATGAGTTCGCGGACAGTTTCAAGCGGGAGTTCCTTGCCTTCCAGGTAGGCGCTGGTGATGCGGTCCTTCTCATCGTTCTGGGTGAGAATGTCGAATAGTTCTTCGCGATACTTCTTCGCTTCTTCAAGATTCTCCTCAGGGATTTCCTCGCTGCGGTAGGTCTTGCCCTGGTCCGCGGCGTTGAAGAAGAAGGCCTTCATCTGAAGCAGATCGATGACGCCGCGAAACGGGGCGTGGCTATCCTTTGGCGAGCCGCTGCCGATGGGGATGACGAGCGGCAAGGGAATCGCGTCGAGCCGATCGCGAATCTGGGCCAGGCAATTGGCGAAATTGGCGCCGACGACGTCCATCTTGTTGATGAAGACGAAGCGGGGGACGTGGTACTTGTTTGCCTGCCGCCAGACTGTTTCCGATTGAGCCTCGACGCCTTTTTGAGCATCGAAGACGCAGACGCAGCCATCGAGAACGCGCAGGGAGCGTTCGACTTCCGCGGTGAAATCGACGTGGCCGGGCGTGTCGATCAGGTTGATGGTGCAACCCTGCCAGGTCAAGGGGATGCAGGCACTGTAGATGGTGATGCCGCGTTCTTGCTCTTCGGGGTCGAAGTCGGTCGTGGTGGTGCCTTTATCCACCTCGCCGAGTTTATGTTTCTCGCCGGAGTAGTAGAGAATGTGGTCGGTCGTCGTCGTTTTGCCGGCGTCGATGTGTGCGATGATGCCGATGTTGCGGATCATCTTCAGGTCGTAATTGGTCTTTGCCATGTCCGTCGTCCGTGGTACGTCGTCTCGTCATAATAAACGAAAAGGTTCCGGAATCCCATGTGAGACTGCCGGAACCTGAAGATCTTCCGCGGTCCGAGGCTGGACTACCACGCGAAGTGCGAGAAAGCCTTGTTGGCGTCGGCCATCTTGATCGTTTGTTCGCGCTTGCTCATGGCTTCCCCTTCACGGCGGAAGGCGGCCATCAACTCGTCGGCCAGCCGTTGCATCATGGCCCGGCCGGTCTTGCTGCGGGCGGCGTTGATCAGCCAGCGAATCGACAGCGACTGCTGCCTTTCACGCTTCACTTGCATAGGCACCTGGTAGTTGGCGCCGCCGACTCGGCGGGAGCGGACTTCCACCATCGGCTTGACGTTCTCCACCGCCTGGGTGAAGACCTCCAACGGCTCGACGTCGGGAATCCGCTTCTTGATCGTCTCCATGGCGCCGTAGAAAATGCGCGTGGCTGTGGCCTTCTTGCCGTCCCACATCAAGCAGTTGATGAACTTGCTGACGAGGGTCGAATTGAAGCGCACATCGGGAATCAAGTGCGTGTAGCTGGCGGTTCGGTTCTTGGCCATGTTCTTCTTCGAAGTTCCAGAATGTCAGGACTCACGAGCCGGAAACCTTCCAGCCCGCGGCATCACGGGTTATTTGCCTTCGCGCTTCGCGCCGTACTTGGATCGGGCTTGCTTACGATCGGACACGCCCTGCGAGTCGAGAACGCCGCGGACGATGTGGTAACGCACGCCGGGAAGATCGCGAACACGGCCGCCGCGAACGAGCACGATCGAGTGCTCTTGCAGGTTGTGGCCTTCGCCGGGGATGTAGGCCGTCACTTCGATGCCGTTCGAAAGACGCACGCGGGCCACCTTGCGGAGGGCCGAGTTCGGCTTCTTCGGCGTCATCGTCTTCACTTGCAGGCAAACGCCGCGCTTCTGTGGGCAACCCTGCATCGCGGGATGCTTCGGCTTCGAGCTTTGCGGCTTCCGCGGCTTCTTCACAAGCTGATTGATCGTCGGCATAAACGCTCCGGCAACGATCGGAACCTGTCCGATCGGGTGAATTTCTGAGTTAGCTATTCTGGAAAGATCGCCCCGGAACGACCAGAGGAGTTGGCGAATTTTTCTGGCGATTTCGAATCCGCTGGGCATGAGTTGTATTCCATGCTGGAATCCCTGAAGCAGCTCAGGTGGGTTACTGATCGCACCAATTCTTCTGGCGCAACTGTAGACCC
>Ga0105046_10014915_pt1 | contig 11962 bp, 6 predicted proteins | sample MAT03_FD_78385 | JGI IMG/M metagenome (GOLD analysis project Ga0105046, IMG submission 78385) | Freshwater microbial communities from Lake Fryxell liftoff mats and glacier meltwater in Antarctica - MAT-03 (megahit assembly) | ecosystem: Environmental > Aquatic > Freshwater > Ice > Liftoff...
CTCGACAAACCCACCGGTCCCACGAAAACGAACACCGCCTCACTCACATCGCCTGACTGACCGGAGGGGCTCTTAGGAATTCTGCGACCCCGACGGGCTCACCCGTCGCCCAGGATCGTATTCATGAGATAGCTTTCCGCCGCTCGAAATGGAGAATCGGGCGACGAGAAAATGGAGAGGGTCGAGAGCGTCACGCCGATGAGTACGAGGACGGTGACGATTACCTTTCCGACATCCTGCCCCTTCAGGCTTCCGAGTTGATCTGGGTCGCCGGACAAGTACGCCGAGGCTGCGAAGAACTCTTCCCCGATGAGTGTGTAGTCGCACGCGGCCACGAAGAACGGGAGTTGGGCGGGCTGAGCGGTTCCCGCGATTTGAATGGCTCCGACGGCGTTGCCGGTCTCCGAGAGGATGAGCGACTCGGCGAAGAACGCTCCGAGGTAGAAGCAGGCTGCGGGCTTTTCGCGGACCATGATTCCAGTCAGATGGGCGACGTACCCGAACTGCTCATCGGTGACGTAATAGATGCGGTCCTCGTTAAAGGCGTCGGGCCTTCCCGCTGCGTAGAAGGCGGCGGCAACCGTCTCGCGAGCGGCTGTCATGACGAGCGAACGACTCGTGGGGACATCGAGTTCGCAGTCGTACTCAGCTGCTTTTTCCGCGACGCGTCCGAGGATCGTCAGCCCGGCGATGGTCTGGATGTCGTTGATATCCTGGACCCCGGGAACGAAGAGGCACGCCTGCCCCATCTCGGTCGCGCGACCGACCGCGTCCTCAATGGCATCGAGCCCGGCGATCTTGCGAATCTTGAGCTTCACCCCCATCCGGGCCGCGATGACGTAGCCCACGACCGCTCCGCAGATCGAGGTCATGACAATTGCCAGCCACATCCGGCGACCATCGAACCATTGGCGGGTCGCAATGCCGGGGGCCTCAAGCGGCGTCTCCGCGAAGGCCGACTTTTCGCCGGTCGGAGTCTTGGCGACCACGCGGAACCAATACGGCTTCCCGGTGGTGCGCCCGCCGATTTGAGTCGTGAGGAGGCCCGAGCCAGGGCCGCCCAGAGGAAGACCGCTCTTGACCTTCCCGACCTCCAGGTACTCGCCGTGAAACTCCCCCGCCATGAGAACCTGGTACTCAAAGGCCAGCTTCGCATCGTCCGATCGCGGGTCATCGGGCGATGGCTCGAACCGCAATTTGAGCACCGCTCCACCATCCAGTGGATAGTCTGAGACAGTCAGATTGCGAGGTGGTTGCGGAGCGGCAAATGCGCCGGAACACGCCACGAATAAGAGCGAAACGGCGAGCAACATCCGCGTGGGGCACGTCGGGCAAGCCCGGCGGCTAAGAAGGGAATTCATCGCCCACCTCCGGTGATGACAGAGACTTCCGCAGCCGTCGCCGGAAGTCCCGATCTCTGCACTGACAACTGATGACTGAACACTTCCCTACGACTACGCCCCCGGAGTAATCCTCTCCATCCCCATCCACTTCCGCAGAACCTGCGGCACGACGATGGTCCCATCGGCCTGCTGATGGTTCTCGATCACCGCGATCATGGCGCGGGTACAGGCGACAGCGGTGCCGTTGAGTGTGTGTACGAACTGCGTCCCCTTCTTGTCGGGTACGCGGGTCCGGATGCTCAGGCGGCGGGACTGGAAGTCGGTGCAGTTCGAGGCGCTGGTGATCTCCCCGTATTCGCCGGCCTCGCCGCGACCCGGCATCCACGCTTCGAGGTCGTATTTGCGGAAGGCGGGTCCGCCGAGGTCGCCCGTGCAGATGTCGAGTACGCGGTACGGGACTTCCAGCCCCTGGAAAATCTCCTCTTCGATCCGCACGACCATCTCGTGGAATTCGTCAGACGCCTTCAAATTCGGTGTGGTGAAGCCGAACATCTCGACTTTGGTGAACTGGTGGACGCGATAGATGCCGCGTGTCGCCTTACCCCGTCCGCCCGCTTCGGTTCGGAAACAGTGGGAAATCCCCGCGACCTTCAGCGGGAGTTTCGCGTGGTCGAGGATCTCGTCCTTAAACATTCCGCCCAGCGTGATCTCGGCTGTGGCGACCAGGGAGAGGTCGGTATTATGGATCGAATAAATCTGCGTCTCCGGCCCGCGAGGCATGTACCCCGTGCCGTGCAGCACCTCGTCACGCGCCACGTCGGGAGTGGTGTAGATCGTAAACCCTTCGCTCCGCAGCTTCTCGACCGCGTAGTTCACCAGGGCAAGCTCGAGCAACGCTCCGGCGTTCTTTAAAAAGTAGAACCCGTGCCCGGCGACCTTACTCCCCGCTTCGAGGTCGACCATGTCGAGCGAGGCCATCAGGTCCACATGATCGCGGGGTTTAAAGTCGTACTGACGCCTCGTCCCCCATTCGCGAGCGATCACACTTTCGGCCTCTTCACGACCGACGGGAGCACTCGGATGCGTCATATTCGGGATCTGTAACTGTTCCAGTCGCAGCTGCTCTTCGACGGTCGCGAGCTCTGTCTCGGCAGTTGTGATCTGATCGCGAAGTTCCTTTCCGCGCGCGATGAGCCCGGGCTTATCAGCAGCGGGGGCCTTGGGGATTTGAGCCGAAAGGTCTTTCTGCTCATGCCTGAGCTGATCCCCTGCGGCAATCATTTGTCGCCGACGATCAGCCAGGCTGATCAGCGTCGAAAGATCGAGCGGCACCCCTCGGTTGCGGCAGTTCTCTTCGACGGCGGCGCGGTTGTCACACACAAACTGAAGATCAAGCATCGGGTCTACTTCGCTGGACACACATGAGGGCGGGGCGTCCGTGGCCCCGTCTAGTCACGCATTTGAGAACAAGGCGTCGGTTTTCGCCAGTGAAGATGCCCGACGGGTCGTTTCAAGTGTGTCCTTCTCACACGTCGGTGAATCATAATATCGGGATTTGCCACGGAGCGACGGAGTCGGAGAGGAGCCGAAAGCAGAGGGCCCTGCGGGTCCCGGTCATCTCGCGGCGTGAACTCGGATAAACCTTTGGCCGGTGGTTTCAGGCCCTGGCTGGGTGACTCACATCAGGCATTCCCTGAACTCCACTGGTTTTCTCCGTGTCTCCGTGGTGAGATTCTTTTCTCCACCGACGTTTGAGACGCACGCACCCGAGCAACTGAGCAACAACTCTTTAACCGCATCTTGATGGACTGTGCTGCCACTTGTAGACTCGCCCCTGACCGACACCGGAGAGAAATGTGGCCCCCGCAGCAAAACGATTGATCATCTGGGGAGCTGGGGGACACGCCAAGGTCGTTGCTGATCTCGCACGGGCAGCTGGGTATCAGATCGCGGGTTATCTGGATGAGTCTGTCCCCCGCCACCACCAGCAATTTTGCGGAGCGCAGATCCTCGGTGGGAGCCACTGGCTCACCTCGCCGGACGCCGATCGATTGAGCGAAGTCTTTGTCGCGATTGGTGACAATTCGGCTCGGGCTCGGTGTTTAGAACTCGCGCTTCGCGAGGGGTACTTTGTCCCCACTTTGATCCATCCGACTGCGACCATGTCGCCCACAGCCAGACTGGCCAGTGGGGCCATCGTCATGGCCGGTGCGATCGTTCAGGCAGACGCCGTGATTGGCGTCGGCGGGATCATCAACACCGGAGCCAGTGTCGACCATGACTGCGTCTTGGGCCACTGCGTCCACGTCGCGCCCGGTGCGAGACTGGCCGGGCAAGTGGAAATCGGTGACCGCACCTTTGTCGGCATCGGAGCCGTCGTCATCCCCCGCATCAAAATCGGCCACGACTGCATCGTCGGAGCCGGGGCCGCGGTCATCAAAGATGTGCTCGATGGGCAAACGGTCGTGGGTGTCCCAGCCCGGACGATACCTCGCAAATCGCCATGAACCCAGCGAGTTTCTAACCGTCTTCACGAAATCCGAGGGCGAGGAATTGAGCGTGACGAGGACGGCTTCGGTCGTCGCTTGGTCATCAGTTTCTCCACGGGACTCAGAGGCGTCTGTGGAGGGCGAGCTTCCTGGGCGTGAGGACCGGAAGGGACCGTCGCAGTGGACTGACCCGGCTGAGGCCCCGGGACGACTGCTGGTTCGCGAACAGTCTCCGCCGCTTTCGCGGTCCCTTTCGGAATCGCCACAGCCATCGTCTTTCCGGTTCTCAACTGCGCCGAGATGAAGGGAGCCAGTGACTTCGGGCAGGTCGGGAGCAGCTGGACATCCCCTTGAAACACGCCTACAGGATTGCCGTTAAACAGAGCGATACGATTCGACGGCTGGCTCGGAAGGCGAGCGTCGCTGCCGAGAATGCCGATTAGATTCAGCGGGTCGCAGGCCGAGACAATCACCAGTTCGCCCGAGTTCGGCCGCTCTTTCAACAGCCGCAGCTCGCGGATGGTGTCACCCAAAGCGAACTGCTCCCCAGCCACTCCCGTGATGAATCGCCCGCCGCGAATCTCTCCACGCGCTTCGAGCTTGCGGTACACCTGAAGCAGTTCCCACCAGCGCGGAGCGCCGGGCTCGCGATTGAGCAGGTCTCGAAAGATCACGCCCCAGCGACGCAGTAGCTGCCACGCCCATTGCTCGACGACATCGAGTGAGAGTCGGTCGTTTTCCACGACTGGCGAGCGGGGCGGCGTCAGCCCCCCGACTTCCTCCGGTTCCCTCCCCTTTACTGGCGGCGTGACCTTCGGAACCGACTCCGCAATGGGGGAGAGGGTGAGGGTGAGGGGGCGATCAACGGCGAGTGGCCCCCTCACCCCGGCTCTCTCCCTCGCAGTGACGCCTAATCCGAAATCCGCGTCGCCAGCGGGGGAGAGGGAGGAAGCATTGGCATACGGCGCGGTATTGCCACTCGCACGGGGGGCTGACGCCACCCCGCTTGCTGACCTCTCTGATCGCTGATCGCTGAGAGCTGATGGCTGACTGCTTCTCCACAGCGTCCATCGTCCGACGGTCGCGTTGCGACGGTGCCGCACGACTTTCGGACCGCGTCCCGATGCATGCCGCTCTCCCGGTCCGTCGGCATCTCGAATCAGGCTCCGAAGTCCCGAGAAGCCGTCCGCTGTCACCCACCCGCGAGTGACCAGTTCTCCCAAAACATCGTCCAGTTGGCTGGGCAGCATGCGGCAGTGTTGCAGCAGGTCGGTCGCGAACACGGCTCCGCTGCGAGTGAGGATCTGGACCACTTCTTGAGCCTGTGACCCGAGAGCTTCGAACGGGGTCGGGGCGGCTGTGGCGAGCAGCCACGGTAGGTCTTCCCGCAAGCAGATCGACACCGGAGCCACGCGTGTCAGGCTCGCGTTCTGTCTCGCTTTGTCAGGATCTCGCGCGGGTGGATAGAGCCGCCCCCAAGTGACTTCCCCCGTCAGGCTCAGCTCATCGAGCCACTCTCGTCGATACTCGGTCACCCGCAACGGCAGCACGTCCGACTCCCACGCCGTGGCTGCGATGTCGAGTCCCTGCAACTGGGTGATGACATCATACAAGGCGTTCGAACCGGTCCGCCGCGACTCGGGCCAGAGCATTTGATGCCGCGTCAAGAACCGCACAAAGGTCGGCACATCGACCGGTTCAATCTCGCGTCGCAGCCCAGCGACTGTGAGCCGATGAATCCGCGCCAGCAGCCGCCGATGACACCATTCGACGCTGTCCGGCAAGCGGGGTGGCGTTCGACCGTCGAGTCTTTCGGCGACCGAATCGGAGGGTTCATCACCAAGGCACGGAGGCGCGGAGGGGGAATGAAGGGACGGCGAGGCATTATCGCTCGGACGAGTGGATGAGTGGGATGCCCCTTCCGGTCCCCTCCCCCCCGCAGTGATGCCCACTCCAACAGCCGTATCGCCAGCGGGGGAGAGGGAGGAAGAGCTGGTATCCGGCGCTTTCTCTCCGCTCGCACAGGGGACTGAAGCCGCCCCGCTCGCTGGGTGACCTGACGGCTCACGGCTCATGGCTGACAGCTCTTCCCCCTCCTCCGTGCCTCCGTGCCTCCGTGGTGAACTCTCTGTCCGGAAGCGCCCGCGTAAGACCGTCCCTTCGCCCTCCAGTGCCTCGAGCGACGAGAACATCTGCGACACGCCGAGCGACATCTCCTCCGAGAGTTCCTCAGCAGTGACCGGGCCACAAAACTCCACGGCTCCGCGCACGAGGGCGACGAGGGCTTCGATCTCTTCCCAGTCTTGTCGGACCGTGGACGGGATTACGAGCAGGGGTTCGCAGACTGCCGATTTGTAGACCAACTTGGCTGCGGGCCAGCGTTCTGCCGAGACCCACGCTTCCGCTCCATTTGGCAGTCGAATCGCCGCCGCGCGTCCCGTAGCTCGCAGCTCCTCGTAAAACCCTCGCCACTCCGCAGGCGAGGCAGACAGGAATGTCTGCTCTACTGTGCGAGTAGAGCAGACATTCCTGTCTGCTCTACTTGTCACCGGCAGCACGATCCGGCTCAGCAGGACATCGTGCAGCTCATCCGCATTGCGAACAACCGGGCGGCTCTCCGCGACGACCTGTTCGATTGCCTCTGGATTCAAGCGACCCAGATCGCGCACATCGTTGACGGAAAGTGTCCGCCGCGTCTGCACTGCGCGGGCTCGGCGTTCCTGCACTTCGCCGCCATCGAGAAATGCATACGGGTTCGAGTTCAACAGCTCATAGGAAAAAGGAGACGGCTCGCGCGTGTCGCGCGCCAGAAACTGGATCTCACCGCGCTCCACTCGCGCTAAAACATCCAGCAGCCCTTCGATGTCGAGAGCCTCATTCAAGCAGTCATACATCGTCTGCTCAACCAGCGGATGGTCGGGCAGCACATGGTCGCCGACGATGTTCTCCTGGCACCCCGTCAGCTTGGGAAACACAGCTGTCAGCAGATCATCGGACCGGAATCGTTGCAGTGCGGGCGGCACTTTTTTGCCGTTCTTCTGCCGCGCCACGAGCAGCGCCCGTGTGGCGTTCCACCGCCACCGCAACTGGAACATCGGCACCGCGAGGATGGCTTGTTCGAGCAGGTTTTGCACGTTGTCCGCGCGGAGCATCGGAAACAGGCTCTCGATCGGAAAGCTGTGCTGCGGTCCCAGCGACAAGATGAACCCGTCGTCGTCGGCTGTCGCTTGCAACTCGAAGTCGAACGAGCGGCAGAACCGCTTCCGCATCGCCAGCCCCCACGCGCGATTGATCCGCGCCCCGAAGGGAGCATGCACCACCAATTGCATGCCGCCGGTCTCATCGAAGAAACGCTCAAAGATCACGCGGTCCTGTGTCGGGACAAGTCCCACCGCAGCTTGCTGCGCAGCGACATAGGTCACCATCTGCTGCGCCGCCGAGAGCGAGCAGCTCGTGGTTTTAACGAGCCAGTGGGCAATGGCGTCGAGCCCACTGGGCTCGTCGGGGCTTGCTGGTGGCTGACGGCTGATGGCTGATGGCTCGCCCTTGACTCGGTCCTCAATGTCGCGACGCACGCGCGAGACCTCTTCCGAGAGTTCGATTGTCCGACCCGGTCCCTCGCCGCGCCAGAACGGGATCGTCGGCGGTGCTCCGTGGGCGTCGCTGACCAAGAGGTCATTCCCCTTGAGCATCTCGATCCGCCAGGACGTATTTCCTAATAGAAACACATCTCCGCGCTGGCTCTCAATCCCGAACTCCTCATCGACCGAGCCGACCACAGTATGCTCCGGCTCCACGATCACACGCAGCACGTCGGTCTCAGGAATCGCCCCGCCGTTGTTGATTGTGGTCAGCCGCGCGGCAGGCCGCGCTCGCAGCCGCTTTTGCACATGGTCATGGTGCAGCAGTACATGCACCCGCCCCCCGGTGTCGGTCACACCTTCGCTGATGAACTTCACCACTTGGTCGAAGTGCGAACGCCGCAACGTGCGATACGGCTCCGCACGACGGAAGCGGTCGTACAACTCGTCGGTGCCCCATTCCCCGGTTGAGACCTCGGCCACGATCTGCTGAGCGAGAATATCGAGTGGAGCTGTCGGGATCGGCGTCACGTCGAGACGACCCGCGCGGATCGCGCGGATCAGTCCCATACTTTCCAGCAATTCATCGCGAGTCAGTGCAAAGATCCGCCCCTTGGGAATGAGCCCCAGTGCATGACCCGAACGTCCGATCCGCTGTAAGAATGTCGCGATCGAGCGCGGCGAGCCCAACTGAATCACGAGGTCGATGTACCCGATATCGATCCCCAGCTCAAGGGACGCCGTCGCCACCACCGCTTTGAGTTCGCCCGATTTCAGTCGCTGTTCCGTCCTCAGCCGAATGGGTGCCGAGAGCGACCCGTGATGGCTGCTGACGGCCTCTTCCCCGAGTAGCTCAGTCAGTTGGAATGTCACCCGCTCGGCCATGCGGCGCGTGTTGACGAAGATGAGCGTGCTGCGGTGCGTGTTGATCAGCTCAACGAGTCGGGCGTTGACTTCGGCCCAGGACTCGTGAGAGCAGACAGCGCTCAGATCGCTCTCCGGCGTCTCGATCGCCAAGTCGAGTTCGCGTTGATGCCCCACATCGACGATCGCGCAGTCCACCTCGATCGTCGAAGGCTGCTCGCGGCTGGCGATCTGCCCGGCTCGGTCGACCTCTTCATGGCACGCCGGACCGTTACCTTCCGGGAGCTTCTCGCGTGGTGGGGGTTCCACTGGAATGGGGAGCGGACCGTCCCCCGCCCCGACCAGGAACCGCGCCATCCGCTCAATCGGCTTCTGCGTCGCTGAGAGGCCGATCCGCTGCAGCCGACGAAATGTCCTCTCCGGAAAGTGTTCACCACGGAGGCACGAAGGCACGGAGGGGGAGGACGAGTCGGAAGAGGGGACTGGCCGGGAGGGCGAGGCTCCTGCCGAGCCGCTCTCGCTGACACGGGTGGAAGAATGGAGTGTCGCTTCCGGTCCCCTCTCCCCCACTCGCGGCGCGACCTTCGGCACACGTTCCACTGTGGGGGTGAGGGGAGGGGCCTCCGCGTGTGGCCCCCTCACCCCGGCCCTCTTCCCCGCAGCGATGTCCTCTCTGAAAGCCACATCGCCAGCGGGGGAGAGGGCGGAAGAGTTGGCCAACGACGCTTGCTCGTCACTCACTCGGGGGGCTGACGCCGCCCCGCTCGCCTGCTTGGCTGATGGCTGACGGCTGATCGCTGACAGCTCCTGTTCCTCCGTGTCTCCGTGCCTCCATGGTGCATTCTCATCTCCAGAACTCGGGAGGCGGGCGCCGCCCCGCTCGCCTTTGACGAGATGCTCCAACCGCTCCAATGACAGCGCCAGATGCGACCCTCGCTTGTCTCTGGCCAGTGCGTGAATCTCATCGACGATCACCGTATCGACCGTCGACAGTGCAGCCCGGCCCTTCTCCGCAGTCAGCAACAAAAACAGCGACTCCGGCGTGGTCACCAGAATATGCGGCGGGTTCTTGACGATCTTCGCGCGCTCGTACTGTGACGTGTCGCCCGTGCGCAAACCCACCCGCAACGGCGGCAGCTTGAACCCCGCCAGGGCCGCCTCAGCTGCGATCTCTTCGAGTGGCCCGTTCAGGTTCTTCTGCATGTCGTTCGATAGAGCGCGGAGCGGCGAGATATAGACCACGCGCATCTCGTCTTTGAGGGTGCCTTCCAACCCCTCCCGAACCAAGCGGTCGATCACCGCCATAAAAGCCGTTAGTGTTTTCCCGCTGCCGGTCGGAGCGGCGATCAAGGTGTGCCGCCCCGCTGCGATCTCCGGCCAGCCACGGATCTGCGGCTCCGTCGGTCCGGCGAACTTTTTCGCAAACCAGCGATCGATGATCGGATGGAAACCGAACGATGACACAAACGTTCCTCGATGGAAACTCAGCAGCCCAGTGGTTGCAACCACTGGGCTTTACCACATCACGCCCGCCACTCGAGCCCAGTTGGATAAGTATAGCGCGCAATCGACTCTGGCCACATTTCGATGCTGTATCCCGCTGCGGTCGGCGGCATGTAGCGGCCGTGCTGCATACGGATCGGGTCTTTGAAGTGCTCGTGCAGATGTCCGGCGTGTTCGGTCAGCCGGTCTTCGAGTGTGCCACTAACGCACACATAGTCGAAGATCGACAGGTGCTGCACGTATTCGCACAGCCCGATTCCGCCCGCATGGGGACAGACCGGGATGCCGAACTTGGCCGCCATCAGTATCACTGCCAGGATTTCGTTCACCCCGCCGATGCGACAACTATCGATCTGGCAAATGCCGATGGCCTTGGCTTGCAGGAACTGCTTAAACATCACGCGATTGGCGCAGTGTTCGCCCGTCGCGACCAGAATCGGTGCGACCGCTTTGGCGATCGCGGCATGCCCGAGGACATCATCCGGGCTGGTCGGCTCCTCGATGAACCACGGCTTATACGGAGCCAGGTGTTTCATCCACTCGATGGCTTGCGGCACGTCCCAGACCTGGTTCGCATCGACCATCATCCGCCGGTCCCAGCCGATCTCCTCGCGGATGATTTTGCAGCGGCGGATGTCGTCTTGCAGGTCGCGCCCGACTTTGATCTTGAAGCAGTTCCACCCCTCGGCCATGCCGCTGCGACACAGATCCCGCAGCTTGTCGTCCGAGTACCCGAGCCACCCCGCTGAGGTCGTGTAGGCCGGATAGCCGTCCTTCTTCAGATGGGCAATCCGTTCCTGCCGCGTCGACTGCCACTTCTCCAGAATCGCCAGAGCCTCCTCTGGGGTCAGCGCATCGGTGATGTACCGGAAGTCGATGCACTTCACCAGTTGCTCGGGCGTCATGTCGGTCAGCACTTGCCACAGCGGCTTCTTCTCCGCCTTGGCGTACAGATCCCACACTGCGTTCACAACCGCCGCCGTCGCGAGATGAATGACCCCCTTCTCTGGACCGATCCAACGCAGCTGGCTATCCCCGGTGATGTGCCGCCAGAACCCGCCCATGTCCGCTGTGATGCTGTCGAGAGTCTTCCCGACGATCAGTGGGCGGAGAGCTTCGATCCCTCGGCAGCAGAGGTCGTTGCCGCGACCAATCGTGAAGGTCATTCCATGCCCAGCGAGCGAGGCGTCATTCGTGTGCAGGACGCAATACGCCGCCGAGTAATCGGGGTCGGGGTTCATCGCATCCGACCCATCGAGATGCTTCGAGGTCGGGAACCGGAGGTCATGAACAGTGAGGTCAGTAATCGTCAGCGGCATGGTCGATGTCGGTGGGCTAGAGTGCGGTCTACAAGAAGTTTGATCCTAGCAGATTCGTCTCATGGGGTAGAACTCCGGCGGTGTGGACTTCCCCACGAATCGTGGCCGCGGGAAATGGAGAGTATCCTGTCCCGTGAGCAGTCCTGATCATGTCGGAGAAGTTGGAGAAGTCTGTTGCCGCATCGAAGTCGGTGTCGACCGAGAAGTCGGTTCTGGGTCGTCGAACGCACACGTCGCAGTTCAAGCGTGAGGCGGTGCAGCTGATCGCGCGGGAGGGGTTGTCGGTGGCGGCTGGGCGGCTGGGGAGCAATCAGCGACTTTCGCCCCAGCCCCTGCTCTGTGGGCCTGGGGCGTCGAGCGACAAGAGGGGGCCAAGGGAGCAGAATCGCTACGCCAGAACCTCTCGTGCTACCGCAAAACCGGTCGGCTCCCCAGCGAGCCAACCGGTGCGATACGGCTCGTCGCCCGAGCCGGAAGCATCAGCGCCCGGAGCGAACGACGAGCGACGAGCGACGAACGACGAGCGACGAATTCTCCGGGCGCTCACGCTTCCGGCTCATTCCGCATTCCCGCGTGTCCCAGTTCCAGCTGGGACACGCCGACCCTCGAAGAGCTGCTTCGCCGCATGTCGAACGCCCGGGCGGCCGGATCAGCCGCCCAGCGAATGGCCCGGACATCAACCCGCGTGACACGCCCACTCTTCCGGGCCTTCCGCAAAGCCTCCAGACCCGGCCACCCCAGCTGCTCTCATGGACAGTGCCACCCCGAAGCTTGGAATTGAGATTAGAAAATGGATGACCCAGACGCTGCTTTGAGCGTCTGAGTTGCATCGCTACCAGAGGAAAGCAGCGACACACCTCGAC
>Ga0105046_10014916_pt1 | contig 11961 bp, 6 predicted proteins | sample MAT03_FD_78385 | JGI IMG/M metagenome (GOLD analysis project Ga0105046, IMG submission 78385) | Freshwater microbial communities from Lake Fryxell liftoff mats and glacier meltwater in Antarctica - MAT-03 (megahit assembly) | ecosystem: Environmental > Aquatic > Freshwater > Ice > Liftoff...
ACTGGAAATGGTTTTTCCATAGAATTTGGCGGTACAGGTACGTTTTTGGGCCCGGAAGCCGCATTTACCACGCTTCCACCCGCTGTATGCCTCGGTGTCGACGTACAAATCATCGATGCCTCCAATTTTCCCCTGGGAAGCATCACCGCGTGGAAGTGGAGCTTCGGCGCCGATGCCGTACCACAAACCGCAACAGGATCCGGTCCGCATACCGTAGCTTTCAATACGCCCGGCATCAATTCTGTGGTGTTGCAACTCGAAACCGACCTGGGATGCAAAGTGACCGACATCCAGACGGTGATTATTTTCCCCGATGTGGATATCGATACCCTCATAGCGGCGCCCGACTGCAACGGCACCGCCAATGGCACCATTTCCATCAACAACATTGTAAGCGGAACGCCTCCGTATCTTTTCAGTTGGAACAGCGGACCGTTTGGCACGGAAAGCTCGCTCGACAGCCTGGGCGTCGGTATTTACACCCTTACCATCCGTGATTCCAACAACTGCGAATCTGATTTTGAAATCGATGTGCAGGAACGTATCCTCACTGCCGAAATCGTGGTTGATAAACCACTTTGTACAGGCGACGCCAACGGCGTGATTACACTGAACGTGACCAACGGCGTTGCGCCGGTGCAGTTCGATTGGGGTTCGGGCTTGCAACCCAACAGTTCGCAAGGCGGTTTCGTCGCAGGCAACTACACCATTTTTGCGGTCGACAACGTGCTTTGTGAAGGCGTGTTTAATGTGGCTGTACTCGACAATCCACCGCTGACGCTCACCGTTGATACCACCGATATTTCCTGCTTTGGTGCCAACGACGGCATGGCCTTCGCCAACGCCGGAGGCGGTGTAGGCAATTTCAATTACACCTGGAACAATGGACAATCCGAGGCGGAAGCCACCAACCTCGGTCCCGGACAATTCGACATCACCGTAACCGATGGCAATGGTTGTAGCATAACAAGCGGGGCATTCATCGTTGAACCCGGCGACGTAGGCATCCGCCTGCTCGATGTGCTCAACCTGCTTTGCAACGGCATCCCTGAAGGCGAAATCCGCGTGGAAGGCATCGACGGCGTTATGCCGTATACTTTCAGCGCCGACGGATTCACGTTTTTCCCCTCCGACACCCTCAATGGCCTGGCCGCAGGCACTTACCAAGTCGTTATCCGCGACGCCAACGGCTGCGTCGACTCGGTGGAAGCCACCATCAACCAACCGCTCCCCGTTCAGGTGGTGGTAGAACCTCAGGACACCACGCTGGACCTAGGTTTCAGCATACAGGCAAGTACCGTAACCGCGCCGTTCGGAAGACCCGTTACTTTTGAGTGGACGCCTGCCAACGGTCTCGGCTGCACCACATGCCCCGATCCAACCGTTACAGCGGTGAACGAACAGGCTTACGTGGTGAAAGTAACCGACGAAGACGGTTGCATGGCCACTGACACCATGATCATCAGGGTAAACAAAAGAAGGCCGATTTACATACCCAATGTTTTCAATCCCGAAACAGGCACTTTCCCGAACGACTGGTTCACACTTTTCGGTGGGCCCGCAGCCGAGCAGGTGGCTGTGCTGCGTATTTACGACCGATGGGGCAGCCTAATTTTTGAAAAAACAAACTTCGCACTCAACGAACCCAACCTCGGTTGGGACGGCCTCTACAAGGGCGAAAAAATGTTTGGCGTATTCGCTTATTACGCCAGTGTTAGGTTTGTAGACCAGGTGGAGGTGAAATTTGAAGGAGATGTGACGGTGGTTAGGTAGGTCTGCTCTTAAGAATCAACATGCCTGCAACCATCAATCAAATTTCATGAACGATTGATGATTGTATGCATGTTGATTTTTGATTTTACCATCTTTGCGCATGCACTACCGTAACGCGCCCATCCATCCTGTCCTGCGCATCATGTACCACTTCTTTAAGTTGGTATCCCGTGTATTTATAGGAATATTTTTTCGTGAAAAAATCCTAATAGGTAAGGAAAACCTGCGCTTCGACGGTCCAGCCATCATCGTGGTGAACCATCCGAGCACTCTGATGGATGTTTTAACGTCAGGCATCCACATCCACCAGGAAATGTACTTTCTGGCCAATTACAGCCTTTTCAAAAACCCGGTGGGCAACTGGTTTTTCAGTACTTTTTATTGCATTCCTGTAAAACGAAAGGAAGACATGGGCGACAGCGTTGTGCGCAACAACAGCGCTGCTTTTATAAGTTCGTTTGAACACATGGAAAAAAACGGCGTGCTCTACATAGCTGCCGAAGGCGTGAGCTGGATCAACCGCTTTGTCCGTCCGTTCAAAACTGGCGCCGCACGCATTGCATTCGGCACGGAAAACCGCAACGACTGGAAAAAAGACCTGAAAATCATACCCATCGGTTTGTCGTACAGCGCAGCGCACTTGTTCCGATCGCGCGTGGTGGTGGAAGCCGGCGTTCCCATTAGCCCTTTAACCTGGAAAGACGCGTGTTTGAACGACCACGAAAAAGCCGTGGATGGTTTTACCCTGCAAATGGAAAACGCCGTGCGCAATCTGTGCATCGATACCCGCGACGAAGCCGGTGAGGCTTTGTTCAATGCGCTGGAAATCATTGCGGCCGGCAGCGCTCCGTTGAAGCCCAAAGACGATTATTTGCGCAGCAAAAAAATTGCACAAACGTGTCTGCAAGATGCCACCCTCAAAAAGTTCAGCGAGGAATATTTCTCTGAAATAGGTGAACGCAAAATTACCGATGCCGGACTGCTCGCCCACGCACACCCGCGAGCAACTTTGCACGCTTGGCGCAACGGATTGTTTCTGTTGTTTGGGTTGCCTATGTTTTTGGCCGGACAAATCTTCTGGTTCCTACCCTGTTTTTTGCCCTGGCTGCTCAACCGCCAACTAAAACTCTACATCGGATACAGTTCAACGGTTAAGGTGATGACTGGATTGCTCACGTTTCCACTTGCGGCGTGGGGCGTGTTCAAACTGGCGTTTTGGGTTGTCGGCCATACGGGCTACGCCTTGCTCATCCTTGCAGCACTGGTACTCAGCGGATTTTTCCTTGAAAAATACCTCGACATTTACAAACGATTCACCGAACAACACCGTGCCGCCCAAAATGTGTCCGACACGCTGGAATTGTTGTCCAAACGTACCGTCATTTGGCACAAATTAGAGCAAATGATTCGGGAAGCAGACAAAGTAAAGGAGGTCCATTAATCCAACCCAACGCTTATCCTTGCTGTTTCATTTTTTGATAAAACGCATGCATGCCAAGGATGTGTGGGAAACTGATGCATGAAAGCACGATGAAGAAGATGGCAGCATGGTTCCAGGAAAGCAACGCTTCGCCGGCGATGGCAAAGGCCAGTGCAAACATTCCCAAAGCCCCGAGTGTGAATGGCGCTGCCTTCATCAGCATTTCCCTGTGGGTGGTTTGGAGGGTTTTACGAAGGTGAAACCATCCTGATATGCTGTGTTGCCCGATGAAATAAATGCCAAAACAAAGCAAAAGTGGCAGTTTAATACCCAAAAGCAAGGTCATCAAGGTAACCGTTTGTTTCCAGCCGTTTTTTGCGAATAAACTGAACGCTGTCTGAATGGCGAGCAAAGCCAGTCCTGCAACCATGGCCTGGCTGCCGAGCCAACCGGGAACATTTCCCCATTCGATGTGCATCGCCCGGAGAATGTGGTTAAGTTCGTCGAAATGGGTGAGTAGGATGATGAGCAGCAGGCTCATGCCCCACAAAAAGGCCCCGATTTTGGAGTTGCGCTGCCATTCGGTGTAGTCCGTCTGACCAAAATGCCAGGCAGAATACCCTACAAAAAGCATCACACCGAACAAGGGCGAAAGCCACCAGCAAAATGCCATTATTGCAGCCTTGCCGAGGTACCGGACAACAAAACCAGGCGTGATTTTTTTTCGAATGTTGCCTGTTTCCACAACATGGTCGAGGGCACCGTGGGGCAGGCCTACCATGATCAATCCTGCTAACAACAAGAAATATACCGCCGGCTGCAGGACCGGGAACAAAACACTTAAAATACTCAAGACAAGGGGGAGCAGCACATGTTTGCGCTTACCAAAGTGTGTTTGAAAAATGGCTTGTATTTCAATGCCAAGTGCGGCCAGAAAAGGACGAAATGGCAAGCTCAGCAAAATGGAAACATCTTCCTTTAGGGACGTTTTTTCGTCGAGAAACTTCAATACACCAGGGGCAGGAATCTTCCGGAACAACTGCTCAAAAATCGGTTTTCCCCAGTGCGGCCAGTAGTGAAGAACCAGCAACAACAAGCGGTCGTAAAAGGCAAATTTTGCAGAGGTTGTTGGTATGGCCGGGGTTTGTCCATGCGACAATGCCTCCCCGATCTCCGTGGCATGGCGCAGCATTTTCATGAATCCATATCCGGTACTCGGTTTGATCTTTCCAGCCCGCCCGCCAAGATTAACTACGCCCGGGAGTTGGGCGGATGTTTCAATTGCTGCGCTGACCATGGGGATGTTTCCACGTTCAACGCCGGTGATGGTATGGTCGCCAAATTTCTCCAACAAATAGGTGTCCAGTATTTTTCGGGCTTGGCCCTCCTGAATTTTTTCCGACCCGAAACGGGTAAGTTCCACAAGGGCCGTGTTGGCACTAAAGGGCAGTACGTACATGAATTGTGTGTAGTCATCCTGTGGCACGTTGAAATCCATCAGAACAACGGTTTCCCGGTCGATGATGTCGGGACCGAAAGACACCTCCAGACCCAGGAACGACTGCCACAAAACGACCTGGTTCTTTTTTGGCGTGAGGTAGCGTGCAGGCCTGCTGTCGAACACCGTTTTTCCGTGGTACGCCGTCGATTGGGTTCTGACAATTACGGTATCATGGTCGTTTTCCAGAGCATCTGCAAAGGACTGGTGGCAGGTAGCTCCGATTTTTTGAAGAATGTTTTTTGCTTTTTCATAGAGGTCAATGCTGCGTACGCGATAATATTGGAGGGGTGCAATGGATGCACCTGTATGAAAAGGTACGCTGATTTTTTGCCACCTGTTGCTGATGATGTCCTGTATGGCTAAAGTGGAATGATCCTCCGGGGTTGTCCAAAAACAGTAAGTTTTATCGTTTTCTGTTTTACCCGCTGGCTCGAGCACAAGAATTGATTTTCCATGAAGCAGTCCCCGCCTGTCCAGTTCGAACAGCACCAGCGACCCCGAAGCGCCCAGTCCGCAGAAGATGTAGTCGTACAGGAGAAAAGGCGGTTGATTGACCGGCATGGTTGTGGTGTTGTACTTGTTTTTGGAAAAAAGTAGGGGCTCCTCAACGTGAAGAGCCCCTTTTTTTACATTTTAAACAGCAACTGATTAGGCTACATTAGACTTTGCGGAGGAAGAAACGGCAAGGCTGTAGATAACCAGACCGAAACCAATCTTGTTCACGGCATCGCCGATGTTGTAGATCAGGTCCAAGTTGGATACGGCAATCACGCCGCGCAACCAGCCATCGGTTTCGATGGCCATGTAGCCGATGGGATAGATTGCCCAGCCCACCAGTACAAACCAAGAAAGTGCACTGAATGCTTTTTGAAGGTTTGGATCATTGGAGTTGTTGGCCAGTTTACGAGCCGAACCAAGCCAAACTTCGTAAAGGATACCGACATAACCGACGGTGGAGATGATGCCCCAAATGACGCTGTTGCTTCTGAATGCGGTTTCGCCGAGGTAGCCGGCTACAAGCATCACCATAGAATAAGCAATCATTTTCCACAACAAACCGATCTTAGCACCAAAGGCCTTAAGAATGAGGTAAAACTCCACACACATCAGGGGAACCGTGAGGATCCAGTCGATGTAGCGGAACTGTGTGGGAGAAGTTTGGGTCTCCAACCAAATGTCGCGCATGTAGAAATAGTGTACAGCTGCGATCATCGTGATGAGACCGGAAATAAGCAAAGAGGTCTTCCATTTTCCGTCTACCTGACTGCGCTCAAAGAAGAAGAATACAGATGCAGCAAACATGGCCATGTAGCCAATGAAAAAGGTGAACCCAATGTAATCGTTCTGCGCTAGGTTGGCAGCAAGGAAAAGAGGGGATGAGAACAAAGATTCCATATAACCAATGTTGTTTAATATTTAAACCGGAAAATCCCGGAAAACTTAAACACAAATGTATACATCAGGTTGATTACGGTGTTAGCTATTTTTTGCAAAATCTTAAAATTTTAAAATTAAATTTGTTTTCTTATTTAGATTAATTCTTAATAATGGTTTTTTATTAAAAATTTGAACTTATTTTGAGCTGTAAACCAAATAAAAGTTGGTTGATTTTGCAATCTGAAAAACTCTTCGGTTTTTAACCCAATAGCGGGGGCCAGTAACAAGGTTGGTGGGTGTGCTGCCAGCAGACTGATTTTTTGGTGGTGCCGCATCCATGTATTCGATGAAGCTGCCTTAGCTGAGCATATTAAACCAAGTGGCATTGCAAACACCATGAGGACTGGGAACCAAACAGGTCCACGCATCCAGAAAAAAGAAGTTTGTACCAAAAAGAAAAAGAGCATCGACGACCAAGCGATGCTCTTTTTTATACCGGGAATCATCCCCTGCGCCGTTTCATCACCAAACTGTCCGCCGGATACTGTGCCGCGAGCGAATCCATTTGCATTTGCGCCCAGTCGGTAAGCAACGTGCGCTGCGGATCGGTGAGTTTCGCGTCGGAATGCATGCCTATGTAAGTGTACGACTTGAGCGGCATTTCGCCTTCTTTCACCATTTCGATCACCTCTTCAAATTTGTGGTTCTGAACGGCGATGGGCAAGTTGGTGAATTCGGAAAAATTAAGTTTCTGCTTGCCTTCCTTCACGTGGTTGGTAAGGAACCAAGCCGAAGGTTGAATTTCGGCATACCAGGGGTAACGCGTTTGGTTGCTGTGACAGTCGTTGCAGGCCGATTCCATGATGCTGTTGACTTCCGCAGGAACGGGGTATTTGGTGAAAACATGGTACTTCTGGTCGTTCGACAGGTTTTTTTCCGGACGAATGAATTGGATGATGACCAGGATGGCTACGAGGCCAATGCCTATTTTTTTCAACATGGTTGCTGTATGTTTGGATGCACGTTGCTTCGCCAAAGCTAAGAATACACTCCGGTATTTTTCCATGTGAGAACCGATTATACCTTAAAATACGCTGAATGGAGAAACACAATAGATAAAAACTGCGTCAATCATCCAGACGTCTTGTTCCGTGAAAAATGAGTTTGCCAGCTATGAAATCCTCCCCCACACACGTGCATCCTTAGCCGCCGTTTCGAGTTGTACCTTAAGCCGGCTGTGCTCCGGAGTCGCCAAACCCGGATCCTTTTCCAAAATTTTGTTGGCAAGTTCCCGGGCTACAGCCAGGATTTGGCCGTCGCGGGCAAGGTCGGCGAGCAGGAAACGCAACATGCCGCTTTGTTGGGTGCCCTCGATGTTGCCAGGACCGCGCAACCGTAAGTCGGCCTCCGCGATAACGAAGCCGTCGTTGGTGCTCACCATGGTTTTGATGCGCTCGCGGCCATCGTGGCTGAGTTTGAAACTGGTGAGCAGGATGCAGAAACTTTGTTCAGCGCCCCTACCTACCCTACCGCGAAGCTGGTGCAATTGAGAAAGTCCGAAACGTTCGGCATTTTCGATCACCATCATCGAAGCGTTGGGCACGTTCACGCCTACTTCAATCACCGTGGTGGCCACCATGATTTGGGTTTCGCCGCGCACGAAACGTTGCATTTCGAACGCCTTGTCCTGCGCCTTCATTTTACCATGCACGATGCTGATTTGGTATTGCGGTATGGGAAAATCACGGCTCAATGCTTCGAACCCCGACATCAGGTTTTGCAAATCGGCCTTTTCCGTTTCTTCAATCATGGGGTACACCACATACACCTGCCGTCCTTTGGCAATTTCTTCTTTCATAAAACCCTGCACACGCAAACGGTGGTGTTCGTTTTTATGCATGGTGGTGATGGGTTTGCGACCGGGCGGCAACTCGTCGATGACCGACACGTCCAGGTCGCCGTACAAGGTCATGGCCAACGTTCGGGGTATGGGCGTGGCGGTCATCACCAACACATGTGGCGGACCGGCGGGGTTTTTGGCCCACAATTTCGCGCGTTGTTGTACGCCAAATCGGTGTTGCTCGTCGATGACAGACAAGCCCAGGTTTTGGAATTGTACCCAGTCTTCGATCAGTGCGTGGGTACCGATCAGGATGTGTATCTCCCCTGCTGCGAGTTGTTGCAAAATGGCTTCGCGTTTTTTGCCTTTGATGGCGCCCGACAGGAAGCCGATGTTGACATCCATGCCTTCGAAAAGTTCGCGGAGGTTGTTGTAATGTTGCTGGGCCAGAATTTCGGTGGGCGCCATCAGGCACGACTGGAAACCGTTGTCGAGCGCCATCAGCATGCTCATAAGTGCCACTACGGTTTTGCCCGAACCCACATCGCCCTGTACCAGGCGGTTCATGTGGCGGCCGGAGGCAAAGTCGGAACGAATTTCCTTCAGTACGCGTTTTTGGGCGCCGGTGAGTTCAAAAGGCAATTTTTCCTGATAAAACGTATTGAAATGGTCGCCTATTTTTCCAAATACAAATCCTCGAATGGCGTCTTTGCGCTTCAATTTGGTTTGCAAAAGACGCAATTGCAGGTAAAAAAGTTCTTCAAATTTGAGACGGCGAACGGCGCTGTCGAGGTCGTTTTGGTTTTCGGGAAAGTGGATGCCCGACATGGCTTTCCAGCGCGACGCCAGACGGTAACTTTCGATCAGGTAATCGGGCAGGGTTTCGGGCAGGTCGGTAGGGCGCAAACTGTCGATGAGCATCCGCAGCAATTTGCGCAGTCCTTTGGCGTCGAGGCCTTTTTGGGTAAGTTTGTCGGTGGTGGGGTACACCGGATCAAACGTACGTGCAGGCGTGTCGGCTCCTGTTGCTTCCTCTATTTCGGGGTGGGCGATGTTGAAACGGCTGCTGAATTGGTTGGCACGACCGAACACAACGTATTCCTTGCCGATGGTGAGCGATTTTTCCGCCCATGCGATGCCCTGAAACCAGACAAGCTCGAGCGAACCGGTATCGTCGCGTAAAACTCCCACCAGTCGTTTGGCGCGGCCTTCGCCCATGGTTTCGAGTTTGCGAAGGATGCCTTTCACCTGGTATTGTTCGCCTTCGGTGTGGAGGTCGCGGACGTTGTGAAACTTCGTTCGATCGATGTACCGGAAAGGCAGGTGAAAAAGCAGGTCGCGGCAGGTAAATATGCCCAAATCGCGTTTAAGCGTGTCGGCCCGCTGTGGACCCACGCCTTTAAGGTACTCAATGCCGGTGTCCAGGTTGATCGGTGCGGGCATGTTGCAAAGAAAGGAATTTTTGGTGAAGTGGCATCCCGGCCGCATGAGGAAGCGTCATTTCGCCAAACAGGTTTGGTATTTAAGCATTCAAAAAAAATGAACCACAAAAATACACAATTTGTTTTAAAAACAAAACAATTCCAGCAAACTACCCAAAAAACACGCAAATTTGTAGCCTATGTCGGTAGCACAAGTCAACCTCGAACAATGGATACGCGAGATCAACTCGCTGAAAAGCAAATTGGAAGCACAGCAGGGTCCGCGTCTTCCGGGGGCTTTAACGCGTTTGTTGTGGATACACCACTCCACGCGTTTGTCGGGCGCGCGGCTGAGTTTGGCCGACACGGAGTTGCTCATGCAACCCAATACGGTGCCGCCGGAGCATTTTCCGCACCGGCTCGTGCGCGAGGTGCGTGGACATGCCGATGCCATCAATTTGTTGTGCGACTGGGCCGATGTGGGCATCGCGCATTTGAATCGCCATTCGGTGGAACAATTACAGCTGTGTTTGCTGGGCGCTGAAACGGCGCCTTTTCGTTCCATTTCGATGCAAAGCACGTTGCCTGGTATAAAGCCGTTTCACCACCCGGCTCCGGGAGATGTAGCGAATGAACTCGACGCCTTGCTCGAATGGTGCCAAACCTACGCTTTCCAGGAGCACCCCCTGCTGCTGGCTGCCGAATGGCACGTAGGTATCCTGCGCATCCAGCCGTTTGAGCGCGGCAACGGCAGACTGGCCCGTTTGCTGCAAAATTTCCCGCTTATCCGTCAGGGCATGCCGCCCATCCTGATCGCTTTCGACGACCGCGAGCAATACATCGAGGCGCTCGGCAGCGCTTTTTCCGACGATTTTACCGCCTTCGCAGGTTACCTCGCCAAGCTTGAACTACAGGCCCTCGAACGCCGCCTGGAAGCAAACGAATTGGAAGATGCCGACGAAGACGACAATTGGGAAAAAGATTTTGGTGCGCTCGAAAGCAGCTTGAGCGCTTACCGGCCCGAGTCGGTGCGCTCCAACGAACTGTTGTACCTGCGCCTCAAAGACAGCGTCCTTCCTTTGCTCGAACGCTGGTGGCAACGCACGCAACAACTCGACAAATATTTTTCCGACAGCAGACGAGCAGGAACCCTCTACACCACCGGTCGTTTGTATGACTTCCGGCCCGAAAACATCACCGAAGTGGTGGAACTCATCGGCGACAACGGCACTCTGGAACACCTGCACGAACTCGAATACATCCACCGCTGGCATGGTCGCAAAGGCATCGATTACGCCGACATCACGGCGGCCATTAAGGTTCGTTTCGAAGCCACGGAATACGTGGTTTACGGGCCCGATATGGTGGTTTGGCTGCGCAAAGACCTCTCCTTGCCGCTGTTGCTGCGCGAGCAGAACTCGATTTTGCAGCAGTTGAGGTTGTGGATTATGGAGAAGATGTAAGGCAAAAATTTACCACATCATTCACATGAGTTTGAATTGGTACATACAAAAAAACGAATGTGCTCTCATGTGACTAATGTGGTAAATTCTCATCCAACATGTCCAAAAGCCAGGTTTTTTCACTCAGCAGCGGCTCTTCCAAAATCTTCTTCCGCAGCTCCTCCACCGCTTTTTCCTCCCTGAAATTCAGCGCCATCAGTTTTTCCGTGAAATACACGATCCGGCCGTAATTGCTGCGGTGGTAGCCGATGGTGGTGTGTCGGCGGATGTAGTTTTTCATGCTGCCGAGGTGGCTTTCGAGCAGGGTATATTCGCCTGTTTCGTAATAAATTTTCAGTTGAAGGGTTTTGGCGATGAGGTTGTTGATGAGGTCTTTGTAATCGGCGAACTGCAGGTTTTGCAGGGCCGTAGCCAGATCGCGGCGGGCGTAGGCCACACGGGCGAGGTTGAGGCTGGCGGTGGTTTCGCGGTAGTTGCGTTCGAGTTGTTGTTTGTGGTTAATGATGAATGTTTCGGCCCACACGAGTTCGCCCAGGCGCAGCGCGATGGCCACCATGTTGTTGAAAGCGAAGCGGGATAGACGGCCGTTTTCGAGCAAAAGTCCGCGTTCGAGGGCGTTTTGGTATAGGGTAAGTGTATCGCGCGGCCAGCTTGCACCGGCTGTGTTGACTTTTCGGATGCCAAAGTTGATGGCCAGAAGGTAGAGGGTGCGCTGCTCGTCAGGCGGGAGCGTGTTGCTGTGTTCCCGTAACAGTGCATTGAAAGCCTGGAAATCGCTTTCGGCATCGCCCGTTTCGCTCAAAAAGCGGTAGCAATGGTAGTAAAGCCCGAGTACGGGAATGTGCAGGTGCCGGGCGGCGAAGTCGAGCGCTGCGTCGAGCAGGTCGAGTTTGTAATCGGCCTGGTACACCATTTGGTGGGAGAGGGCCAGGCAGGCGAGTTGTAGTTTGCGGGCGCAGAAAGCGACGTCGGCGTTGTCGGAAACAGCCTGCAAATTGAGCTCACCCGTACGGCGTTCTGAGGAGTCGAATTGGTATTGTGCCCACTCGAGGTCGGTTTGGGAAGCATAAAATCCGGCGTGCCGCCAGGGTTGTTTTTCCTGTTGTTTCCGCGCGTCGCGCAAGGCGGCGCGGAAAGGTTTGGCAAGACCGCGTTTGCGCCAAGCT